>Ga0209274_10001873_pt1 | contig 10552 bp, 6 predicted proteins | sample HubBroMetageREF1_FD_188343 | JGI IMG/M metagenome (GOLD analysis project Ga0209274, IMG submission 188343) | Reference soil microbial communities from the Hubbard Brook experimental Forest, New Hampshire, USA - Hubbard Brook CCASE Soil... | ecosystem: Environmental > Terrestrial > Soil >...
GAGGCCTACATCCGGCCGATTGCGTATATGGGCGCGGAAACTCTGGGCATTCGCGCGCAGTGCTCAACGGAAACGGCGATTCTGGCGTGGCCGCATATGGCGCATATCCGCGAAGAGAGCCGGCGGCGCGGCGCGAGGCTGACCGTTTCTCCATACAGAAAATTTGATGCGCGCATGATGCCGACCACCGCCAAGGCTTGCGGGCAGTATCTGAACTCGCGTTTGGCCACGATGGAGGCGTCGCGCCGCGGCTATGATGAGGCGTTGCTGCTCAACGTCGATGGCAACGTGGCGGAAGCCGCGGTGGCGAACGTCTTCGTGGTGAATGGACGCACTCTGCGTACCAACGACGAGCGGTCGTCGATACTCATGGGAATTACCCGGGACTCGATCCTGCAGTTGGCGGCGGCGGAAGGTTTCGACGTTGCCATAGGTACCATCACGGTGGAGGATCTGCTACAGGCGGATGAAGGTTTTCTCTGCGGTACGGCTTGCGAGATTGTGCCGGTGGCGGAGCTGGACGACAAACGGATCGGACAGGCCTCGCCGGGGCCGGTGACCGAGAAGATTCGGAACGCGTTTGATCGCGCGAAGACGGGCGCTTCGCGCGAGTGGACTCATTGGCTGCATCGCGTGGCGGCGGGAGAAGTAACGGTGGGGACGGCGGCGTCCCGGTAATCGGCAAAGGATGAAATAGCGATAAAGCTGGCGATAAAATATCAGTGTGGGGGAACGGGATGGAGAATCCGCTTAAGCTTAAACGCATTCACCACGTCGAATTCTGGGTGGGCAACGCGCGACAGGCGGCCTACTTCTATCGCAAGGGATTCGGTTTTTCGCAAGTTGCTTACAGCGGACTGGAAACCGGCCAGCGTCAGCGCGCTTCTTATGCGATGAGTCAGGGTAAGGCGAACTTCATTCTGACTACGCCGATGACGCCGGACGATCTGGCGGCGGAACATATCCGCAAGCACGGCGATGGCGTGCGTGATATCGCGCTCGAAGTGGAGGACGCGGACCAGGCGTTTGCCGAGGCGGTACGTCGGGGGGCGGAGCCGGCCGAGGAACCGCATGACATCAAGGATGAACACGGCGCCGTTCGTCGTGCCGCGGTCCACACTTATGGCGACACCATCCATTCGCTGATCTCATATAAGGATTACGACGGGCCATTTCTGCCGGGCTACATGGAGGCGCCGCTCGCGGGGGACGATTGCGGCATTTTGCGCATTGACCACATCGTGGGGAATGTAGAACTCGGCAAAATGCAGTATTGGGCCGATTACTACACGCGAGTTTTCGGTTTCCATCGTTACATCACGTTCGACGACAAGGATATTTCGACCGAGTACAGTGCGTTGATGAGCATTGTGATGTCGGACGATTCGCATTCGGTGAAGTTTCCGATTAATGAACCGGCCGCGGCGCGCAACAAGAGCCAGATTCAGGAGTACATCGAAGCGTACGGAGGAGCGGGGGCGCAACACATCGCGCTGCAGTGCAAGGACGTGGTGTACACGGTGGGGAAACTGCAACGCAACGGGCTTGATTTTCTGCGCGTACCCGACGCGTATTATGCAGCGCTGCCGTCGCGGGTGGGGTCGGTAGAGGAATCGCTCGGAGAGTTGCGCTCACTGGGTATACTTGTGGACCGCGACGAAGAAGGTTACTTGTTGCAGATCTTCTCGAAGCCGGTAGAGGATCGGCCGACGGTGTTCTTCGAAGTCATCCAGCGCAAGGGCAGCCGCGGATTCGGCAAAGGGAATTTTAAAGCGTTGTTTGAATCGATCGAGTTGGAGCAGGGGCGACGAGGAAATCTGTAGGTATGCCTAATCCAAGAACGAGTAACGGAAAAGCGACTCGCGGAACGACAGCTGGCACTAAAGCGAAAACGCCGGGGAAGAGCGAGTTGCGTTATCAACATCAATATCAGTATCAATCGGGATTCGGCAACGAGTTCGCGAGTGAGGCGGTGGAAGATGTGTTGCCGCGCGGGCAGAATTCTCCTCAGAGAGTGGCGCACGGGTTGTACGCGGAACAATTGAGCGGCACGGCCTTCACCGCGCCGCGGGGCGTGAATCGCCGGACGTGGCTTTACCGGATGCGTCCCTCGGTGGCGCACAAGCCATTCGAACCGATCCACCAGGGAAGGCTGCGCAGCGCGCCGTTTGACGAGGTGCCGACACCGCCGAACCAGTTGCGTTGGACGCCGATTCCGATTCCGGCTGCTTCACAGCGCACCGACTTCGTCGACGGCCTGATTACCATGGCGGGCAACGGCAATACTCATACGCATGCGGGCGTTGCGATTCACATCTACGTTGCCAACGCTTCGATGACGGATCGTTTTTTTTACAATGCCGACGGAGAGATGTTGATCGTGCCCCAAACGGGACGGCTGCTGCTGCGCACCGAGATGGGCGTTCTCGAAGCGGGTCCCGGCGAGATTGCAGTGATTCAACGGGGAATTCGTTTCCGCGTCGAACTTTTCGAGAAAGAAGCGCGCGGTTACATCTGCGAGAACTACGGCGCGCTGCTTCGTCTGCCGGATCTGGGGCCGATTGGCGCGAATGGACTGGCGAATCCGCGCGACTTTCTGGCTCCGGTGGCGGCGTTTGAAGATCGAGAAGGCGATCACCGGATGGTGACCAAGTTTCAGGGAAGACTCTGGGAGGCGGCGATCGATCACTCGCCGCTCAACGTGGTTGCTTGGCACGGAAACTACGTGCCCTACAAATACGATCTCGCGAATTTCAATTGCATTAACACGGTGAGTTTCGATCATCCCGACCCGTCGATTTACACGGTGCTGACTTCGCCTTCGGAAATTCCGGGGACCGCGAATGTTGACTTCGCGATTTTTCCGCCGCGATGGATGGTATCGGAGCATACGTTTCGTCCACCGTGGTTTCATCGCAACTTCATGAACGAGTTCATGGGGCTGATCCGCGGGGAATATGACGCCAAGGCGGAAGGCTTCGTGCCAGGCGGGGCCAGCCTGCACAATTGCATGGCGGGTCACGGGCCGGACTCTGAAACGTTCGAGAAGGCGAGTCATGCCGAATTAGGGCCGGTTTTTCTCGGCGACACCATGGCGTTCATGTTCGAGACTCGCTTCGTGTGCCAACCGACGAAGTTTGCGCTGGAGACTTCACAGCTTGATCATCAGTACTTCGAGTGCTGGCAGGGATTGCGGAAGAAGTTCACTCCACGCTCTTGAGTGCAGACATGCGTGCGTGAAACCAAGGCGAGCTGCGCTCGCCCGGACAGCCGAGGCGGCTGTCCCTACGTGGGTTTTGCAGAAGGTAGGCGATGAATTTGCAAGCTGCACACACAGTGCGTAGTTCCGCGGACGCAGTGGATACCGTCGGCGTTCTGTTGCGCGAGTTGATCGACTATGCGGGATTATTCCCTCCGGCATCGTTGGCCATGTCTGCGTCGGTGGCTAACTACGAGGCATATTCGCGGTCGGAATGGAATTGGATTCTCGGGCGATTTATCGTTCCGGTGGCGCGGCTCGGTGAATTCGACGAGGCGTTTGCTGGATTGCCAGCTTCAGCGCATGGAACAGGGTTTGCGAATTGGCGGCTATCCGTTCTTCTGGGCTCTGATCCGGTTGCGGACGTCGCTCGCATTCGCGAGTTTAATACTCGAATGGCGGGCTCCAAGTCCGGCAGGAGGGCAGCCGTCGAGTCGGTTGAGGCGAAGGTTGGGAGCGGCGAAGATGTCAGGCGGCTGTCCGGAATCATCCCCGGAGAGTTCACGGCCTATTTCGAAGTACCGCTGTCCAGTTGCGGCGAGTGCATTGCGGCAGTGGCCGGATGCGGGCGCAGAGCCAAGATACGGACAGGCGGCGAGACGGCTGACAAGTTTCCTGCTCCCGAGAGCGTGATCGAATTCATTCGACTGTGTGCGGCGGCCAATGTGCCCTTCAAGGCGACGGCGGGGCTGCACCATCCGCTGCGATCGGTGCACCGTTTTACTGATCAACCTGAGAGCCCATCGGGACTCATGCACGGATTTGTAAATGTTTTTCTGGCAGCTGCGTTCTTGCGGGCGGGAATGGAAACCCGGTCTGCGGTTCAGTTACTCGATGAGGAATCGGAGTCGGCATTTCGCTTTGATTTGGATGGAGTCGACTGGCGGCAGCATCGTCTCGATCGGCGTGAAATTGGCGCAGCGCGTCGGAGTTTTGCGGTTTCGTTTGGGTCGTGCTCATTTGCGGAGCCGATCGATGACTTAAGATCTCTACCCATCCTGTGAAATGTCAGCCATGAAACACCGGCCATGAAACCCATTCTCGACGAGACCCACGACTCCAAAGTGCAAAGTTGGGTTGAGTCCGCCAACGTTGCCGGTTCGGATTTTCCGATTCAGAATTTGCCCTTCGGAGTTTTTCGGCGACGCGCCGCCGGCGCCACGCCGAGAGTGGGGATTGCAATCGGGGACCGTATTCTTGACCTCGCTGGAATTCAGAGTGAGGGTTTGTTTGCGGACGAGAGCGTGCGGCTTGCGGCGAATGCTTGCGCGTCGGATTCGCTGAATGCACTGATGACACTCGGAGCTGGTCCGCGGCGCGCTTTGCGCCGGCGTGTTCATGCTATTTTGCGTCAGGGCGCGCCGATTGCCGATCGGCAGGCTGCTTCGCGCCATCTTGTGGCGCAGGCGGATGTTGAAACGCTTCTGCCCGCGGCCGTGGGCGACTACACGGATTTCTACGCGTCGATTTTCCACGCCACCAATGTCGGGAAGCTGTTTCGGCCCGACAACCCGCTGCTGCCGAATTACAAATACATCCCAATCGGCTATCACGGACGGACGTCGTCTCTGGTTCCGTCTGGCACGCCGGTCCGTCGTCCATCCGGCCAGACGCGCGATGGCGACGCCAATCCAAGTAATGCTCCGAAGTTCGGACCGACGAAGGCGCTCGATTACGAACTGGAACTTGGCTTGTTTGTGAGCGCTGGAAATAAGCTGGGAGAGATTATTCCCATCGGCGAAGCGGAAGAGCATATCTTTGGAATCTGCCTGCTGAATGACTGGTCGGCACGGGACATTCAGGCGTGGGAGTATCAGCCCCTGGGACCTTTTCTGGCGAAGAGTTTTGCGACTTCGCTATCGCCATGGGTGGTGACGATGGAGGCGCTCGCTCCGTTTCGTACGGCTGCTTTCGCGCGTGCGGAAGGCGACCCGTTGCCGTTGCCCTACCTTTTCGACCCGAACGATCAGGAACAGGGTGGTCTCGATTTGTGGCTGGACGTTTCTCTTTTGTCGGCCCGGATGCGGGAAGCCGGCACCGGTCCCTTGGTTTTGGGGCGCAGCAATTTTCGCGACATGTACTGGACCATGGCGCAGATGCTGGCCCATCACGCGAGCAATGGCTGCAATCTGCGCGCCGGCGATTTGCTGGCGAGCGGGACGGTGTCGGGCGCGGACAAGAGCGCGCGGGGCTGCCTTTTGGAGCTAACCGCGCGCGGCAAGGATCCGATTACGCTGCCAACCGGCGAGCAGAGAAAATTTCTGGAGGATGGAGACGAAGTCATCCTCCGGGGATTCGCGGAACGAGACGGGTTCCGTCGCATCGGACTGGGCAGTTGCCGTGGGACGATTCTGCCCACAGTCGCGACTTCCTGATTTCTCTGTCGCGCTCCGCTCACGGATGCGAGTTTTGTTTCTACTGTGCGGGAATAAGCTGCTCCATTACCGCCTTGCGCATCAGGTCTGGCGGCAATAGGCCCTGCGCCAGAATGAAGTCGTGAAATTGCTTCTGGTTGAACTTTGGCCCCAGCGCCTTTTCCGTATCTTTGCGCAGTTCGAGCAGTTTCGTGTACCCGTAGAAGTAGCTGTTGGCCTGTCCCGGAGCGCGATACGTGTAGCGTTCCACTTCTTCCTGGGCGAAAGCGTGCGAAGCCACCACATCCTGCTCCAGCACGCGGTACGCGTCCGCCGGGGTCATCTTACCCGCCTGCAACTCCGGGTCAAGGAAGGCGCGCGCTGCTCGCAACAGCCGATAGTCCAACGAAACGAGCTGACCCTCCAGCGGCATATACGGCTTGATGAGATATTCCGAGTACAACCCCCAACCCTCAACGTTGGTGCTGTTGAAGGCGTAGCGCACCCGCGCCAGTGAAACTCCGTGCTCGAGCATGGAGTCGAACTGCAACTCGTGCCCGGGGCGCGCCTCGTGCGCGGTCAGCGTCCACGCGGCCGCGTCAAAGGTGAAGTCGTCGTACTTTTCAGACGTGGTTTGCCCCGGCCCGGCAGGAATGTTCAACGGCAGCACGAACACGCCCTTCTCCCCCGTGTTGTGCAGGAACGGCGGAGGCTGCATGTGGGGTGCGGGTTGCTGCGCCGTCTCTGCGGCAGTCGCGATGCGGATTTTAGCCGGCCTTTCGGGCAGCGACACGAGCTGTTGTTCCACGATGATCTTCTCGATCTGCTTCAGGCGCTCTTCGTAAAACGGCAAAATAGCGTCACCCACCAGTTGCTGTTTTTTCAGCTCGTGGATCACGTCACGATAGTCGCTCGACGGCAGGTTGCGTTGCTGCGCGATCTTCAGCGCAACAGACTTCATCTCTCCCTGAATGTCGGTGAACGCCTGGTGAGCCATGGTGGCAATCTGGTTGGGCGGAATGTCGATGCCGTAGTCCAGCAGGGCGAGCGCATACTCCTCGGGGAGCAAGCGGAAATCAGTTCTTGCCTGGGGCAGCACCGTTGCCCGCACCCACGCGTCATAATCCGTAAGCTGAGTTTTGAGCTTGCCGAAAGGCTCCTGCCAGCCCGTCAGGCTGTACTTTTGCATGAGTGCGGCAATTCCATCCAGGTAGTTGGAGTTGCGCGACATCTCGGTTTCAATCTCGACGCGCGCGGGATAGACGACACCGGGCTTGGCCATCTGCTCCTTGACGCGCTGCTTCAAAATCTCGGTAAGCGATGTGTAGCCGGGCTCCAATCCGGCATATTCGCGGATGCGAACCACTGCCGCGGGACGGCGATCCGACGGCGTTTGCTCATCGAGCAAGCTTCGCAATCCGCTGAAGACCATCTCGCTTGCGTTGAAAAACGGCACCTTGTGCGCGCGTGCGAAATCTTCCTTTTTAAAGGTAAGCTCTACCTTGCGAATCATGATCTGCAGGTCTTGCGCGACTTCTGTCGGTTGCTTCTCCGCGGAAGCGCTCTGGAGCTTCGCCAACACCGCTGCAGTCTCTTGTCTCTGCTGGTCTTCATCGGCCAGTGTCGGCTGAGAGATCTTGTTATCGAACTCGCTCAAACCTTGAAAGGACGCAGCTTCGGGAGAATGCTTGAACTCAACCTGAATAAGAAGGTTGGTATAGTTGTTGCTGGCGGCGATCCAACCGCGATCAGCAGGCCGGGTTTGGGCGAAAGCTGGCAGACTTAGAACGGTTGCGGTGAGTAGTGAAATCATTCTGCGAATCAAGCGTCCTCCTGGGCAATAAACCGAAGTCGTCAAACATGTTGCCGGTCGATGCATTTGCATTATAGTTCCCGATGCGGTCCGGGGCCGGCACTGGCCTGGAAGCTTCGTCCCGTGTATGCTGATTCGGGTCTTTGACCGTTGCGGGCGCTCCGATTTAATGGAGAAAAGTTGAGCGCTCCGACCGGAGGCAACTGTGCCGGAAAACTACGCGACTCCGCCGATCGCTACTGCTTCCACTCTCCCGGCCAAAGATGGCCACGGTCCCGCCGTTTTCGCCGGCTTTCTCGGCTGGACGCTTGACGCCTTCGACTTCTTCCTGGTCGTCCTCTCGCTGACGGCCATTGCGAAGGAGTTTCACCGGTCCGACAAGGAAATTGCTTTTTCCATCACGCTTACGCTGGCGTTCCGTCCGGTGGGAGCATTTATCTTTGGGCTCATGGCCGATCGCTACGGGCGGCGCATCCCTTTGATGGTCGACCTGGTGTTCTACTCAGTGGTCGAAGTGGCCACCGGTTTCGCGCATAGTTTTGTGGTCTTCCTGGTGCTGCGCTCGCTGTTCGGCATTGGCATGGGTGGAGAGTGGGGCGTAGGGGCCTCGCTTGCGATGGAAAAAGTTCCGCCAAAACTGCGTGGGTTCCTTTCCGGACTGCTGCAGCAGGGATACGCTCTGGGCTACCTTCTGGCGGCAATCTGTTTCTACACTGTTTTTCCGCGCTGGGGTTGGCGTCCGATGTTTTTTATTGGAGGACTACCGGCTCTGCTGGGACTTTTCGTCCGCTTCAAGGTGAAAGAATCAGAGGTGTGGCGAAAGACTCGTCAGAGCAACTGGGGCAGCCTGCGCCGCGAAATATTGTCGCACTGGAAATTATTTCTCTACTTGACCCTGTTAATGATGATGATGAACTTTGCCTCGCACGGCACGCAGGATATGTTTCCCACCTTCCTGCAACGCCATTGGGGCATGGCTGCGCAGCAACGCGCGGTGATCACAGGGATTTCTATGGTGGGTGCGATCCTCGGAGGCACGCTGGTCGGCTTCTTGTCCGACCGCTTCGGCCGCCGCCGGGCGATGATCACGGCACTCGTCCTTGCGATCGCGTGCATTCCGCTGTGGGCCTACGCGCCGTCGCTCACCTTGCTGGTGGTCGGAGCTTTTCTGATCCAGTTCATGGTGCAGGGAGCATGGGGAATCATTCCGGCGCACCTTTCGGAATTGTCGCCCGACTCGGTGCGCGGATTCCTTCCCGGATTCGCCTACCAGTGTGGCGTGCTATTGGCCGGCTCGGTCGCATACATTGAGGCGCTCCTCGCCGAACATACCAGCTACGCGAACGCCATGGCTCTAACGGCACTTGTGGTGTTCACATTGGCGGCGATCGTGGTGGCTCTGGGGCGCGAAAAGAAGGGCATTGAGTTCGGTGCTTAAGAGTCCTGGAGAGTGGCGATGCTACGATGCTGCGCTACTTGGTTAGCGCCTTTACTGAGCTGTCTGATCCTGTTGTGCGCGGCCAGCGCACAAACTACCGAAAAGCCCGACTTGACCAAGCAGCCAACTCTGTACGTGGTCGGCTATGCCCACTTGGATACAGAGTGGCGATGGGAGTATCCCCAAGTCATCAACGAATATCTGCGCAAGACCATGCAGGACAACTTCGCTCTGTTCGAGAAATATCCGCACTATGTTTTTAATTTCAGTGGCGCGAACCGCTACCGTTTGATGAAGGAATATTATCCCGCGGATTTCGCCAGGTTGAAGACGTACGTGGAGGCGGGAAGATGGTTCCCAGCGGGCTCTTCGATGGAAGAGGGCGACGTGAACACGCCCAGCGCCGAGACCATCATCCGGCAAGTTCTTTACGGTAATGACTGGTTTCGCCGTGAATTCGGCAAGGCCAGCGCGGAGTACATGCTGCCTGACTGCTTCGGCTTTCCATCTTCGCTGCCGACGATTCTCGCGCATTCCGGCGTCAAGGGCTTTTCGACGCAGAAGCTGGTATGGGGGTCCTCGGCGGACGGTGGCGGTGCGGAATCGCGCGAGAAGACGCCGGAAGGAACACCGTTCAACGTGGGCGTCTGGGTGGGACCGGACGGTGGGAGCGTACTGGCGGGATTGAACCCGGGTGACTACAGCGGCGGGATTTACACCGATTTGAGCCAGCCTTTGCCTTCGGCTCCTCCGAACATTGCGCTGGAAGAGATTCGGGGGAAATTCCTACCTTTGCAGAAGAAAATCCGTCAGCTCGAGAACGCCAATCTGCCGGTTGAGCCGGAGGATTTTCAGGATTATTACGCGCTGCGAGGACAAGAGGGAAGCCTCGCCAAAATCCAATCGGATCGGGACCGGGACCGTTACCAGAACGATTGGGCTGCTCGCGTAGAACAGAACGGCAAAGTGAGTGGTGTATACACGGACTATCATTATTACGGTACCGGCGACATCGGTGGATCTCCGGATGAGAATTCCGTAAAGCGGCTCGAAGCGATCGTCACCAAAGGGTCGGCGAGCTTTCCGCCGCAGAGTGGAGATGGATCTCGCGTAGCGGGGCAGGCGCATCCGGAGTGGCCCGTGGTCAAAGTGGGCGATGGGCCTGTCCATGTAGTCTCGGTGAAAGCGGAGCAGATGTTTCTCGACATCACACCCGCTGAGGCCGCCGGACTTCCGCGTTACACCGGCGAAATGGAGCTGACCAATCATTCAGCCGGCTCGCTGACTTCGCAGGCCTACCAAAAACGCTGGCTCCGAAAGGAAGAGTTGCTGGCCGACGCTGCCGAAAAAACTTCGATTGCCGCGGAATGGCTGGGTGCACACGCGTATCCGCAGCAGCGGCTGAACGACGCCTGGACGCTCGTCATGGGCGGCCACTTCCACGACCTCGCGGCCGGGACAGCCACTCCGAAGGCCTATGAATTTGCCTGGAATGACGACGTCATCGCGATGAACCAATTCGCGGGCGTTTTGAACAACGCAGCTGAGGCGGTCGCAACGGGGCTCGACACTCGGAGCGAAGGAGTTTCGATCGTGGTCTTCAACCCTTTGAATATCGCGCGCGAAGATGTGGTCGAGGCCAGCATCGAATTCCCAGGCAGCATGCCGAACGCGGTTCATGTGATTGG
>Ga0209274_10001874_pt1 | contig 10550 bp, 9 predicted proteins | sample HubBroMetageREF1_FD_188343 | JGI IMG/M metagenome (GOLD analysis project Ga0209274, IMG submission 188343) | Reference soil microbial communities from the Hubbard Brook experimental Forest, New Hampshire, USA - Hubbard Brook CCASE Soil... | ecosystem: Environmental > Terrestrial > Soil >...
AACCGCGGGGCTGTGCCTCGTGATCGGGTTACTCGTTGCCTCCGGAATCCCGCTGGCCGCGGGGGACTCCGCCTCAAGTGCGGGGACGCCCACCGCCACACCGGGCACTTCCGTCTCCTCTCTTCCCGCGACGCTACCGGCCGATACCGTCACGGTGACCGACCATCAGGTCAGCAACCTCTCGGACTTCTGGGGGGTCGGAGTGAACCCGCCCGCGTCGCTCCCCAACGAAACCCCAGAGGTGACCGGCACGCCGATCACGTGGTATGAGTGGCCGGCGAGCCAGCTCGCCGATTACTACAACATGACCACGGGTCAAATGTGGTGGTACGGGCACCCTTACGCCTACGGATCCAACGAGTCCCAATTCGTTCAGTGGTGCGAATCGATCGCCTGCCACGCGATCCTCGCTCTCCCCGGCGAGACGGACAACCTATCGACGGTCCTCTGGGACGTGCATTACACCGAAGATGTGCTGCATTTCCAGCCCGCCTACTGGGAGATCGGTTGCGAGCCCTACTCTTGGACCCACTTTGGGATCAGCTGGCAGAACTGGAAGACCACGGACGACATCCGGGTCAACGCCACGTCCTACGCGGAGGTGGTTCACTCGTTCATTCCGCCCATGAAGGCCCTCGACCCTACGGCGAAGTTTCTGGGCCTTCCGGGAGTCGGGGCCGGGACGCGGCCGGATTCGCCGTGGATCAACGCCACGGTCGAGCTCAACGGACCGAACATCTCCGCGATCTCCATCCACGACTACCCCGCGGAGATGGGACCGGCGAACGCGGACGTCGCGCAGTTCATGCAGACCCTGCTCGGGGACACCTCGATCACCACCCGGGTCGCCACCGACGAACTAGCCGTCAAGGCCGCCTGCCCCAACTGCACCCACAAGATCCGGTTCTTCGTCGACGAGTTCGGATCCGGAACGAGCAGTACGGGCGGTTGGCAGCCGTTCATGCAGACGTACCCCGAGGTTCCGTATGTCGCGGCCGAACTGATCATGATGATGCAGTCGAATGTGAGCAATGCCGACTTGTACGACCTGAACTCGGTCTACAACGGCTCGCTGTTCAGCCTCGGGGGCACGGCGCGCCCGCTCGACTCGCTGTACACGCAGATCCTATCGCACTTCGATCCCGAACTTCTCGCGAGCAACCTCAGCGGGGGCGTGAGCGGAGTCTTCGCGAGCGTCTCCGAGTCCGTGCCCGATCACTCCCTCTCCCTCCTCGCGGTGAACACCAACACGACCCAGTCCGTCAACCTCGACGTGGCCGGGAACGGGTTTCCGTCCGATGGGTCGTACTCGACGTGGCGAGCCAACAATTCCGCGACGTCATCGAACGGAACGTTCCAGACCTCGGCGGGGTACGGAGCTACGTCGAGCTGGGTACTGCCGCCGCTCGGGGTTCTCTTGGTCTCCGTTTGCCTTCCGGGCCGCTCCACCGGTGCGCCCGACCACAATGAGATCACCTTCTGCGAGACCGGTCTTCCGACGGGAACTCGGTGGTCCGTCACCATCGACGGCCACACGGTGTACCGAAAGGATTCCACGGTTCCCTTCCAGCTTCCCAACGGGACCTACAAATTCGAGATCAATCCGGTGACCGGATGGCACGCTTCGATCGTGAGCGGGACGCTGACGATCAGTGGCGCTTCGGCCTCCGTCTGGGTCGCGTGGACGTCCCAGCCCACTTCCATCCGGCACTCCCAGCGTGCTCCGCGCCGGTCACGTGCACGACGCGCCGGTCCTCCGGTCAGAGAATAGAGGGGGCCCTCGCGTCGGGTGGGGACGCCGGGACCCTCGCGACTACCCGTCGGTCGGTACTTCACTCCGGGTTGTGCCGGGACGATAGACGATCCCCCAGAAGGCACCTATCATCAGGCTGTAGGTGACAAAGAGTGGCGACATCGCGACCACGACCGGGCCGATGGACGCGATGAGAGCGAGCCAGTTGGTGACGAACTCGGTGAGAAACACCAGGATCCGGTCGCCGACGACGAGACCGGCGACCGTCGCTACGCCGAGCGACCAGACGAACGCAGCCCACCCCAGCGCCGAGCCCCACCAGGAGCCACCCAACTGTGCCTCCCTCCGCAAACCGAAGAAAAAGTTCCCGAATGCGAGAACGACCACGCCCCCGACCGGCCATGCGATCCAGGACGGGGCCTCGCCGGCTCCTCCGCCTCCGAGGGCGATGCTCAGCAGCGCGGTCATCGCCGTCCCTCCGGCCCAGAGCGAGAGACCGAACCACGGCCACCGATCCTTGCGGGAGGCCGGATTCTTCCGTTTCGGTTTCGGGTGGAATGCATGCCACTCTCGGAGCCCAAGGAACATCAGGTAGAATCCGAAGATCGTCGTCGCGAGAGTGGTGTAGTACTCCACCGGCCCCTGGACCAGATTCCCGCGAGCCATGAACTGGTACAGTTCGGTCGCGCCCTCCACTGCGAACCCGAGGACGAGGACGGCGACCCCGTGCCGAACCGAGACGGGTGACGGGAGGAGTACTCGCGCGGCGCGGCTCCTCGCCGTCGGTACCGAGTTTTCGCGCCGTCCCGGCGAGCGGAGTTGATCCTCCGTCGAAACGCCACTCATCTCAGCTGAGCCCCCAGGGACGAGCCGCAGTCCGGTGGATAGGTCGCGCGAGCCCGGGGCTCGCCCTCCGTGAATTCAGCGCGCCGCGTTCGCCGTTCCCTCCAATGTGCCGCCACGAGGAGGGCTCGCTCACCTCGATGAAAATTGACACTTGAGATACGCTTATCATCGAATCCCGAGTCCGATAGTCCCGCTGGAGCGCGCCGATGTCGAAGGACGATGTGAGCCGGGAGCTCAAGGCAAAAAGCCTCGAACTGAAGAACTTCTTGAAGGATTTCAAGGCGGTTCTCGAGGAGTGGAAGTTCTCCGTCGAGGAAACGAAGGAAGGCACGCGCATCGAAGTTCACGCCATCGCGCTCATTCGACACAAGAAGAACGGGACCTCCGACGACCGGTAGACGCCCCGCCGTCGCGGGGCTCTTCGGAGTACGGGCACCGCGGCCGCCTTAGGCGTTCATCGCCTGTTTCAGGGCGAGCTTGTCGGAGTTGCTGAAGTGAAAGTCCTGACGCTGCTGAATGAGGTCGACGTACTGGACTACATCCCGTAGGTTCTGACGCGTGTAGTACTTCCGCGCGTTCTTGACCGTCCCTTCCACGGGATGGCAATGCAGGAAGGAGCAGATCAGACAGGCGAGGTCGTACGCCTGTTTCTTGGAGCGCGGCACATCCTCGCGAAACACTCCCGCGTCGAGAATGTAGATCTTGTCGCCGAGCATGAGATTGCCCGCCTTGATGTCGCCGTGGTAGATCCCGCTCGTGTGCAACCGCTTGAGGTAACCGAACAGCGTGTCGATCTGTTCGACCGTGACCTCCTCATAATCCGAGACGGACTTGGACTCGAGGTATTCCGCGACCAGCAGCCACATGCTCTCGTTGACCTGGTGATATCCGCACGGTTTCGCGGTGGGGATCCCCGTGGCGTGGATCGCGAGTAGGCTGTCGTACTGCTGTCGGGCCATGTCCTCGGCCGACTCGGTGAAGCCGAAGATCGGGTCCTGCTCGTTCATTTGAAGATACAGGTTCTTGAACAACTGCATCGAGCGGTCGGATAGCACGTCGTTGTTGCCGAGGATCTTCCCGAAGAACCGGACGGTCGTGCCGGTGCGATCCACGCCGGTGATCTTGACCGGGATCGAGAGGTGGGAGGCGTCGGAGCTGATCGGCCGAACGGAGACGTGGCTCAGGCCGTACTTCTCGCCCATGATCCGGCGGATGTCGTGCAGGACCTCACGAAAGAACGCGATGTGGATCGCTTCGTGGCTCGACCGGGCGGGGGCGTTGCGCTTCAATTCGGCAACTCCTCGACGACCTCAGCGTGGGGACCGTCCACGGACATCGTGACCAGGTCGCGGTCGAGAGCTACTTCCCCTCGGGCGGCGGCCCGGTTCTTTCGCCGCTTCTCTCTCCAGATCGCCAGCAGGAGGAAACACGCCTGCGGGTAGTGGATCTTGAAATCGTTCTTGATGCCACGGCCGTACTCGATCACGGGCTTGTTGCGATACGCGAAGGTGACTCGCCAGATCGACAGCTCGGGGATCTCCGCGCTGACGTGATTCATGTTGAGGAGGATGTTGTTGTCCTTGACGACCAGGTCCATGTCCATCATGCCGTTCATTTTGAGCGGAATGTGGACACCGTCTCGGAACAGCGTTCGGAAGACGGCCAGCCCCAGCACTTCGACCGTTTTCATGTCGAGTTTTCGTTGGCTCGGACTGCGGGGCGCCGGGTCGCGCTCGGGGGCCTCCTCCATCTCGCCCGCCTCCGCTGGAATTCCCTTCCGACTCGACGGCTCTAGGTGTCCGCGGAGCGTTCGTGCGCCCCGTCGGTCGGATCTTTAGCGACGTGGGGCAGCGTCTCGCCGCTCCTCCGAGTGTGACCTTTCCACTCCGATCGTGCGTCCAGGAACGGCGCCCCGTCCTTGTGGAATTCTCCGCCGAGGGCGCTGTCCTTCTTCCCCCGCCACTGCTCGACGAAGGAAGCGAGGTCGAGGTCGTGGCGGCGGGCGGAGCTCGTGGTGGCCGACGCGACCGGACTCTCGGCCACCTCGCGTCCATCGGGCAGCGTGCGCCCGCCCGGCGTCGCGCGGGTGACGCTCAATTCGTGAGCGGTCCCCTGGCTCGCGCGCTTCCCGACGGAGCCCGCGGGATTCGGCGTGACGCCCGATCGGTTGACGTGGATCTGGAAGCGGACGAAGATCCGCGTGCCGTCGCCGTAATCCTCCATCGAGAACTTCCAATCCTCGATCTCGGCGTGGACACTCTTGAAGAATCGGTCGACTTCGGCCATGATCTGTTGAACCTTCTCGTCCGATCGCACCGGGGGTTTCGCCTCGGTTCGCACGGTCTTCTTAGGGGTCATGGCTGTCGCCGAGATTCCTTCGGGATCGGGGTGGGGAACGGAGCTCCCCCGGCGACCCAGCGGTACGGATCAAAGTAGGTGGAGACGCAGATCGGGGGTTCGCCCGCCGCCGGCGGGATCACGGGAGGGACGGCACTCCCCGCACGGAACCAATCTCGGACGGTCATAGTATCGAGTCATTCTCCCAGGAAATCCACGAGCGGGATGTGGAGCCAACCCCTGCTCGCCAGATAGCCGCCCGCTTGAACGGAATTGAGTTCGCTCCGTCCGCCGGAGAGATTCGTCACACCCGGGCCCAGAGGACTTGGTCGCACCGCGGGCCATGCACTCGCACGCTACGAACACCGACATTCTCACATTCCATCTGAATCCGGTTTTAGCATCGCCTTATCCCCCTCGATTCGCCTCCTCGAGACGGAGGGTCCTTCTCGGGAGTCCGGCGTCGCAATCGACCGTCGGCGCCCCCGCATCCAAACCCTTCTGCAGCATTCCAATGAGCACCGTCGTACCTGTCCCGCCCGAACTCGAGAGTTTCATTCGATCGCACAACGCCCAGACCCTCCTGATCCGTGGACCCCCGGGGTCGGGAAAGACGATGCTCTCGTTCGCTCTCCTGCGAGCCTTTCCGGGGCGGCGGATCTACGCCAGCCTTCGGGTCGACCGGCCCATCTTGTTCAAGCAGTTTCCCTGGCTCGCCGACCTGCCGCCCGGCGAACTAGACGTCATCGATACCGCCGAGCAGACCGACCACGTCACCGACCGGGGTCAGTTCGAGCGGAAGGAGCTTCTCCTTTCCCACCCGGACGAGGCCAAGGAGCTCCAGGAGTTCCACTGGCTCCCGAAGGCGGTTCAAGCCGCGTGGGTACTGGCCAGCGACGAAAAGCCGACGATGATCGTGTTCGACTCGTGGGACGCGATCATCGACCAGTACTTCGAACGAACCTCCGGGCCCGCCGAATCGTATCCGGGCCGCGCCGAGATCGAACGCCTGCTCATCAGCCGCATGATGAAGAAACCGAACGTCTCTCTCGTCCTGGTACTGGAAAGGGACTCTCCGTCCATCCTCGACTACATCGTGCACGGTATCGTGGAGACCTCGCGACGTCTCGAAGGCGGCCGCCTCGAACGGTGGCTGAGTCTTCCGAAACTTCGGGGGACTCCCATTCCGGTCGATACCTATCCGTTCACCCTCGCGGGGGGTCGTTTCACGGCGATCATGCCCACCTATCCGAGTACCTTCCTGTTCCAGAATCCGGTCCCGGACCCGACGCCGGGGGTACCGGGACAATGGCCCGGTAGCACCGACTACGCCGACGTGTTCGGTCGCCTCCTCCCGGGACGCGTCACGATGATTGCGCTGGCCTCGTCGGTGCCTCGGGAGTTACCGGGCGTGATCATGGCGCCGATGCTGCTGCAGACGATCGGCGGTGGCGGCCGCGCCCTGTTCTTCGCCGCCCCGACGCTCGACCCCGAGGACATCTTCGCCCAGGGGGACAATCTGATCGCCCAGCACGGCGTTTCTCCGAACTTCCGTGTGATGACGTCGGCGCCCCTCGCGGCCGGACCCGCGAAATCGTCCGGCATGTTCGTGCCGTTCCACTGGAGCAAGACCGTCCCCTCGGTACCGATCCCCGACGACGAGGAGTTCCTTCGCGCGACCCCTGCCCCGACGGGGCAGAACCTGATCGTCCTGTACATATCGGGCCTTCTAGCCGCGGCGGAGAACGCCGGCGTCACGATCGGACACGGGTTCCTGACCTCGTTCGCCACCGCGTTGTTCCCCGAAGCCCCGGTCCACATCCTCATCTTCGGCCGGGACGGGGAACCGTACTTCGAAAAATTCAGCCCGATCTGCGAGACTCTGATCGACGTGCGATACACGAACGGCCGCGTCTTCCTGTCGGGCCACCGCCCCTATTCCGCCCCCCTCGTTCTGTCGTACGAGGGACACAAGGAACCGTTTCGGCTCACGCCGATCGTGTAGTGCCCGCCGGTACTCCCCATCGCCTCGCTACGACGGCGGGCGGCCCTACAGGATCACCGGCCCCCGGCTCGGGATCACGTCAGGTCTCGATCTGTCCGTAGCCGTACACGCACCCGGCGAGTCCGGCGAAGCCGGCGATCGCGAGTGCTACGGGAAACACGACCGTCAAGCGTCCCTGAACGAGGAAGAGGCTGCCGAGGCCAGCGGCTACCACCCCGCCGAGAACGCCGGCCACGAGCGCCTGCGCGGCGCTGCGAGTGACCACTCCCGCCGCGCCGGCGATACCTCCCAGGAACAGCAAGAGCCCCAGCATCCCGAGGGCCAGGTGGGCCGGCTCGAGGATGGGGGGTGGCGCCGAGGAAGAGTTGCCCACCAACGCAGCCGCCAGCCAGAGGACCGCCAATCCTCCCAGCGAGTACGCACCCAAACTACCGCCCACCACCACGGTCAGGCGACCCGCGAGGGCACTCCCTCGGGGTTGCGGCAGGGCGAAGGTAAGGTAATGCGTACGCAGTGCGAGGTCCTCTCCCACGGCGAGCGCCGTCAGGTCGAGGACCACGAGGGCGGCGAGACCGCCCGTGATCAACAGACCCAGTACCTCGGCCGTACCCGAGGAAGGAACGCGGAGATACACATCCGCGATCGCGCTCCCGATCGGTCCCGCGACCACCGGGATGAGGAGCAACCAGACCCGCCGCGACCGCCGAAGTCGGGTCAACTCCCAACGCGCGTTGTCGAGGAACGGCTGGCTCATCGCGCATCCTCTCGGCCGATGAGCTCCAGGTACCGCCGCTCGAGGTCCGATACCGGCGGGGATGCCGCGAGGAGGGGCAACCCCGCGCGAACCAATCTCGACAGTACGTCGGCCTGGGCACGGTCGTCCCCCCCGAAGCGAACGACGGCACGTCGCGGCGCTACGACTTCGACCTCGAATTCGGGCCCGATCGCCCGGGCGAGCATCTCCGCGGAGATTTCGGTACCAAACTCCACTCGCAACGAGCGGCGGGAGGGCCGTGTCCCCGCCGTCGGCTCGTCTCGGACCGACTCGTCTCCGACGAGCTCACCCGCTCGGAGGAACAAGACCCGACCGCAAACTTCCTGGATGTCCTCCAGCAAGTGCGTCGAGATCAGGAGGGTCAGTCCGGTCCGTGACAGACTCCGCAATAGTTCGCGGAGATCCTGCCGGGCCGCGGGATCGAGCCCGAGGGTCGGTTCGTCCAAGAGCAGGACCTCCGGCTCTCCCACCAACGCGGCCGCGAGGAGCATTCGTCGGGCGAGTCCGGTAGAAAGGGCACCGAACGGGCGACCGAGATGCTCCGTCCCACCGACGGCGTCGACGGCGCGACGCACCGCGGCATGAATTTCCGCGGCCGGTACGTCTTTGATGCGTGCGATGTAGGACAGCAGGTCGGAGCCGGTCAGGTACGGCGGAATTCCCGGAGTCTCGACGAGTGCGCCGACGCGTCGCAGAGCGCGGACACGCTCCTCGTAGGGGGAGAGGCCGAGCAACCGGATCGAACCCGCGGTCGGGCGGGAAAGTCCAACCAGGAGCTTGAGGGTCGTCGACTTACCCGCGCCGTTCGGTCCGAGGTACCCGACCGCCTCCCCGGCGTCCAACGAGAATTGGACGCCTCGCAGCGCGTCGTGGTCGCCGTAGCGCTTGGAAACATTGTCCAGCGCCAGTACCTCCGTGGGCACACCGAGTTCGAGCGGGTACCGGTGTTATGATGCTCGCGGTCGACCCGCGAGCTCTCTCACACCGTAGCGTAGGCCTGCCATACGGCGGGGCGGACCTCGAACGAGAGGTAGAAACAGACCGCCCCCCGGGCAGTCCGCAGCGAGCCTTGCAAGTGCTGAGCATCGCGTGCGGCAACCGGCGCGTCGGTTCAACGAAGCGCGCCGAACGTCGCTGGCACGACAAGGGCGCGCAGGATTTGAGCGCGGTCGGCTCGTCCCTCCGGGTAAGCGCGAGATGTCGCCGACGCTCGGTTGATGGACGAGGCGGCCGTCCTCGTAGTGCTGTCCGTGCTCGCGGCGGGCATGGCCTCGCTCACCGCCGTCGCGGTTCGATGGGCGGCGTTCACGACGACCTCGTTCCGTGCCAGTGTCGTTCAGTTCGTGCTGCTCATGATGGCCGCGATGTTCACCGGCATTCTAGCGTACTTTGCGATCGGGGGCACTCCGGGGATCGTCGCCGGTTTCTGGGTGGCCGGCGCCCTGATGTCGGCGAGCGTCGTCTTCGTCGCCCTCTCCTTTGCTCGGGAGCGTGTCGGGACGGCCGACTCCACGACCGCACCGGTGGCTCTACTGAAGCGCACCCGATTCGTCGCCTCGGTGATCGTCCTCGTGCTCACGAACGAGTTTCTCATGGGATGGTCGTTCAGCCTCCTTTCGGGCGGGTTGCCGGTCGGACTCGGTCCGGGCGGGGACCGACTCGGGACGATCCTGGCCGGGGCCGTCGTCTCCCCCTGGTTCGTTTTCCCGATGGCGCTCGAGATGGCGCTGACCCTGCGGTGGCTGTGGGGCGCGGTTCCGTCCCCGATGCGCCGTTACCTGTTGATCCAACCCCTCGCGATGGTCTGCTCCCCTCCCACGATCGCTGGGTTGGCGTGGGCGGTCGGCACGGCCGCCGGCGCGAGCGCCCTCATGGCCGGTGCGATCGCATTCCTTCTGCTCTCGCTGTTCCGTGGGCAGGAGTTGCCGGCGCGCGTGTTTGCGTTCGCGGGGCGCCTGATCGCAACGTTCGGAGTGATGGCCGTAGGACTGTACGCCTGGACCGTCTACGGGAACGCGGAACTGTTCGCGGTTTCCCTGTTGCTCCAGATGGTCTTGTTCCTGCACGCGTCGACCCATCCTTCGTACTACACGGAGGCATCGAACCCCAGCGGCGTCGCCCCGGTCAACGGTACACCGTCGGCGGGATCGAGTCACGCCTCGGCAACATCCCCCGGACATGACGCCGGGGGGTCGAACCAACGGCCGTTGTAGTATGTACCGAATGTCCATAACCCCCCGCCACGTGCCACGGTCGGCGGACGCCGAGACGGGGAGGAGACGTTGGACCCGACCGGGTTGGGGTTTTCGATCGTAGCTGCCCTCATGGCGGTGGCGACCGCATTCCTGATCCGGCTGGTGGTCGACGCCCGAAGTCGCGCGTGGGCGTGGGGCGGGCTGTACCTGCTCGCCATGATGGGGGAGATGTGGATCGCCGGAGTTGTCTACTTCTCGGCTCCTTCGTCACCGAGTCTCATCGCCGGGCTCGCCCTCAGCGGCGCGCTGATGGTCCTTTCGCTCGCCCCCTTGATCGTCGCGATCGGTCGAATCCGACGAACCGGTACCGATGCCACCACATTGAGCCCGGTGCCTATCGCGCTGGGACTAGGCGCCGGGTTCGGACTCGCGCTCCTGGTCCTCGCGAATGAGTTCCTGATGGCGTGGGGGCTCCTCCTCGCCACGGGTGGACTTTCGACGGCGGGGCTTTCGCTCGCGGCGTTCTCGGGCGTCGTCAACTCTCCCTGGTTCCTGTTTACGATGGCCGGGGAGATGCTCCTAACGGCCCTGCTGCTGCGCAACCGGGTCTCTTCCGTCCTGCTCGTTTTCCTGGTCGTC
>Ga0209274_10001875_pt1 | contig 10546 bp, 9 predicted proteins | sample HubBroMetageREF1_FD_188343 | JGI IMG/M metagenome (GOLD analysis project Ga0209274, IMG submission 188343) | Reference soil microbial communities from the Hubbard Brook experimental Forest, New Hampshire, USA - Hubbard Brook CCASE Soil... | ecosystem: Environmental > Terrestrial > Soil >...
GCCGGGGCGGCGGCCGAGGGCTTCTTCGGCGCAGATGCGGGCGAGATCGGGAGTGTTGTTCTGCTCGGAAACGTGCGCGAGGACGAGGTGGCGCGCGCGTCCATCGAAAACTTCGGAATCGGCGAGAAATTCACTGACGATTGTGTTGGAAAGATGGCCGGTGCGGCTCATGACGCGCTGCTTGATGTACCAGGGATAGGGGCCGACCTTCAGCATTTCCAGGTCATGATTCGATTCCAGGATCAGGAAATCGGCTTCGCGCAGATGATGCTTTACGAGTTCGGGCATGTAGCCAAGGTCGGTGACGATGGCGACTTTCTTTCCGTTGGCGCAGAAGGCGTAGCCGACGGGGTCAGCGGCATCGTGCGGAACGGTGAACGCGGTGATTTCGATGTCGCCGATAACGAATTTAATTCCGGGGCGGATATATTGCACGCGTTCGATATTTGTTTTTGGGCCGTCGCCATACATTTTGCGAATTTCGCGATGAGTGGGTTCGGTGAGGTAGGCGGGACACTTCCAGTCGCGGGACATCGGCGCCAGGGCGCTGGAGTGGTCGCTGTGTTCGTGGGTGACGAGGATGCCGTCAACTTTTTCGGGGCGCGCGCGGCCAAGCGTTTCGAAGCGCCGCAACATTTCTTTTTTGCCGATGCCGGCGTCAATTAGGAGGGTCGTGCACCCCGATTCGAGCAACGTGGAGTTGCCCGTGCTGCCTGACGCTAGAATGGATACGCGAAATGAGATACGCTGCCCCCGCGGCGCGCGTCTGCAATTGCTTGCACGCAACACTGCAATGGGATGATGGCAAAGTGCTGAGCTGGCGTCAATACGAAGTCGCGCAAGAGAAACTAGGTCACGCGTTATTCGCTGGATATTGATGTTCTTCAGAAATTCAGAAAATCAGATGGCTAGCTGGTTTTGGGTGAGTTCGAAGCCGTTCAGGTTGCCGACGACAGAGGCTGCCATGCGGCCCGGCTGGAAGAATTCGCGGGCGAGTTGCTGGACGTCTTCTACGGTGACGCTTTCGAGCAGCGCGATCAGATCCTGCGCGGTGAAGTGGCGTTTGAAGTACATGTGATAGCGCGCGAGGCTGTTCATGCGCTGGCCGCTGCCTTCGAGGGCGAGCAGCGTGGCGCCCTTGAGGTGATCCTTTGCACGCCGCAATTCCTCGACGCTGAGCGGTTCATCGCGCAGGCGGCGGAATTCATCGAGCACGGAGCGGACCAGCTGCGAAGCGGTGTCCAGCGAAGTGCCGGCATAGACTGAAAGCGCGCCGGCATCACGATAGGAATTAAGCTCACTGAAAATTGCGTAGGCGAGGCCCTGGCGCTCGCGAATATTCTGGAAGAGGCGCGAAGACATTCCACCACCGAGAACGTTGTTGAGGACGGCAACGCCGAAGCGGCGGCGATCGGTCATGGGCAGCGCCGGAACGCCCATGCAGATGTGGACTTGCTCGAGCTCGTGCTTGGTGCGCAGAGTGACGTGCGAAGCGGGCTGTGGCGCGGCTTCTGCGCCGTCTTCGCCGGCCGAAGTGCCTTTTGCGAAACGCTCCGAAACCAGGTCCACCAATTGCGCGTGCGTCAGATGGCCCGCGGCAGTGATCACCATATTGTTCGGCGCGTAGCGTTGCTTGAACCACATGCGCAAAGTGTCGCGCGAAAAGGCGGAGACAGTTTCCGGGGTACCCAGAATTGGCTTGCCCAACGCATGCGGCGCCCAGAAATTCTGGGTGAACAGCTCGTGGACCAAGTCTTCGGGATTGTCCTGGGTCATGCGAATTTCTTCCAGGATGACGGATTTTTCGCGATCGATTTCATCCTCGGCGAATTTCGGATCGAGAACCATGTCCGCGAGAACGTCGAAGGCTTTCGGCAGATGTTCATCGAGGACACGAGTATTGAAGCAAACCATTTCCTTGGAGGTGAAGGCATCGAGCATGCCGCCGACGCTATCCACTTCGCGTGCGATATCTTCGGCGGTGCGCCGCGTGGTGCCTTTGAAAACCATGTGCTCGATGAAATGCGAAATGCCGTTCAGGCCGGGTGGTTCGCAGCGCGAGCCGGTGCGCAGCCAGATTCCCACGGAAACGGAGTGCACGTGCTCCATCGGCTCGGTGATGACGACGAGCCCGTTCGAAAGGGCTTCCGTCTGGACCCTGTGATTTGTGTCGGACATGTTGTTGTCTGATTCCATTGTGGCATGGTGGGGCTATAAATGTCATGGACGCGACGATTGTTTTATTGCGCAATGTGAACCATGCGCTAGTGCACGGATCTGCGGGAAGCTTGGCTCGTGCGGCTTGAAACTCCAGATTCGCTCTCGTCCGTCTAGGTCAGTTTTTCATCTGGCGAGAGCTTGCCGTATTCGCTGGAATAATGGAGCGGGACGTCGGCGTACGCGCCTTTATCCATGGAATAAACTTCGCAGGTGTCATAAGGATAAGAATAGATGTGCACGCTGGTGGAAGGCTGATTGTATTCCTGCAAATTCTGCACCTGATGCACGGGTTCTTCCGGACGCACGACGGCGGGATGCGTCGCGTCCATGACGTAGGAATCGGAGGGAAGCAGCTTGCAACTTCCGCGCGCGGCGTCTTGATTTTCCACGCGGAAATTTTGCACGCGGAGACGGCCGATGGGGGTGACCATCCAGCAATTCTGGCCGCGATGATTGTGAATGCGGCTGACCTGGCCGATATTCCAGCAGATCGCGAGGATTTCAAAAAGCTTGCATTTGTAGATCAGGTTCCGGGTGTAATGGCTGTTGGCGTAAAAAATGTAGGGAGCCAGGGTCTCCGGCTGGATGGCTTTCTGCTCAGTGAATTCCAGGACTCGGGGGATCGTGAATTCCTTTTCGGGAATGGCGCCGAGCTGTTTCACCCATTCATCAATGGTGATCATTTCCATAGGCTTTTTATTTTGCGCTGAGGTCAGAGTGCTCGTCGGCGCGCCTCCTGGTGCGTGTGCGTGCGATTCCCAAACACTTCATTATATCGCCGTGCGGCGGCGGCGGCGGAAGAAAATCAGCGCGTGGCCGCGTGATATCATGATTGTAAGATGCCTGCCAACGACACCCACCTTCCGGTGAACCTGCTCGGCCAGTCGGCGGAAGAACTGCGCGTTTTCATGCAGTCGCTGGGTGAGCCGGCTTATCGCGGCGCGCAGATTTACCGCGCGCTTTACGCCGAGCGGCGATTTGACTTCGCGAAGATGAGCAATTTGCCGGTGGCGCTGCGCGAACGGCTGGCGCGCGAGGCGTTTATTGCTCCGCCGCAGATCGTGCGGCGATACCGGTCCGGTGACCGGACGGTGCGTTACGTGCTGGCGCTGCCGGCGGCGGAACCCGGCGGCGGGGCGAAGCTTACGAAGCCTGCGACGATCGAGACAGTTTTCATGCCGGAGGAAAATCGGCAGACGATTTGCATTTCCACTCAGGCGGGTTGCGCGGTGGATTGCCATTTTTGCCTGACGGCGACGCTGAGGCTGATCCGAAATTTGTCGGCGGGAGAAATTGTCGGGCAAGTGCTGATCGCGCTGGAAGAAAATCGCGCCAGCCTGAAGCCGCAGACGAACGTGGTGCTGATGGGCCAGGGCGAACCTCTATTGAATTACGAGCCAGTCATGGCCGCGCTGCGAATTTTGCTGGATCCAAACGCCATGGCGATCACGCCAAAGCACACCACGCTTTCCACTAGCGGAATCATTCCCGGGATCGAGCGGCTGGGCTGCGACAAAGTGCGGCCGAAGCTGGCGATTTCGCTGAATGCTTCGTCGAACGAGCAGCGCGACAAGATCATGCCCATCAATCGCAAGTATCCGATCGAAGATTTGCTGGCGGCTTGCGCGCGGTATCCGCTGCGTCCGTGGGAGCACTTGACGTTTGAATACGTGTTGCTGGGGGGATTTAACGATGCGCCGGAAGATGCGCGGCGCGTGGCGAAATTGCTGGCGAATTTGCGCGCGAAAGTGAACTTGATCCCGTGGAATCCGGGAGAGTTGCCGTACAAGAAGCCTGACGAGGCGCGGATTGAAGAATTTCGGCGCATTCTTGATGAGAAAGGCGTGCGGGCGTTTGTGCGCTACTCGCGCGGCCAGGATGTGATGGCTGCTTGCGGGCAGCTGGCGCTGTTGGAGTCAGTCGCGCCGCCTGCGCCGTCGTTCGTGGAGCAGATTTCTCCCGCGCAGTAGTCTCCGCAATCGCTGGACCGGTCGTAAATCAGGCGCGTATGCCAATTGCGGCCATGAGCCGGCCCGTGGTCTGTTCGCGACGATAACTGAAGAAAAGATCTCTGCGACACGCGGTGCAGAAGCCGGAAGAGGAAATATTTTTGGGCGTGACGCCTGCGGTGGCAAGAATGGCGCGGTTCGCGGCGATCAAATCGAGATACGCGCGCGGAGCGGGTGGTGCGTGTCCGGGCGGGCGCATGGTGAGCCAGGGCAGCCAGTTGGGATCGTTATCGCCATTTTCCAGCGCGTCAACAGGGCCTGTGAACCACTCGCGGGCGTTCGAGAACTTTGCGGTGAATTCTTTCACTACTTCGTGGCCGACTTCGTAGCAGCACCCGCCAATGCCCGGGCCCAGCGCGGCGATCACGTCTTGCGGGCGCGTGCCAAATTCCATTTGCATGCGGCCCAGTGTTTTTTCCGCAATGCGCTGCGCGGTGCCGCGCCAGCCGGAATGAATCGCGGCCGCAGCGCGCTGCTTGGTATCGGCGAGCAGGATGGGGATGCAGTCGGCGGTTTGGATGGTTAGCAGAACGCCGGGCTCGCGAGAGATCAGAGCGTCGCCTTTTGGGGCATCTTCGCCTTGCGGAAAATCGCTGGCGCCGACCACGTGCACGATATCGGAGTGAATTTGGCGCAATGCGACCACGCGCATTTTGCCGGCGCCGAGTGCCGCGAAGAATTTCCCGCGATTCTCCAGGACGCGTTCGCGTGAGTCCCACTCTGTGAATCCGAGGTTCAGGACTTTCTCCGCCGCACGTTGTTTCTTCGCTTTCGAAACGCCACGATCTACGCTCAACTCGCTCGCGCCGCCGGGGCGCGTACTGAAGCCGTGCATGAGCCACGTGATGCGCGCGAGCGATGGCGCTTCGAGGATCTGCAGGCCTTCGCGGCGACGCAATTTCCACTGTGCTGGACGAACCAGGGCCTTGGCCGTTCGCGGCTGCGTTTTTTTCTTCGCAACAAGATGAGTGGGCATATTTGTCTGTTCGGGCCTCACGCCAAATCGCGGCGCGCGCTCATTATAGAAGGCTTCTCGCAAATCCGCATTCACGCCCGAGAATCGTCGCTTCAGGGGCTAAAGCCATTCTCCTTGCTAGAGGTGACGGCGGGCCTGAAGCCCGGCCCTTCCACGGCTCGCATATTTGAGATGACTTCTAGGTATAATCTCGTTGCGGTTCGGGATTTGCATTTTCCCGCGCGATTTGGAAGCGAGGCGCATGTGATCGTAGGCCTGGGATTGGACATCGCGGAGATTGACCGCATCGAAGCGGCGCTGACGCGGCACGGCGCGCCGATTCTGGAGCGGTTGTACACTCCGGCAGAAGTCGCGTACTGCGAGAGTTTCCGCGCGAAATTCGAACGCTACGCGGGGCGATTTGCAGCGAAAGAGGCGGCGATGAAGGCGCTGGGAACGGGATGGCGATCGGGCATACGCTGGCGGGATATCGAAGTGCTGCGCGAACCGAGTGGCAAACCATCGCTGCGTCTGCACGGAGTCGCGAGAGAAGTAGCGGAGCGGCTTGGCGTGAAAAACATTTCGCTTACGATTACGCATAGCGGGAATCTGGCGTTGGCCGAGGTTATCTTCGAGAGCTGAGTACTTCTTCGCGTTCGCTATCTCTCTGCGCGCGGTCGATGCGAACCTCGCACCAGACATTCGCCGGGCGGCGACCTTCCACACGCACTTTCAAGTAATTCCCCGTTAACGCTTCGGTCCAAGTGTCGCCGCCCCGAGCGAGTGTGAGCGCGCGCACGGTTCGTCCTGCTTGAAGCTCGCGGAACACCGCGGCCTTCTGTTGGCCGAGTGTGCGCAACGCGCGAGCGCGGTCGCGAGTCACCGTAGACGAAACTGGTGAACCGAGATTTGCCGCCTTCGTACCAGGACGCCCGGAAAACGAGAACACGTGCAAATAGGTGAACGGCAGGCGCGCGATGAAATCGAATGTGGCGTTGAAATCTTCGTGAGTCTCGCCGGAAAAGCCGGAGATTACGTCCGCGCCGATGGCCGCGTCGGGCAGTGCCCGACGGATCAGCTGGATGCGTTCTGCATAGTGCGCTGCGCGATACCAGCGATGCATCGCGCGGAGAATGCGGTCTGAACCGGACTGCAGCGGCACATGAAAATGCGGAGCGATGCGCGGCGAGGCCGCGACGAGCGCGACGAAATCTTCGGTAACGTCCTGCGGCTCGATGGAACTGAAGCGCAGTTGCTCGAGCGTCGTCTGGTCCAGAATTCGACGCACCAAATCAGCCAAATCCACGCGCGGCGCCAGATCGCGCCCGTACGAACCGAGATTGATTCCGCTCAGCACGATTTCTTTTGCGCCTGCGTCAACAAGTTTTCGCGTTTCTTCCAGAACCTCGTTCGGCGGCAGGCTGCGGCTGCGTCCGCGGACAAACGGAATGACGCAGTACGAGCAGCGATTACTGCAACCGTCCTGAATCTTCAGGATGGGCCTGGTGCGATCGGCCGGAATTCCTTCGAGAGGACTGACCTGCATGGAGCTCTGCGCGAAGATGTCTCCCGTGAGAATTTTGGCCGGGCCGCGCGCGAGAGACATCGGCTCGACATCGAGGTTGGCGAGAGGAACGAAGTCTTTCGCCGGTCCGCGGTGCGAGGATTCGCTGGAGGAATCCGCGACCGAGCCGACTAGGCTCGGGATATCCGTGTTTGGCGCAAACAATTCTCGCAGCAGTCGCGGAATTTCGGTCTGATGGGAGTTTCCCACCACCCAGGAGACACCCGGGAGCTGTGCAAGGTCTTCCGGCGCGCGCTGCGCATAACAACCAGTGACCAGGATGCGCGCGGCAGGATTCGCCCGATGAATTTTGCGCACGGCGTCGCGCGCTTGCGAATCAGCCGCGGCGGTTACGGTGCAGGTATTGAGCACGACGACGTCCGCGGAAGCGTGCTGATCGAGCAGGGTCCATCCGGCGCTGCGCAGGGCGCGACGCATCGCTGCCGCATCTGCTTCGGTGGCGCGACAGCCGAAATTTTCCAAGGAAAAAGTAGCCATGAGAGAGCAGCAATCTCCACAGAGGGAGGGTGCAGGAGAAAGATTATAGCAGCGAAATGAAGACGACGGCGCGGTTTCCAGACCGTGACGAGCGGAACGACTAGATTACACTCCGGCACCGCGGCGTTGGTAGCAGAGCAGGATGAGGTCCGCGCGGCGGCGAACGCCGAATTTCGCCAGTAGGTTTGAAACGTGAAACTTCACAGTGCGTTCGGAGATGTGCAAGCGATCCGCGACTTCTTTATTGGCCAAATTTTCGAGCAGGCCGGCGAGGACTTCCTGCTCGCGGCGGCTCAGTTCGGCTGGGGAATCGCCGCGCAACCGGCGGCCTTGCGTAGTGCTCAAAATCGAATCCACGAAGCGCGAGAGAACTTCGCGCGGCACCCAGAAACCACCCGAAGCGACCAGGGGCAGCGCGCGCGGAAGCTGCTCGCGCGCTTCCTTGTAATTCAGAATGCCTTTCACGCCCTGGCGAAGCAGCGTGTAGCTATCGGATTCCTTAAGATTGTCGCCCACCACCAGCAAGCGGGCGGCGGCATTGTGGTCCAGGATATTGCCCAGCAATGCGCCGGTGGCCTGCCGCGCCGCGTGTGCGTCAATCACGTACACGGAAGCGCGCGGAACTTCCAGGTTGCGCAGGTCGGGCGCGAGCATGGAATCGAGTTGCCGGATCACTAGTTGAAAACTGGATTCCTCAAGCAAGCGGCGAAATTCCTCCAGCACCATGGGGTGCGGGGAAAGAATGCAGACCTTTAGTAGTTTGGAGTTAACGGTCGCCTTAACCATCGTAGCTAAGGCTAGCGGAATTGGAGCGCAGGGGCAAGAAAGATGCAGGAGTGGATTTCATACCAGACACGGGTGCGCGCAGGCCAAATTTCGAGGCGTTGCAATTCGAGGGTTTCGGCGGGTGCGATCCCAAGCCGGCAGGCCCGGTACGCCAAACCCTTTTAAAACTGTAGCTTTAGAAGGCAGATCTGCGAGCGAGTCGTGCTACGAAGGTTCGGAAAGATCGTCAGCCGGCTGGTCTACCCTGCGCCCAGGCCGCTTGGCAGGGAGGCCGGCCTGGCGGACTTTATACAGCAGCGCGCGGTAACTGATTTTCAGAACTTCGGCAGCTCTGCGCCGGTTCCAATGGTTTGCCTGCAAGACTTTCAAGATGACGTCGTGTTCCATGCGGCGGGTGACTTGTTGCGCGATACTCTTGAGCGGAATATTTCCCTCTTCGTTCATCTCGTAGGAAATGTGCAGCGGTTTCTTTTCCGCGGACGGATCGCGATCGGAGTGGAACGCCTCCTCCGAGCCGAGGATCACGTAGCGCGCCATGCAATTTTCGAGCTCGCGAATGTTTCCCGGCCATTCGCGCTGCTGAAGCAGCTGCAATGCTTCGCGCGAGACGGGCGCGGCCTCGCGCTGGAAGCGACGGTTGTAGAGTTGCCGGAGATAGTCAACGAGGTACGGAATGTCGTCGCGGCGGTTGCGCAGAGAGGGCATCGTGACGGTGATTACATTGATGCGGTAGAAAAGATCGGCGCGGAAACCTCCGCGGGCGATTTCCTGATGCAGCAGGCGGTTGGTAGCGCAGATAACCCGCGCGTCCATGCGCCTTTCCTCGTGGTCTCCGATACGCGTGAAATGGCCGTCCTGCAGAACGTGCAGCAACTTGGCCTGGAGGCTGGAATCGATCTCGGCAATTTCGTCGAGGAACAGCGTTCCGCCCTGCGCCAGCTCCATGCGGCCGGGCTTCGCGGCGTGCGCGCCGGTGAATGCACCTTTCTGAAATCCGAACAGCTCGCTTTCAATCAGGGTGGCCGGAATCGCCGGACAATTAACTTTGACGAAGGGCCCCTGGTTCCATGGGGAGCGCTCGTGGATAAAGCGGGCCAGAACTTCCTTTCCCGTGCCGCTTTCACCTAAGACGAGGATAGGAACGTTCAGTCCCGCGGCGCGTTCGACCCGCTGCCGAACGGCTTGCATGCCCTCGGACGGGCCAAAATAGATGTGCGGAGGGGGTAGTTCGACGGTTTGGGTGAGCGGTAGGAGCTTCGCTTCAGCGGCGGATGCCATTGATGTCCAGTGAGCTCAAGTAGGGCTTATGCCGCGCCCCCGACAGCAATAATGCACACTGAGCGCCAAACATGTGAAAAGCGTTGGTACTCGGACGGCACCCAGGGAGATGTGGAAATCTCTGTAATTGACTGCTTCTTAGGCAGATAAGTTGACCGGTAGAGTCTTCCGCACCAGTACCAAACGGCCGTGCAATAGAGAATCACAGTACTATCGTCAGAAAATGCTAGGCACTTTCGGGAAGTGGTCTTCCCTGCGAGCCCGAGTGGCGATTTTCGGGAATTCCCGAAATGGGCGGGGAACGGAGTGCGCCGAGAAGGTGGCGCGGTAGCAGGAGGGGAGACTGGGAAGAGCCTTTAAGCCTCAACGCTGAGGGAAGATCAAGGCCTCCAGCATGTCTGCGCGAGCCTTTTGGTCCGAGGCGAACAGCTGCAGCAGGTCCGTCACGGAGATCATGCCGCGGAACCCCTTGGCGTGGTCCAGTACCACCAAATGATAAATGCCGTGCTGTTCCATCAGCCGCAGACAATCTTCGAGCGAGGTGTCCGGCGTGGCGCTCACCAGTTGCCGCGTCATGATTTCCGAAACACGCATCCAGGCGGGACACTTATTTTCCGCGGCGACTTTGTCGGAAACATCGCTTTGCGAGACGACTCCCAAGAGCACGCCGTGCTGGTCGCACACGCCGACGGCGCGCACTTGCTTGTCGCGCAGATAGCGAGCCGCGTCATGCACCGTGGTTTCTTCGGCGATAAAATAGACTTCGCGGCGGGAAGCAATCAAGTCCGCAACTTTCATGAGACCCTCCTGGCGGCTGGGCTGGAGCGGATGGTAGGCCGATCAAAGCAGAGAAAGCAATTGAAAACCAACGGGCGGGATCCAACAGCGCGAAGTGCTCGCGAGCGCGCCTCAGAGGCGCGCTCGCGGATTCGCGAATTTGCATTCAACACAGAAAACATGGAGAACAAGAGCACACAGACGGCATTGCTGCTCGAGCGGAGAAAAATCTTAAATGGGCGATGCCTCTCCTCGAATAATATCGTAGCGCTCGATTACGGCCGCTACCCCGATGGTTTCACGGGCGTCGTCGTCCTGTTTGTCCACGCGAACCACGCGTCCGTGCGCGCGAACGAAGACTTCGGTGCCGCGTGTAATTTCGGCCGGCAAAGTGAGCGTGAAATCAACTTCGGTGCCGGGAGCGAGATCTTTCTGCATCATAAAGTAAACGCCGCGCGT
>Ga0209274_10001877_pt1 | contig 10540 bp, 7 predicted proteins | sample HubBroMetageREF1_FD_188343 | JGI IMG/M metagenome (GOLD analysis project Ga0209274, IMG submission 188343) | Reference soil microbial communities from the Hubbard Brook experimental Forest, New Hampshire, USA - Hubbard Brook CCASE Soil... | ecosystem: Environmental > Terrestrial > Soil >...
GAATCTCTACGTGTACGAGCCCAATCCCGGCCCGTCCGGAGGCATGCGCATCCGGCAGCTGACCTGGCAGCTCAACATGGAGCGCATGCCGAGCTTCATGCACGACGGGAGGCTCATCTTCACGGTCGAAAAACGCGAGCCCGGATTCTACCAGTTGGCTTTGCGCAGGCTCAATCTCGATGGGGGTGATTACCATCCCCTCTATGCGCAGCGGTCGAGCATCGGATACACGCAAGCCGCGGGCGTCGTCGAGCTTTCCCACAAGGACTTCGCCACGATCTTCAGCAACCAGAACGCTCTTCACGGGGCGGGGGCTCTCGCCATCTTCAATCGCTCGATCGGGGTCGACTTCACGAGCACCAATCCGGCAGACTACCTCGTGGATCCAAGTGTGGTCCCTCCGAACGGGGCGAACTATCCCGAGCAAGACTTTTTCCTTCACTCGCTCCAGGTGGAGCCGACCAATGGCTCGTACACCAGCCCGTCGCCGCTGCCCGACGGGCAGCTGCTCGTGAGCTACGGCGCGGGCGATCCGGCCACCTTCGGAGGGGACTACGACGTCTACGTCGTCGACCCCGCGACAGGGCTCCAGACCAAGCTCGCCGGCAGCGTGGGAACCGCGGAGACCGAGGCCGTCGCCGTATATCCGCGGGCGTCAGCGGGAATTTTCGCTTCCACACCCGACGAGCCCAACGGGCACACGTACGTCAACCCGGCGGAGACCGCCGCCGACGTGACGGTGCTCGATATGAGAGTCCTTGCGTCTCTCCTCTTTCAGAACACGCCAACCGGGCGCGTCATCGAGAACGATCTCAAAAGCTTCGATATCTACGAAGAGTTGCCTCCCGACGTCGGGAGCGCGACGTGCCCGACCGGCAACGCGGCGATGGACAGCTATGGCCAGGTCTGCGTTCACCGCCGCATCCTGGGTACGGTGCCGATCCTCGGCGATGGGTCGGCTCACTTCAAAGTCCCGGGAGGTCTGCCGATCGTGCTGCACCTCGGGAGCGACGCGGAGTCCGCGGCCCCGCAGAGCCTTCCGCGATGGCAGCGCGAGGCGATGTCCTTTAGCCCGGGCGAGTACGCGCACCAAGCATTCTCTCCGCTGTTTTTCGACGGCCTCTGCAGCGGATGCCACGGCGCGACGACCGGGCTTCCGGTGGATGCCGCGCTTCGGCCCGACTTTCTCACGCAAGCGTCGATGGTGCAGGCGGTGACGGGCGCAATCTCGGACTATTCGGGGCCCCCTTCGAGCCGCAGCAATTCGATTCAAGGGCCCCCCTCGTCGCCCTGACCGCGCGCCCGAGTCGCGAGAGGCCAGAGAGGGTGACGCGGTCGCGCTTTTGGGCGTAATTAGGTCGCCATGATTCTCGATCGAGCAAGAGCGCTGGGTATCGCCTTGGTTCTCTTCGGGGCTACGGGCCTCGGCGGCGCCTGCGTCCGAAACGCGCAACCTGGCAGCGTGGCGCCCTCGCCGACGGTCTCCAGCCCGCCGAGCCGGCCCACGTCCGTGGACACCAAGCCCCCTCCACGGACCGGCGCGGACGAAACCGCGATGGATCGGACCGCGTCGCCCTGCGACGACTTCTATGCGTTTGCGTGTGGGAGCTGGATGAAGACCACGCCCATCCCCGACGACGAGGCGAGCTGGGTGCGCAGCTTCAGCGTGATTCACCGGGAAAACGAGGAAGCCCTCCGGGCCATCTTGGAGCGCGACGCCAAGGGCGACACCCAAGGCGACGCCTACGGTGCTCAGCTCGGCGACCTGTGGGCGTCGTGCATGGACGAGTCTCGGGTCGACCAGCGCGCGCTGGCGGATCTGGGCCCCGAGCTGGGCGCGATCGACGCTGTCCGTGACGTGAAATCACTGGTTCAAGCCGTCGCTCACATGCACTCGATCGGCGTCGGCGCCGTGTTCGACTTCGACAGCGAGGTCGACTTCAAGGACGCGTCCCGAATGATCGCTGGGGTCTCTCAATCGGGTCTCGGGCTTCCCGAGCGCGACTATTACTTTCGCAACGACAAGCGGACCAAAGACATCCGGGACGAATATCTGGCGCACGTCTCGCGCACCTTTCAGCTCTTGGGCGAGACCCCGAAGGTCGCGGACGCAGACGCCGTCACCGTGATGGGCCTCGAGACGACTCTAGCCGGCGCGTCGATGACGAACATCGATCTACGGGATCCGCAGAAAATCTATCACCGTCTGGATCTCGACGGCCTGAAGCGCCTTGCACCCGATGTGTCCTGGGAGCTCTACCTCGGAGCGATGGGCTTTCCGGACATCCGCTCGATCAACGTGGGTCAGCCGGAGTTCGTGAAGAAGTTCGACCAGATGACCAAGACCGTGGCGGTCGCCGACTGGCGCACCTATCTGCGCTGGCATCTCCTCGGTGGCGTCTCGCCGTGGCTGTCGAGACCCTTCGTCGACGAGTGGTTTCACTTCCGGCAGGTTCTCACGGGGGCGAAATCGCTCCAACCTCGTTGGAAGCGTTGCGTGCGCTTCGCCGATCAGGGGTTGGGCGAAGCGCTCGCACAGCCGTTCGTCAAACAGTTTCTGGGGGATGAGGGCAAAGCGGCCGCGAAGGGGATGGTGGCAGGTATCGAAGGGTCGATGAAGATCGATATCGAAGCGCTGGCATGGATGGACGACGCCACGCGTGCGAAGGCCGAGGAGAAGCTCGCGAAGGTCACCAACAAGATCGGTTACCCCGAGTCTTGGAGGAGCTACGCGGGGCTCGTCACCGACAGAAGCTCCTTCGTGGGCAATGTCCGAAAGGCAAACGAGCTCGAGGTACGCCGGCGGCTCGGGAAGGTGGGCAAGCCGGTCGACAAGGGCGAGTGGGACATGACGCCGCCGACGGTGAACGCGTACTACGAGCCCACGATGAACGAGATGGTCTTTCCCGCGGGCATTCTCCGAGCGCCCTTTTATGCGCAAACGCAGCTTCCGGCCCTCAATTTTGGCGCAATTGGCATGGTCGTCGGGCACGAGCTGACGCACGGTTTCGACGACGAGGGCCGGCAGTTCGACGCCGATGGCAATCTACGCGATTGGTGGTCTGCGCCGGTGGCGGCGGAGTTCGACAAGCGCGCGACCTGCGTGGAGCATCAGTTCGACGGGTACGTTGCGGTCGACGATTCGCACGTCAAAGGAAAGCTGACGCTCGGCGAAAACATCGCGGACCTCGGAGGCGTGAAGCTCGCGCTCTCCACCTTCGAGCGAGCCGAGAGCAGCAGCCCGACGAACGTGAACGCCGGAGGATTCACGCGCGAGCAGCAGTTTTTCCTCGGCTTTGCGCAGTCATGGTGTGCCAACTACAGGCCCGAGGCCTTGCGCCTTCTCGTCGCCACCAACCCGCACTCGCCTCCGAAGTTTCGCGTGAACGGGCCGCTGTCGAACCTGTCCGAGTTTGCGAGCGCCTTTCAGTGCAAAGAGGGCGCACCCATGGTCCGGGGCGCTCGAGATCGATGCGAGATCTGGTGACGACGAGGCCCGCTCACGCGTGCGTGCCGACGACCAACTCACTCGCGTGAACGAGAGTCGCGAGCTCGGCAAGCTCCTCGGGGAGGTCTTCGCCGCGTCGGCCGGCGACGCGTGCGGCGTCCGCGATGCCGCACCGGGCCAAACCGCGCCCGATCTCGCGGCCCTCCGGATCGAGCAAACGCACCGCGTCGCCAGCGCGGAACTCGCCCCGAACCCCGAGCACGCCGACCGACAGCACGCTCTTGCCTTTGGTGCGCACGACGCGCGCCGCTCCGGCATCGAGGATCACCTCGCCCCTCGGGCGGAGCGTGAAGGCGATCCAATATTTTTTCGCGTTCAGTCGCTCACGGGCCACGACGAAGAGCGTGCCCACGTCCTTGCCGGCGAGGACTTCGTCGAGCGCCGCTGGATCGCGCGCATCGGCCACGACGACGTTTGCACCGGCGAGCGTCGCGCGGCGCGCGGCTTCGACCTTGCTCGCCATTCCCCCGCTCCCGAAGGGGCTCGTCGCAGCGTGAATGTGTGGAAGAGCCTCCAGGGCCACGTCGCGCACGAGGGCGATTCGCTTGCCTTTCGAGTCGAGCAGGCCGGTCACGTCGCTGAGAAGGATGACCAGCTCGGCGTCGACCAAAGGTACGACCATCGCAGCCAGCTGATCGTTGTCCCCGAACTTGATTTCGTCGACGGCGACGGAGTCATTCTCGTTGAGGATCGGAACTGCCCCCGCCTCGAGCAGGGCGGCGAGCGCCGCTCGCGCGTTGTTCCCTCGGGTTCGGTCCGCGAGATCGGCATGCGTGAGAAGCACCTGTGCGACGGCGAGCCCCTGGCTCTCGAACGCGGCCTCGTAGGCTCGCATGAGAAGGGGCTGACCTGCCGCCGCGGCGGCCTGCAACCGCGACATCTCCTTCGGACGAGCGCGGTAGCCAAGCTTGCGCGCTCCGAGCGCGATCGCGCCGCTCGAAACGATCACGAACGAGCGGTCCCTTCGGCTCGCAAGGGTCTTCGCAAGTCGCTCGTAGAGGAGCGGACCCTCGCTCGCGAGCGTGCGAGAGCCAATCTTGACGATCACGCGTCGAGCACGCGCGACGACGGCTCGAGGGTCAGCGGCCGTCATGCTCGATGAGATCGTCGAATCCGGCGTCGAGGCGCCGGGTCAGGCGTGAGGGTACCCGGGCCACACGCTGCAGGGTGCGGTCCAGCCACGCGCCGGCGGGGTCGATATCGTCGAGGCCCGACCCCGCACCAAGGCCTGCGATCGTGACGGCACGCACGAGGGCCCCATCGATCGCCACGCGGAGACGGGACGCTTCGTCCACATCGATGACCAGCCCAAGCTCCGGAGGACGGTGCGCGAGGTACCGGTCGAACAATCGCCCGAGCACGTACGTCTGGACCGCTCCTTGCAGCGGCACGAAGAGTCCAATCGGTCCCAGGGCCCTCAGGGTGCGGGTGGCGACTCGATCTCCCGCGATGCGTAGGGCCTGCGTGGCCAGTGTTTGCGACCGCTTCGGGCCGCGAGGGTCGGAGAGCTCGGCCCGCGCGCCGCCCGTCAGCGAAACGCCGTAGCCCGCGGCGAGGTCACGGAGAAGGGCTCCGCGCACGCGCTGGAGCACCGCACTCGGCACCCACGGGAGCGGAATCGTCCTCGCGTAACCCCCGAGCGCGGCATAAACGCCCAGGCGCCCGTCATAAACCCGATGAGGAGGGCGTTGGGGGGCCATCGCGATGCCTTCAGAGATTGCGCTCGAGTGGACCATGCACGCGGGGGCGAGTCTACGCGAAGACCCGCGTCAGCGGGCGTAGCTCGAGCACGACGGCGCGGCTCGCCTCCGCGACGCGAAGGAGGTCGCACGTTCCCAGATTGCCGAGGTCCACCGTGAACCGAGCCGTCTCCGCCGAGCGCTCGGAGCTCTGGAGCCGGCAGCCACTTGCCGTAAGGGCCTTGGTGAGCGCGTCGACGTCGCCAGTGACCCGCACCGAGAAGCTGTTCGCGCGCACGGCGAGCTCCGCGGGAGCGCCCTGTGCCACCACGTTCGAGCCATCGACGACGATGGCCTCGTCGGCGGCGAGCGCGACCGGCGCATCGAGCGCGACGCGCCCCATGAAAACCAAGGTGGGCTGATCGCGCATCGCTCGCGCGACGATTCCTGCGAAGGAGGGCTCGGCGGCCGCGGGGAGGCCCACGAGCGGGTCTTCGAGCAAGAGCACACGCGCCCCCGTGGCGATCGCGGCGCCGATGACGACGCTCCGGCGAAGCGTGACCGAAGCCGTCCCGAGACGCGCGGACCGATCGGCAAGAAGTCTCAACCGCTCGAGCGCATCCTGAACGGCGCTTTCGCACCTGGCTCCCGCGAGACCCGAAAGGCGCGCGCTCCAGCCGACGTAGTCCGAGACCGTCCACTGTGGGGGCAGCGGAGGGTCGAGCGGCGCCGCCGCTGCGAGGCCGGAGCGCGAGGCTGCCACGGGGGAAGTGCCCGCGACGAGCAACCCACCATGCTCGACGCTTCGCAAACCCGCCGCGGCCTCGAATAGCGTGTGGGGAGCCCCGAGCACGAGCACCGACTGGCCCGTCGACGTCAACGTGAGGCCGTCAATCGCGGGCGTTCCCGAAATGTCGATGCGAAGCGACGAACTTGCGAGCAGGGGACTCACCGAGACATGGTAAAGCTAACAGTCCTGGCACGCGGGTCGCATTGCAGTCGACCGGAGGCGAAGACCGAGCCATGTTGCCGAAGTCACGAGCCGTGGCCGGAGTGCGTGCCCCCAGGCATGGGGGGGTACTCCCCCAAGCGACGGCGTTTCTCCTGCTGGGGGCTGCGGCGGCTTGTTCGTCGACGGCCGCCGATCAGCTGACTCAGCCCCTGGCCGTCGGCATGACGAACATGACCCCGGCGTACTACTCGGATGGGAATCTCACCTTGTACGAGGTTCAGATCCCCGTCGCGCTTCCCGTCCGACGCCCGACCGCGGCGGAGCGCCAGGCGCTCGGCGGACCCCCGAAGGGGACGCCCTATTCGCACACGCCCTTTCTCCTCGCGAGCGACGAGAGCGTCGAAGTTCACTACGTGCTGTCGAACGTGGATACTTCGGAGCACGCGGTATGGCTGCTCGTAGACCCCTGGAACGAGTTCGTTCGCTACCGCCCCGGGGTCACCGTGGTCGATGACGACACGACGGTTCCCAACGAAAGCTTCGAGCCGGGAGGTCCCGGCTTCTTGATGGGTCCGACGTCGCGCATCGAGGGGACGATCACCTCCGATGACATGCAGGAGCTCGCGATCCGGCTTGCCGCCGCAGAGAACTTTCTCATGAGTCCGGCGACGATCGCGGCCGAAGACGCCGACGCGAGCGGGGGCGACAACAGCCTGGACCCTACGCAGATCGCCAACCATATTTTCGATCAGCAGAACTTCTCGACCACCGACGATCCGCTCTTTACCCCGTACATTCCCCCGATCATCGCCGGGATCACGGGGTTCGACCTCGGGCTGCGCACGCTGGAGCCTGCAAACGTCGCCGTCGAGATCACGATTGACGTTCAAGATCTGAACGGCAACCGGTTCGTCGCGCAAGATACGACCGCGCCGCTCCTCGGGCTTCCGCCCGCCACGCTCGCGCCCCCCGGCGCCCGCTACTAGGAGCCCGTCGGCAAGCCTGCTGCGCGCCCGAATCGGCGGCCGGGCTCGCTCAAAATACGTGGCCGTATTCCGCGCTCGCCCTCCCGAGCCTCGAGGCGCTCGCTACGGCGTTCGGACGCGCTCCTACGCGCGCGTTGCCGACGCGACGCCGCTACTCGACGGCTCCGAGTTTGCGCTCGAGTGCTTCGATGTGTGCGCGCACATCGGGATCTACGGCACGAAGGGCGTCGACTTTGCGGACAGCGCTGATCACCGTCGTGTGATCGCGGTTGCCGAAGGCGCGGCCGAGCTCGGGGAAGCTGCACTTGAGTCTCTGTTTGCAGAGGTACATGGCTACGTGCCGCGCGAACGCAATGCTCTTGTGCCGATCCTTCGAGAGAAGGTCTGTGGAACGCAGCTTAAAATGGTGGCAGACGAGCCGCTGGATATCGTCCACGCTCGCCTCGTTGGGTCGCGTCGCCCCGGCCAGAGCCATCTCCGTGCGGGCAAACGCGAGCTCCACCGGCTTCTGGAGAAGCGACGCCTTGGCCGCGAGACGAATCAGCGTCCCCTCGAGCTCGCGGACGTTGCTCCGAACGCTCTGGGCCACGTAGAGGCAGACGTCGTCGGGGAGCTCGATATTCTCGAGCTGAGCCTTCTTCCGAATGATGGCGACGCGTGTCTCGAGCTCCGGCGCATGGATGTCGGCGACCAGGCCCCATTGGAAGCGCGACACCAGTCGTTCCTCCATCTTGTCGAGCTGCTGAGGGTACTTGTCGCTCGTGACGACAATCTGCTTGCTCGCCTGATGAAGAGCGTTGAACGCGTGGAAAAACTCTTCCTGCGTCTGGGTCTTTCCCGCGAGAAAATGGATGTCGTCCACGAGGAGCAAATCGCAGCGCTCGCGATAACGACTGCGAAAATCGTTCATGCGCTGATCGGTCAGCGCTTGGACGAACTCGTTCACGAAGCGCTCCGCGCTGATGTACACGATGCGTGCGTCGGGCCGCTCCTCACGGACGCGATAGGCGATCGCGTGGACCAGGTGAGTCTTTCCGAGACCGGTTCCTCCGCAAATGAAGAGCGGGTTGTGCCGGCGGCCGTTCACGCCAGCCGCCGCCATGGACGCCGCGTGCGCAAGTTGGTTCGAGGGGCCGACGACGAAATTTGCGAACGTATACTTCGTGTTCATGCCGTCGATCGGGAGCGCCGCCGCTCGCGGCACGTGCACCGACGCGACCGCAAGAAACGCAGCAGGCTTGACCGAATCCGGTGCCGGCGTCCGAAGGGTGAGGGGCTTGGGGCCCACCGGCGCAAACGACGCGGCGGGGCTCGACACGGGCCGTTCAAGCGCGCCTGCGATGGTCCAGCGCACCTGAATGCTCAGCCCCGTGTGGGCGCGCAGCTGCTCGGCCAGCGTCGGCACGAAGTAGTCGTCGACCCATTGCCGGACGAATTCGTCACGGGCCCGGAGACTCAGCACGCCGTCGGTCAGGTCGTCGAACTGCACGCCGGCAAACCACTGATCGAAGCTGGCGGGGGATTTCTCGCGGGTATGGGCTACCGCAAGTTCCCAAAGGACCTCGATGGCGCTCGGAGCAGGAGCTGCGAGGGTCGCAACCTGCTCGGGCGGCATCGGGCCTTGCGCCGTCTCTCTCGCAAACCGATTCATGTCGACGTTTAGCTGCATGAGGCGCGGTCCCCTCAGTCTCTCTCAATAGACCGCCGTACCGAGCACCAAGCGGGGCTTGGCGTCGGGCGGGTAGTCCATCACTTTTCATGTGAGCCCAACAAAAGGAGCCACACGTTATCCACAGCCTGTGGAGAAGAATGCTCGTGCACCCTTGATGATGCGTGAAAGTACTGCGACTCCAGAATGCCGAAAAAAACGATCCCGGATCGCCCCGAGGAACCCTCAGAGCGAAGAGGCTTTGCCGGTCAGCTTGGGCGATGAAATGAAACGCGTCGTGCGAGGAGGACGAACCTCCCACTGGACCGCCCGACGTGAAGGCGATGAGGTATCACCGGCGATTGAAGCGAGTCCATGCACTTCGTTTCGTCGTCATTCAACTCACTGAAACGAATGGCGTTTTTTCTTTGCAATCCACCCGCGAAATCCACTTCGCGCAGCTGTCACCGCTTGCATCGCTTCGGAAGTTGCCGTCATGTTTCTCGAATCAGCCGAGCTGAAGAATAGCCCCTGCCGAGGGGCGCTTTTTTTTAGCTGCGAGTGCGTGTCAAGAGTGAACGAGCCAGCGTCTTTTCCGCGACGGTCTGGTGACCGTCATCGCGAAGTGCTTGAAAACTCCTGCCGCGAGCGTTCCAACTTCGTGACGGAAAACTCGTGCGGTTCGTCTTCTCCCTGATAGGGTCCGAGCAGTGCCGACATATCGAGGCGCTCTCGCCTGGCGGGCGGCCGTCGTGGTGGCTTTTGTCGCAATGCCCCAGGCGGCCCGCGCCGATCCGATGACGACGTCTCCCGAGCAGGGGTATGACCTCGGCGAGATGCCTGGCGCGCGCGCCGTGGCCATGGGGGGCGCCCTCACGGCTCTCGGAGTTTCGACCACGGCTCTCTACCTCAACCCCGCGAACATGTCGCTGGCGCGCGTCTACCACATCGAGGCGTTCGCGGCGTTTTCTCCCGAGGCACAACGGCAGACCTACGGAGCGGCCGCCGTCGACTCGGTGATCAACACGAGCCACGTGGCCGGGGGCTTCGCAGGAACGTGGTCGGAGCTCGATCCCGACGGCATCGATCGGACTTGGACCGACCTGCGAGCCGGGGCCTCGTTCCCTCTCGGCGACTATCTTTCGCTCGGGGCCACTGCGCGATGGCTGCGCGTCGAGCAAGCCGTGAGCGCGGGGCCTTTCGGCACGAGCGCGGCTTCGGATGGCACGCCGACCTCACCGATCTTCAATGGTCCGACGTTCGACTTGGGCGCCACCGGAAGCCTCGGCGGGTTTCGCCTCGGAGTCGTGGGTCACAATCTTACGAATCCGGGGACGGCGCTCGCGCCCACGACCGGCGCGCTCGGGCTGGGTTTCACGAGCGACACGTTTTCGGTCGAGGGCGACGGGCTACTCGACTTTACGACCTACAAGAAGCCCGAGGGTCGCCTCATGGCGGGTGGCGAGGTCTTCGTCGCAGACCGATATGCCTTACGGGCTGGCTGGCGATACGACGCCGGGACGAACATCCACAGCCCGTCGGTGGGGGTCGGTTACATCGATCCTCATTGGAGCGTCGAGCTCGCCCTCCGCCGCGATCTGCTTTCGGATCACGCCGAGACTTACGGCGTCCTTTCGCTTCGCTACTTCTACGACCCGACGGGCGCCAACTCCCCGCCCGACGAGCCGGATCTGAACTGAGTCGGCGCTCAGGGGGTCGCGGCTCGGCGGCTCGCTAAAGCGATGCCCGATAGAGCCCGGCGAGATC
>Ga0209274_10001879_pt1 | contig 10533 bp, 9 predicted proteins | sample HubBroMetageREF1_FD_188343 | JGI IMG/M metagenome (GOLD analysis project Ga0209274, IMG submission 188343) | Reference soil microbial communities from the Hubbard Brook experimental Forest, New Hampshire, USA - Hubbard Brook CCASE Soil... | ecosystem: Environmental > Terrestrial > Soil >...
CGGGACCTGCCCCCATTGCGGATTTGCGGATGCGCGCGGGGACGAGTGCGACAACTGCGGGAGACCTCTCGAGCCGAAGCAGCTCGGCCTTCCCCGCTGCGCGATCGACGGGACGCCCGCGGAGTTCCGACCCTCCGAGCATTTCTACCTCGAACTCGACCGCCTTCAGCCGAAGCTCGCGGCCTACCTGGCTCCGCTGTCGGACCACTGGCGTCCCGGTGTCCTTCGCGTCGCCGAGAACTTCCTGACCGAAGGACTCCACCCCACCCCAATCACCCGGGACCTCGACTGGGGGGTCCGGATCCCGCTCGAAGGATATGATTCCAAGAGGATCTACGTCTGGTTCGAGGCGTTGGTGGGGTACCTCTCCGCTTCGAAGGAGTGGGCCGTTCGTTCGGGACGCCCCGACGCCTGGCGCCGCTACTGGGATGTGGGCGAGCCGGCCCGGCACTACTATTTCGTCGGAAAGGACAACAAGTTCCACCACACGATCGTTTGGCCGGGGATGCTCCTCGGCGTGGAGGGCCTGCATCTCCCGTACGACGTGCCGGCGAACGAGTGGCTCACGCTCGGGGGTCGAAAGGTCTCGAAGTCCCGCACCCAGGAGGTCGACACGTTCCTTCCGTCGATGCTCGCGCATTACCCTCCCGACCAGATCCGATTCTACGCCGCCCTCCTCGCGCCCCAGAACCACGACACGGAGTTCAGCTGGGACGAGTTCCATCAGGTCCGGGAAGATATCCTGGCCAACCAGTACGGGAACCTCGTTCAGCGTGCGCTGGTGCTCACCCGAGATCGGTACGAGGGCCGGATCCCGGCCCCGCCCGAGGACTGGAGGCCGGACGTCGCGGACGGGGTGGGCGCGCACCTCAAAGCCGCGCACGACCGGATCACGTCCGAATACGAGGCGGTCCGCCTGAAGGAGGCGCTCGACCTCGCCCTCGAGGAGGTCCGGGCGGCGAATCGGAGCTTCCACGAGGGTCGCCCGTGGCAGCAGGAGGGCGAGGCCCGCACGCGGGTCGTGTACGAGACGCTCTGGCGGATCCGCGCGATCGCGACCTGGCTCGCGCCGGTCCTTCCGTTCTCCAGCGCCGAAGTGTTCCGGATGCTCGGCTTCGCCGAGGCACCGGGCCCGGGGGACTGGGACCGCGCGCTGGAATCTCCTCCCATCGGTCAAGGCCTCGGGGAGGTCCGCCCGCTCTTCCCGCGGGCCGCTCCGGAGACCCCGGCCGCCCCGCCGGTGTCGCCGGTCGCTCCGGCGGCGGCGCCGGGCGAAGTATGGCCACCGCTGGCCGCCCGCGCCGGCGTGATACGAACCGCGGTCGTACACCCTTCCGCCGACAAGCTGTACGTCCTCGAGGTCGATGTGGGAGAAGCGAAACCCCGGACGATCGTCGCCGGCCTGCGTTCCTCCTATGCGCCCGAAGCGCTGAAGAACCGTTCGGTCGTCTTCCTCTCCAACCTTGCGCCTCGAACGATCCGCAAGATGACGTCGCAGGGAATGGTCCTCGCGGCCGACGTAGGGGAACGCGCCGTGCTCCTCACGCCGCCCGAGGGCACGCCCCCGGGAGCCTTCGTCCGCGGGACGACCGAGGCGGACCGGACGATCTCCTACGAAGAGTTCTCGAGCACCCCGCTGCTCGTGGGAAGGGCCGGGTCGGCGGGATCCGCCGGGACCACCCGATTCGAGGTGGGGGGCCGGGAGGTCGAGGTGCCCGGCGAGTGGCCCCCAGGAACCTGGGGCGTGGTGCGCCTCCGCTCCTCCGACGCCGTCTCGGGCGAGCTGATCGACTTTGGACCGGGCCTCGCCGTGCGACCCTCGGAAGACGTCACCCCCGGCGCGAAGGTACGATGAGCGACGCGGTGCGCCTCGACCTTCACGTGCATTCCCTCCACTCGCCGGATTCCCGCCTCTCGCTCGAGCAGATCATCGGACGACTCTCGTACGTGGGTCTCCGGGGGTTCGCGCTCACCGACCACAACACGGTCCGGGGACATGCGGCCCTCGCGGACCTTCGCTCGAGCCACCCCGGCTATCTGTTCCTGCCCGGCGTCGAAGTCTCCACGGTCGAGGGCCACCTCCTGGCCTACGGCGTTCACGAAGCCCCTCCTCCGCACCGGCCCGTCGTCGAAACGATCGAGTGGGTGCGGGACCAGGGCGGAGAGTCCGTTCTCTCTCATCCGTTCCGGCGCTCGCACGGGGTGGGTCGAAAGGTCGCCGAGTCCGCCCGGGTCTCCGCCATCGAAACGCGGAACGGCCACAATTCAGAGATCGCGAACCTTCGGGCCGAGGAGGTCGCCGCCCGCCGAAACCTCGGGGCGACCGGTGGGAGCGACGTCCACACGCTGACCGACGTGGGAAGGGCGTTCACAGAGTTCAGCCCGGAGGTGGCCAGCGTCGACGATCTTCTCGAGAACCTCCGAAAACGATCGACGTCGGCGGAGGGAAAGTCGATGACGGTGCCCGGCCGCCTCCGCCTGCTCTGGCGGACGAGCCTGCTGCGAGCGGCCCGCGGATTCCGGCCGGTCTAGGATTCCGTCGGCCCCGAGGGCTTTAAGCGGGCCCCCCCTGCCCCCCGCCGCGCCGAGGTGGCAGAATGGTTAATGCGGCGGACTGCAGATCCGCTTCCTGGGGGTTCGATTCCCTCCCTCGGCTCGCGTCGCGGAACCGAACCGCGGGGCCTTGGGCTCGGTCTCGGCCTCGGCCTCGGTGTCATCCAGGATCGGTGAGCCAGCGCTGAGGCTCGCCACCCCGCCTCGCAACGGACCGCCCCCAATGGGTTATCCGCCCTCCCGAGCTTGGCCGCCTTCCCGGGCGGGGCTGGGATAGCGATGATCGACCACGTGAACGCTTACGCGCTGACCGTACGCGATGTGAGAAAGTGCGCCGAGTTCTACCGGGACAAGATCGGACTGAAGGTCATGGAGCTTCAGGACGAGTTCGCCTACCTCAAGTTCGGTGACCAACCTGGCGCGGGAGTCGCTCTGGTTTCCGCGGAGGGCCTTGCGCGGGAGATTCCGAAGGAACGAGTGCGACCCGGCGAGAAGCTGCTTCAACGAAACTACTTCGCCGTTTTCCTCGACGATGCCGACCGTGCCTACGAGGAGTTGCGTCAGCGAGGAGTTCAGTTCCTGCAACCTCCGGCGACCCGGAGCAATGGCCAGCGCTACGCCTTCTTCGAGGATCCCGAGGGTAATCTCTGGGAGATCTCCCACTTTCCAAAGGAGTAGTCTCGGCTGGCTGCCTGGGTAGTGCACCCTCCGCGCCCCAAGGCCCTTGGGGCGCGTCAGAGAGGACCGTGAGGAGGGACCACCCAAGTCGGAGGGTGACGGAAGTTGACCCGGCGCGAGCGTGGATTGATGAGTTCGTCGTTGCGAGGCCCGGGTACCTCGAGGAAGAAGTCTCTGCTCTCACGGACGGAAGGGTTCGAGGTCGCTCAACCCCGCCCGGTTCGGGTCCGTGGGCGACTCGCGCCGACCCGGGACCGGCGGCGTGAGCGCGCCGCGACATGCCGCCGTCGCCTCGCTCGGGAAGGGAGCAGATTCGGTAGGCTGCCCGGGGTCGAAGGGCCGCACGCCCCGAGCACGACTCCGTCGGGGTCCTTGACGAACAGCAGCTGCGCTGGACCGTCGACGAATCCGATCACCGGCTTCGCGCCGGCCTTGATCACCGAGCGCAGCCAGCGTCGGGGGTCGGAGACGAAGAAGCCGAAGTGGTCGAACTCTTCGCCGCGCCGCATGGGTTCGTAGAAGGCGGTCCCCTTCGGGTAGTAGTTCAGCTCGAGACGATGGGGTGAGCCCGGAAACACCAGGTGCACCCACTTGCCTCCGTGGGAGAACCAGCCCTGTTTGAAGACCCGGAATCCTAGTCGCCGATAGAACCGGACCGACCGCTCGAGATTTCGGACGCGGATGCCCGAGTAAATGAAGCGGACCTGATCCCGCATCATACGCGGAGAGCGGAAACCTCCCATAACGCTTGGTCGGGCCGCCGCCGGGGATCCCGTCCCTCGAGTCTCTCGTGCGGGGGGGAGCGTGCGCTCGAGACACGTGGGTGCTGTCGCCCAAATCATCAAGCCCTTCTGCGACCTTCGAGGAACGGCGGCCGCTCAGCGGGATCGTAACGACCCATGACAGAGCCGAACGTTGAGAGAGCGAGATGGCGCGTCCGCGCCGGTGCCGCCCTGATCGGGGTCGGGGTCGTTCAGTTCGTCGTGGCGAACATCGTGGTTCAATCGAGGTACCCCGGATATTCGCTGTTGACCAACTACATCAGCGACCTCGGAAACACTTCGACCAGCCCCTGGAACGTCGTGTTCAACATCTCGATCCGACTCCTGGGAATACTTGCGGCCGTCGGGATCGTGCTGGCGTGGACGGCGTTTCCTCCGGGGTGGACCCGGCGGTCGGGGCTCCCGCTGTTGCTCGTCGCCTGCGCGGCGGCCGTCGTGGTCGGACTCTATCCGGAGAACGTGAACCCGTCCGTACACGACCTCGCCTCGTTGATGGTGTTCTTGCCGGGCGGCCTTGCGTTGGTCGTGCTGTCGCGAGGAATGGGACCCGGGAGTGGATGGTCGAACCTCCGCTGGGTCTCCCTCATGCTCGGAGCGGTCACCCTGCTCTCGCTCGCGTACTACGCGCCCACCCAGTCGAACAACACGACGTGGGACCCGGGGCTGATCGAGCGGCTCATCGTCGCACCGATCCTGATCTGGGGCTTTGCGGCGGCGGTCCAGCTCGGATACATCTCCCGAAGCTCCTCTCCTGCGTCGATGAGCACGGCCTGATTTCGAGCCGGTCGAGACCCGGGGAGGTGCTCCCGACGAGCGAGCGCCGTGCCGGCACCCGGGAGCGCTAACTCTAAGGGCCCCGGGAGCGAGAGATGGGGGATGCAGGCCACGACCCCCCCCTCGTCCGACGAATCGCATCCGGCGGTCGTCCTCGGCGCCGGTTACGCGGGATTGACGCTCGCCCAGGAGGTCTCTCGCCGGTCGAAAGGCAAGATCCCCGTGGTGCTGGTGGATCGCAACCCCGTTCACGTCCTGCGGACCGAGCTCTACGAAGTCGGAAAGCTGGCGTCCTCCGGCGATGACATCGCGTCCTGGGTCGTTCCCCTCGCGGAGGTGCTCGACCGGACCTCCGTGACGTTCCGTCAGGGCACCGTCCAGTCGGTCGACCTCTCGAGCCGCACGGTCTGGCTCGACACCGGCGCGTTGCGGTACCGTTCGCTCGCCGTATGCCTCGGGAGCGTCGCCACGTACTATGGGGTACCGGGGGCGGCCGAACACACGCACCAGGTCTACCGGCTCTCCGGTGCGAAGAAGCTGGCCGCGGCCCTTCGGGATGTGGAGAAGGCGTCGGTCGCTCTCGCCGGGGAGCGTCGTCCTCGGGTCGTGATCATCGGCGGTGGGTCGACCGGAACCGAACTGGCGGCCGAGATCGCCACCACGGACTGGAGGGGCATCGCGGACCCCGCGGCGCGAGCGCCCGATGTCATCCTGCTGGCCGGCGCGCTGCCGTTCCTCGCCGGCTTCCCTCCGAAGCTGATCGACCACGCGCGAGAGATCCTCGCCCGGGCGCGGGTCCCTATCGTGCATGGGCTCAACGTCACGCGCGTGGAGCCGGGTCGGGTCTCGCTCGAGGATGGGTCGGTCATCGCCTGCGACGTCGCGGTCTGGTGTGCGGGTCTCGAGGCCCCGGAGGCCGTCCGGCAACTCCCGGTTCCTCACGGAAAGGCCGGTCGGGTCACGGTCGACGAGACCCTCGAGATCCCCGGACATCCCGGAGTGTTCGCGGTGGGCGACGTCGTGGAGCTTCGGGACCCCCGGACGGGGATGTTCGTCCCGTCGACGGCGCAGGCCGCCCTGGCGGAAGCACGCACCGCGGCGCAGAACCTGGTCGCGCGATGGAACGACGCACCGTTGGTTCCGTTCCGGTACCGGGAGCGCGGGGTCGTGGTCGCGCTCGGCCTCGGTCAAGCGGCCGGCTCGGTACGACATGTCACGATCTGGGGGAGCCCCGCCGCGCTGCTCAAGCGGGTCGTCCAACGGGACTACTCGCATTCGGTCGAGCGCGGAGAACCGCCCACCCTGATCTGACGGTCCCCCCCGGCAAGGGGGATATCCCCGCACTCCGTCGCCCGACCGTCCGCATGAAAGCGCTCGTGCTCATCGGAGGCTTCGGCACCCGTCTTCGGCCCGTTACCTACGCCGTTCCGAAGCAGCTGATCCCGATCGCCGGCAAGCCGATGCTCTACCACGTCCTCGACCTGCTCCCCGACGATGTCGAGGAGGTGGTCCTCGCCACCGGTTACAAGGCCGAGGCGATCGATGCGTACCTGAAGGCGCACCCCGTGCGCTGGCCTGTCCGGACCGTCCCGGAGGCCGAGCCGCTGGGGACCGCCGGAGGGATGAGGAACGCCGGGGACGACATCTCGGACCCGTTCTACTTGCTGAATTCGGACGTCATCGCGTCCGCCGACCTGAGCGCGATGCGTTCGATGCACGAGGCCCGCCAAGGGATCGGCACCATGGCGCTCTTCGAGGTGGAGGACCCGAAACCGTACGGCGTTGCGGCCCTGGGCTCCGACGATCGGATCACAGCCTTCGTCGAGAAGCCGGAGCCGAAGGACGCCCCGTCCCGGTGGATCAACGCGGGCATGGCGATCTGGGGACGATCCGTCCTCGACCCGATCCCGCGGGGCCGCCAGGTCAGCTTCGAGCGGGAGGTCGTCCCCGGTCTACTTCCTCAAGGGGTGTACGGCTTCCGTCTCTCGGGATACTGGGACGACGCCGGCACTCCGGAGCGGCTGCTCCACGCCCAGCAGCTCCTGTTCGACGACCACCGAGGCGGCAAGGGAGGGGTTCCGCCCGGGGCGCGGGGAACCGGCCCCGTCGCCGCGATGGAGCGGGCGACGGCCGTGGGGGCCTCCTTCGGGAGGTACGTCACTCTGGGACCCGACGTCCGTGTCGAACCGGGCGCCCACATTGAGAACTCGATCCTCATGGACGGGGTCGTCGTGGAACGCGACGCGGGCGTAACGGGAAGCATCCTGGGCCCGAAGGTACGGGTCCGAGCGGGGCATCGGGTCGACGGCCAGGTGCTCGGCGAAGGCGCCGAAGCGTGAACTAGCCGGCGGCGGGCCCGGTGACGACGACCTTGACCGCCTCTTCCGGACGGCCGGCCAGCCGGAACGCCTCGTCGAGGCGGTCGAGAGGGATCCGGTGGGTCACGAGGTCCGATAGGACGAGGCGGCCCGAGGTGACGAGCGCCGCGACCTCGGCGATGTCGGGTTCCGTCGTGGCGTAGGATGGGATGAGCCGCACGCCCCGGAGGTAGAGGCGCTGCAGGTCGGCGTCGAGCCGGCTGCCCGCCTCGGGCAGGCCGAACAGGTTGACGGTTCCGCCGCGGCGGACCAGTTCGGTGGCCTGACGGGCCACGGCCGGCTGACCGGTCGCGACGACCGCGAGGTCGACCCCCTGCCCCCCGGTCCCCTGGTCGACGGCCGCGGCCACCGCGCCGTCCGACCGCGGATCCACCGCGACGTCGATCCCGCCCCGCTCGGCGGCCGCCCGTCGTAGAGGGGACATCTCACTCCCCCCGACCCATCGGGCCCCGAGCGCACGGGCGAGCCGGGCGTAGAGGAGACCGACGGGTCCCAAGCCGAGGATGAACACCGAGCCGTTCGCGGGGAATCCGACGCGGCGGAGGGCGGTCAGGGCGCAGCCGGCCGGTTCGAGCAGCGCTCCGGCGTCCCAGTCGACCGCGGTATCGAGCCGGAGGACCGCGCCCCTCCGCACGTTCTCGCGGGGAACGCGGAACGACTCGGCGAACCCCCCCGGGTCGATGTTGGTCTTCGAGTAGGTCGGGCAGAACGTCGTGTCTCCCCGACGGCAGACGTCGCACTCGTAGCACGGAACATGGTGGTGGACGAACACCCGGTCCCCCGGCGCGAGGTCACCGACCCCCTCCCCCGCCTGCGAGATCCGCCCGACCGGTTCGTGACCGAGGATCCCCGCGCTCTGGTAGTTCCCCCTCAGCTTCTCGAGGTCGGTGCCGCAGACTCCGCAGGCGGCGAGGCTCACGACGACCTCCCCGGGGCCGGCGACCGGCTCCGGGGCGTCGTCGAGCGCGACCCGGCCGCCGCCCGCGAGACGCCCGAACTTCATTCGCGCGCGCGGGCGGCGCCGATCGCCGCGTCGAGGATCTCGATGGCTTCGTCGATCTCCTCGCGTCGGACGATGAGCGGCGGGATGTAGCGGAGCGTCGACTTGCCGCACGGGAGGAGGATCAACCCGCGGCGGTACGACTCCTCGAGGACGTGGTCCCGGAACTTCACCGCCGGTTCCTTGGTGCGGCGGTCGCGAACGAACTCGGTCGCCGTCATGAGGCCGAGGCCCCGGACGTCCCCGATCTCGTCGTGCTTCGTCTGCAACTCGCGGAGCCGCTCCATGAGGTAGGCGCCCTGGAGCCGCGCGTTGTCCAGGAGGTGCTCCTTCTCGATGACGTCCAGGGTGGCGAGCGACGCCGCGGCGGCGACCAGGTTCCCGCCGAACGTGTTCGAGTGGGCCCCGTTGACGGTGAAGTCGAGGTCGGCGCGCATCGCGACCGCCCCCATCGGGATGCCCCCGCCGATCGCTTTGGCCATCGTGAGGATGTCGGGGACGATCCCGTGGTGCTCGATCGCGAACCATCGGCCGGTCCGGCCGATCCCGGCCTGCACCTCGTCGTCGATGAACAGGATCTTGTGCTCGTCCAGGATCGCCTTGAGGGTCGAGTGCCAGCCCTTCGGCGGGACGATGTACCCGCCCTCCCCCATGACCGGCTCGACGATCATCGCCGCGACATCCTCGGGAGGGATGGAGGTCTGGAAGTAGAGCTCCTTGAGGATCTTCGCGCAGTAGAGGTCGCAGCTGGGGTACTCGAGCTTGTACGGGCACCGATAGCAGTTCGGCGCCGGGATGTGGTGTCCGCCGGTGACGTAGGGGGCGTACCGAGCCCGTTGGACCGGCTTTGACGTGGTCATCGAAAGGGCGCCCATCGTCCGCCCGTGGAACGCCCCGAGGAGTCCGATGACGATCGGCCGCTGGCGCTGCCAGCGCGCGATCTTGAGGGCGGCCTCGGCGCTCTCGGTCCCGCTGTTCGTGAAGAAGACCTTCTTGGGGAACTCCCCCGGGACGATCTGGGCGATCCGCTCCGCGAGACGAACCTGGTTCTCGTAGTAGTAGTCCGTGCCGGCGAAGTGGCTGAGGCGCCCGACCTGTTCGCGGACCGCCCGGACGACCTCCGGATGGGCGTACCCGACGTTATTGACCGCGACGCCCGACGCAAAATCGAGCAGACGGTTGCCGTCCACGTCCGTGATCCACACCCCGTTCCCGGACTCCGCCACGATCGGAGCGGTCTTGGTGGTGGTCATCAGGATCTCGTGGTCGCGGGCGATCAGGGCCTGGGCCTTCGGGCCGGGGATGGCGGTCTTCAGCAGGACGCCGCGCGTGGGCGGCGTGGCCGGCTCGGTCGGGGCACCGGGAGTAGGAGGTGGAACGCTCTGGCTCATGGACGCACCGAACGTGGCACGGTCGCTCGGCACGTAAAGGCTTGCGGCCCCCGAGAGTTCCCGCGACGCCGAGTGGAACGTCTCCCTTTATCCCGCCGTTCCGGGTCGACGAGCTGCCCATGGGCTCGGCGGAGGATCCGGAAGTGCCGGACGACCCGGAGCTCGCCGAACTCCGGGCGATCGTCCCGGCCCGAGCGGTGCTCACCGAACTCGCGCGCGGGTTCCTGCTGGTGCACGAGTCCAACCCGGGCCGCGCCCTTCGCTTCGCGGAAACCTTCGTTCGGGAGTGTTCCGCGGGGGACCGGGGCGATCGGGTCGAGACGACGCGAGCGGTGTCGGAGGGCCGGCGGCGACTCGGACGGGGACCTCACGGGGCGATCGACCCGTCCCACCCGCCGCCCCCGCGCTGACCGCGCTCGCAGGCCTCAGCGCTCGGCGGCGCGCACCCGGAGGTACTGCGCGAGGTCCCGAGGGAACGACCGGCGGGTCAGTCCGACTCGCACACCGCTCGGTCGTCCGAACAGGGAGCCGGGGCAGACGAGGATCGAGGCCCGCAGGCAGCGTCGCGCGAATCGATCTCCACCCGTCGGTACCGGGTCATCGAAGGTCACGGGGGCCGCAAGCGGCACGCCCCCGGGATTTGCCCTTCGCCAGAGGGAGTGATTACGCCCGACGAGGGAACGGACCTCCTTCAGGATCCGGTCTCGACGGGAGAGGACCGCGAGCGCACCGGCGACCGAGTAGCGAGGCATCTCGTCTGCGACCAGTCCGTGAAAACGGGCGAAGCGGGCGGTCTCCTTCTCGGGCGGGACGACGAAGCCGACCCGAAGGTCGTCGCCTCCATACGCCTTCGTGAAGGACCCCGTGGTCCAGAGCCCCGGCAGTCCGAGTCGTTGGACGGAAGGCGCGGTGGTGAACTCGCGGAACGTCTCGTCCACAACCACCGCACGCGCGTCCTGGGACCAATCGGTGAGGCG
>Ga0209274_10001880_pt1 | contig 10531 bp, 10 predicted proteins | sample HubBroMetageREF1_FD_188343 | JGI IMG/M metagenome (GOLD analysis project Ga0209274, IMG submission 188343) | Reference soil microbial communities from the Hubbard Brook experimental Forest, New Hampshire, USA - Hubbard Brook CCASE Soil... | ecosystem: Environmental > Terrestrial > Soil >...
GTGATGGCGATAGCGAGCGCCAGCGCCGGGCTCCCGAAGCGGTCCCGAACGAAGTCGGCCGCGGTGATGTAGCCGCGCTTGTGCGAAATGCTCCACAGGCGCGGCATCACGACGAACACGAACGGGTAGGTAATGACGGTGTAAGGCACCGCGAAGAACCCGATCGCGCCTGCTCCGAAGACGAGCGCCGGGACGGCCATGAAGGTGTACGCGGTGTAAAGATCGCCGCCGAGCAAGAACCATGTAACCAAGGTGCCGAAGCGACGTCCGGCCAAGCCCCACTCGTGGAGCTGGTCGAGGTCGCCCCTCCGCCAGCGCGACGCCACGAATCCGAGGACCGTTACCAGACAGAAAAGGACCGCAAAAACGAAAAGGGCGATCGTGTTCGGGTGGGTCATCGGTGCTCGTCGCGCGTTGCGAAATACACGACGGCCGTCAGACCGGCGCTCACGCCAATCCAGACGAACTGGTACCAGTAGAAGTACGGGAATCCCGCGAGCGCCGGCTCGCTCCGGTTGTAGAACGGCACCCAGAGCAGGCCGACGAACGGCAAGGCCAAAAGCGAGTGCCAGGCGCTCGAGGGACGACGTTTGCGTGCGAGCATTCGGGTCAGTCTACGGTGGGGCGGCGGGGTGGTGACAGACCTAAGCGCATGTACTAGCGTCGCGCGCCAGCTGATGGCCCAACCACGAACGAGCACCGGCGGCAGCGAGTCGCGCATCGGAGGCGGGGCGCGCGTTCGCGGCCGCGTCCAGGGGGAGGGTGACCTCGTCATCGAGGGGCACGTCGAGGGCGATCTGACCCTGCGAGGTCATCTGACGATCGCCGAGGGCGGTAGCGTCTCTTGCGATGCGATCGACGCCGAGAGCGTCACCATCGCGGGCTTGCTCCAGGGAGAGGTCGCCGCGAGCGGCCCCGTGCAACTTGCGGCAAGCGCTCGAGTGCGAGGCAACCTCAAAGGCAGTGCCGTGACGATCGCCGAGGGCGCACGGTTTTCGGGGCGACTTGATTGCGATTTCGACCTTCCTCAGGAACTCGGTGGCTCGGCGCGGGAAGCGCGTACGAAGGCGCCGACACGACGCTAGGATAGAACGGAGACATCCATGGCGAGCACGGTTATCGGTGCGGGCATCATCATCGAAGGCGAGATTGTGACGGACGAAGACGTCGTCGTACTCGGCACCGTGCGCGGCAAGGTGTCGGCCAAGGAAGGCGTGACGATCCAGCAAGGGGCGACTGTGGAAGCCGACGTCGTGGGGGCCGGTCTCGTTGTGGCGGGTACGTTGACGGGCAACATCACGGCGGCGGATAGGGTCGATCTCCAGGCCGGTGCGCGCGTTATAGGCAACGTTAAGGCCGCTCGCGTGACGATTGCGGACGGTGCCCAGTTCAAGGGCAACGTCGACATGGACGTGTGACCATGGCGTCAGGCGTCACGGTCATTGGGCGAACGACGCGCGTGCGCGGTCGCTTGTCGGGCGACGGCGACCTTCAAGTCGAGGGCCTCGTCATCGGCGAGATAGTCACCAGCGGCAACGTCACGATCGACGCTCACGGGATCGTCGGCGCCAACGTACGCGGTCGGCGCCTCGTCGTTCGCGGGGCGGTGCAGGGCGATCTGTTGGGCGAAGAAGCTGTCGTGTTGGAGGACGGCGCGCGCGTGGTGGGCGACGTACGGGCACCGCGCGTGGCGATCGCGCACGGCGCCCTCATGCGCGGTCTCGTGCAAACGGGAGACGACGGCTCGGCGCAGCCGCCTTTAATCCGGGCACAGCCTGCCGCCAAATCCGCTGCGGTGCCCGCACGCGTGGCAGCCCCGGCGGCAAAGCCCAATGCGGCTGTTGCCATCAGGCCCGCCCCCGTCGCGAAGGCTGCATCGACCGTCGCCGGCGGGGCCGCCGGGGCGCTTCGTCGCCCCCCTCCCCCGGTCGTTCCGATCCTGAAGAAGACCAAGGGGCAGGTCCTCAAGAAAAAGGAGCGCTGAGTGCAAGGCGGCGGTCGCGCGCGTCTTCTCGACCTTTTGAGGACGCACGCTTTCGCGCGCAGACGCGTCGTCCTGGCTTCGGGGCGAGAGAGCGACTTCTTCATCGACTGCAAACAGGTCGTGCTTTCGGCCGAAGGGCACGTGCTCACGGGCGCACTCCTGTTCGAAGAGCTGTCGCGCTTTTCGCCGTGCGTTGCCGTCGCGGGCGTGGAGCTCGGCGGATGCCCGTTGGCAAGCGCGGTCGCGTTCACGAGCTTCCAGCGACTCGCGCCGCTCGATGCGGTCTACGTGCGCAAGGATGCGAAGGATCACGGCTCGGCCCGCACTCTCGAAGGCAACGCTCGGCTTGCCGCAGGGGCTCCGATCGCGCTGCTCGAAGACGTCGTTACCACCGGAGGGTCGACGCTCAAGGCAACGTCCAAGCTGCGCGACGCTGGCTATTGCGTCGTCGGGGTCCTGGCGCTCGTCGATCGTCTGGAGGGCGGCCGTCAGGCTGTCGAAGCAAGCGGCTTGAGCCTCGTCGCCCTCTTCACGCGTGACGACTTCATCGCGCCCGAATGAAAGGGGGTCCGGCACTCCCACGCAGGCTGCCCTCGGCGCTATCATCCCTCCGCGAAGCGAGGCGATGATTGGAAGCACGACGCATCGAGATATTGAGCGACTCGACGGGCGAAACGGGGGAAAGGGTCGTTCGCGCGGCCATGCTCCAATTCCCCCATTCCGGAGCGCGCATCCAGCTGCACACGCGCGTGCGCACGCGAGAGGCCGTGCGTCCAATTCTCGAGAACGCCTCGAAGGACGCCGCCCTCGTCGTCTTCACGGTGGTGAGTCCGGAGCTGCGAGAATACATCCACGCGCTAAGTCATGAGCTGAAGGTCGAGGCGCTCGACCTCTTCGGATCTCTCATCGGCAAACTCGCGGCGTGTCTCGATTGTCAGCCGATCAACACGCCGACCGGTGCGCTTCCGCTTACCGAGGACTATTTCCGTCGCATCGATGCGGTCGAATTTGCCGTCAAGAGCGACGATGGCAAGGAGCCCCGCAACTTCAAGCGCGCGGACGTCGTGCTTTGTGGTGTCAGTCGGACGAGCAAGACGCCGGTCTCGACGCTGCTCGCGCAACGGGGGCTCAAAGTGGCCAATCAACCGATCGTTCTTGGCGCGCCTCTTCCCGTCGAGCTCGACGAGACGCCTCCCAGCGTGCTGGTCGTGGGGCTCACCATTGCGCTGGACCATTTGGTGGAGATTCGCCGGGCGCGCCTGAAGCAGCTCGGGATGCCTCCGGACGCGGGATACGGTCTCCGCGACCATGTGCAGCAAGAGCTCGACTACGCGCACCGACTCTTTGCGGCGCACCCGGAGTGGCCCGTCGTGGACGTCAGCGGGAGCGCCATCGAAGAGACGGCGGGGATCATTCTCGATTCGCTCAAGGCGCGGGACGCGAGGGCTCGTCGGTCGGAAGACGAGCTTCTCTGATTCGTGCGAAGCGCCATGGGTGGTCGGCAAGGGGCGGTCGTCGGTGCCGCGATCTTGCTGGCGTGCGTGCATTGCTCGCGTCGGGAGCCAGACCCGCGAGGCCCCGGTCCAGCAACGGCGAGGGATACGGGGGTCGCGGCGACGGCGAGAACGGCACGACCGGGCTTGCCGGACGCGCGCGCGGGGTGCGATCCCGGCCAACTCCTGCTCATGGTCTCTCCCGAACATCCGACGCGTGGTCGGCCCTTCCGGGTGCTGGCCGTTACGGATCGCCGAATCGAGGGCTTTCTCCTGCTCGATTCCGACGCCGGTGTGTCTTCGACCGGATCGATGGACGAAGGTGCGGGGCCCCCCTTTCTTTGGATCCTGCCCCTCGACGACGCAAAGCCAGGCAGGACGCGCGTGAGCTTCACGGGCAGCGCGTCCTGCGGCGGTCACTTGCTCGCGGACCTCGAGGTCATGGTCGGCGACCGCGCGGCCCCCAGGGCCCTTCCGGCTCCTCGGAAAGCCTTGTGGCCGACGCACCGCTCGTGGACGCCGATCTACGAGAATCTCTATTCGGCCTGGGTTGCGCACCTTTTTCGGGGGCCCGCCGGAGAGCTGCCGAGCTGGGGTGCGCTCGAAGAGGTAATCTCCGATCGATCGCGAAACTTTCTCTTCGACCATTTGGGTGCCGCCGAAGACGAACAGAAGACTGCCCTTCGACCCGACTGCGCCGATCTGCCGTATTTTCTGCGCGCGTACTTCTCGTTCAAACTTGGCCTGCCCTTCGGATGGTCGCGCTGTTCCCGCGGCGACAGCGCGGGGCCTCCCACCTGCGGAGGTTTCGCGACCAACGAGGATCCGTTTCCGGACGTGGACAGTGGCGCGCAAACGGCGCCGCCGTGGGCCGATCCGGAGCGTCCGCCTGGCGGCCCCTGGGACGACAACGCGAAGCGGATTCGAGAGATGCTCCGAACGACGTTGGCCGACGCCGTGCAGTCGGGGGCAGGACGCACCCGAGCGGAGGACGAAGAGAGCGACTACTACCCCGTCGTTCTTTCTCGCGATTCGATTCGACCGGGAACGATTTTCGCCGACCCCTACGGGCACGTCCTCGTCGTCGGCGCCCGGGTCGACCAGACTCCGTCCAGCGCGGGTGCCCTGCTGGCCGTCGACGCCCAACCCGACGGAACCGTTTCCCGCAAGCGTTTCTGGCGGGGTAACTTTCTGTTCGCCATCGACCCGGTGCTCGGGAGCGCCGGGTTCAAGCGCTTTCGCCCGATCGTGCGCGACCGAGCTTCTGGACACCTACGCCGCGCGAGAAGCGCCGAGCTGGCCGACTACTCCGGGAGCGACCAATACGGCGGCGTCGAAGGATTCTACGACAAGGTCGAGGATCTGCTTTCGCCCGAGCCTCTCGACCCCGCGCAGGCGCTCCTTTCGACCCTTCAGGCCCTGGATGAGCAAGTTCGCGCGCGGGTGATTTCCGTGGAGAACGGTCGCAGGTTCTTGGCCGGCTCCCCTGCCGTGGCCGACATGCCCGACGGCGAAAAGATCTTCGAGACGATGGGAGCCTGGGAGGATTTCGCCACCCCCTCACGCGACCTGCGCCTGCTCATCGCCATCGACGTCGTGCTCGCATTGCCAGAGAGCGTCGTGCGGCGCCCCGATCGCTTTAAGATGCCGAGCGGTCGCAGCGTGACTCAGGTCGGAGCCGATCTGCAGCAACTGCTCGCAGGCCAGCTTGCCGATCGAAGCTTCACCTACGTCCGCAGCGACGGGTCCGAGTGGGCGCTCAAGCTGAAGGACGTGGTCGACCGCCGGACGCCGCTCGAGATGGCTTACAACCCCAACGATTGCGTGGAGGCGCGCTGGGGCGCGCCACCTGGAAGCGACGAATCGTCCACGTGCCATTCGCATGCCCCGGCTGAACAAGTCGCCAGGATGGTCGACTACCGGGCGTGGTTCCATGAGCGACGCAGGCCCCCGCGCTGAGAGCGAATTCGCGTGCTACCAGGCTCGCGGCATGTATTTCCAAGAAGTCATCTTGGCGCTTCAGGACTTCTGGCGGAAGCGCGGTTGCGTGATCGTTCAGCCCTACAACAGTGAGGTCGGGGCCGGAACCTACAACCCTGCCACGTTCCTGCGGGCGCTCGGCCCCGAGCCTTGGAGCGTCGCCTACGTCGAGCCCTCGCGCAGGCCGACCGACGGTCGCTACGGCGACAATCCCAATCGCGTCCAGCAATTTCATCAGTATCAAGTCGTGCTCAAACCGTCGCCCATCGATATTCAGGATCAATATTTGGATTCGCTCCTCGCCCTTGGAACCAAGCCCGAGTTGCACGACGTGCGCTTCGTGGAGGACGATTGGGAGTCGCCGACTCTTGGCGCGTGGGGCCTCGGGTGGCAAGTGTGGCTCGATGGCCTCGAGATCTCTCAGTTCACATACTTCCAGCAGGTGGGCGGGATCGATTGCCGGCCCGTCAGTGGAGAGCTCACCTACGGACTCGAGCGCATCTGCATGTACTTGCAAGATGCCGCAAGCTTCTTCGACATGGCGTGGGCCCCCGGCGTAAGTTACGGCGAGATGGTGAAAAACGCCGAGTGGCAGTGGTCGACCTACAACTTCGAGCAGGCCGATGTGGCGGCTCATCTCGCGCAGTTCGATCAGTGCGAGAAGGAGTGCCGGCGCTTGCTCGACCTGACCCAAGACCCGGTGAAAAAGCTCGTGCTGCCGGCGTACGACTTCGTGGTCAAGGGCGCGCACGCGTTCAACGTGCTCGACGCCCGGGGTGCCATCGGGGTCACCGAGCGGCAGCGGTTCATCGGTAGGGTTCGAGGAATGGCCAAAGGCGTCGCCGAGGCGTGGCTCGAGCAACGATCGGCCATGGGATTTCCCCTTCAGCGGGGCGCGTCGGCGGCGCAGTAGGCGTGACGCAGAAGCTTTGGTTGCTCGGGGTCTTCGTGGCTGCGTGCGCGGGTGTCGCTGCGCGTTACCCGGCTCGCGAGCCGGGTTGCCCAGTCCGGACGTTTGCGGGCGAGTCGACGATCCCCGTCGACGACCTCGGTGTGACGTCGCTCGACTGCGTGGCAGGCGGCAAGTCTTGTGAAAGGCAGCTACTCGATGCAGTCTGTGCGCAGGGTGGCGATGTGGCCTGGGGCCTCGGTGAGAACTCACTCGGCGCCGCGCACCTCAGCGCGCACGCGGCTCACAGCCGGCGCGCAACCCAAGGTCCGCGCGAGCGCGGATGCGCCGTTCAAGTTTTCGACGATGCCCCCTCGATGAAGACTGAGAATATCGGCCCGGTACGGGCCCTTTGCGATCCTGACGACTCGAGAGAAACCTGCTTGCGCGAGCTCGAGGACCAAGTGTGCTTCCTTGGTGGAGACGTTCTCTGGCAAGTCGAGGGCCCCACCCAGGGGGGCGACAAGCAGCGAATGAACGGGCGGGCGGCGCACACCCGACCCTGATGGGCGCCAGCCCTACTCGAGGCACTTCTCGAGTGTGTCGGCCGTATCCGCCCTCATGGCGCAGTCGAATTCGGAGCGACTTACCTCCGAGCTGCAGTTCTTGAATGCATCGTCGCCCCGCGCTTCCGCACGTTCTCGTTGTTCTTCCAGCGAGACTCGCTCCGCCGAAGCGTCGGGGTACGTCTCGGTGACCACGAGGCGCGCATAGCGATCGAGGAGCGTGTCGCACTCGAGGGGAGTGACCTTCGGTCTGCAGCCGAACGAGGAAAAGGCGATCACCCCGCCGACGAGCATCGACGGCATTCGGATCACCGAAGACATTGATCGAGCTCCGCGGTGGTAGGCGCGGCTTTCACGCACGCCATCATTCTCGCGGTGACGCGGCGACCCTCGCAGGAGTCGATCTCGGTCTGAAGGGACTCGCGCACTTGCTGCTCGCGCCTTTCTACCGCGGTCCTGTCGGTGAGGCTCATTCCTTTCATCTGGAGCTCCACCCCTCGGTCGACGATGAGCTGGCAATCGGCGTGGGTGGCTCGCCGCCCGCATCCGCTCGCGGCATAGATTCCGGCCGCGATACTCAGCGCGCGGGCCCACCGCGCGGACCTGAGCGGGCTGGAGGGGGCGACGGCGGGCATCGCAGGCACGCCCGCGATACGCGTAGCACGTTTTGGATGGACCGCTGGATGAATGGTAAAGTGAGGCGCGTGCGACAAACGAAGCGCGCGGGGGCATCCCGTTCTTCCGAGTCGGCTGCGGGTGAAGGCAATCCGGCGGCGGCGCCGACCCCGGAAGATCTCCTGCACAAGGCGATGGTGGCCCGTTCCACCCTCTCGCGTGCGCGCTGGGCGCGGCGTGGGCTCGCATCGCGAGCGCCGCTCGACAAGACTACGCACGCCATGCTGTTGAGACAGCTCTACCTTTCGTACTACGAGGAACGCCGCTTTGAACACGCTCGCGCCACGGCGCTCGAGGCCCTGAGCCTCGGGGTTCTCGCGGACGTGATTCACCAAGATGCCGCGCGCGCCGCCCTGGGAGCCGGCGATCTCGGTGCGGCGGTCGCGCATTTGCGTGTTGCGGCCCGGCGGAGTCCTCCGTCGCGGAGATGCTTTCATCATTGGACGTTGGGTAGCGTGTTCTTCTTGGCGGGGCGCTACGCCGAGAGCGCGGGGGCGCTCGAGCGAGCTGTCCGCTGGGCGACGCGCGACAAGCCGCTCTATCGGGCTCATTATACCCTCGTGCGAATCGCCGCCGGCGAACAGGTCGACGATCTTCGCGACTCCATCGAAGAGCTGGCCATCGCCCCTTGCGGGCAGGGCTATGGACGTTTTGTCCTGGGTCACTTGTCGTACGCGGCCGGCGCCTGGGAGAGCGCACGCAGATTTTTGGAGGCGTTCATCGAGCGAACGGAAAACTCGCGGCCGGAGCTCGCCCTCTCGCTCGACGGGGAGCTCAAGATGTCGCGGGCGACGCTGGCGAAGATTTCTGCCAACTGATGCGAGCGGAAGCCGACGTCACATCCCGCAGGCAATGGGCGTGGCAACGAGCTCAAAGCCGCTGCCGGCAGACTGTAAGAAGGCCACGACGCCGTGCCCCGAAGTGGCCAACGCCGCCTGCGCTTGCCCTGCGTTGGCGCCTGCGCTCGAAACATCGATCGCCGGACCGATCGCGCCGCCCGCTGCGGACAGAGGGGCGGCTCGCACACCGCGCTCGGCTGGCGGCCCCTCGGACCAAACGAACAGAAACCCCCCATGCTGCAACGGCGCGATCGAGGGCGATATCAGCGACCCTCCCTTGCCCCCGGGCGGAGCGGCAAACATGTGGGGCTCCCCCGAGGACACACCCGCATGGAAGCGGGCCACCCGCAAGCTCCACGCCGCCTCGGGCCCCGCACGGTCGGCCCACGCAGCGAGTATCACGCCCTCGTTGGTCGCGATGGCGGGCGCGCCCACGTTGGGCCCAAGTCCGTTGAAGTACGTGAGCGAACCTTTGGGCGCCAGCGAGTCTCCACCGCGCGCCAAGCCGACGCCCACGACGTTCCTGCGTCGAAACACGAGCGCGAGACTCGATTCTCCATCGGTCTCGCTCGCAGCGCTCCGGATGGAATCGACCTCGCCACGACCTTCGATCGGCCAGAGCGTTCCGGCCACGGGACCGCCGACTCGTTGCGCCCAGACGAGATTGCTCGCGGAGGCGCCGATCTGCAGGGGCGGATCGACGGAAATTGTGCGGCGATTGCGGAGGACGTCATTCTTTCGGTCCGCGTCGACCGCGAGACCGATTGCACCCCCCGGCGAGACAACCGGTGAGACCCGCCGGATCGGGCTCGTCGACGTGGTGGTGACGGTGGAGAGTATCGACAACGAGGTCGGATCGAGTCGAAGGACGACTCCCTCCGTGTCGCTCGCGGCGTAACCCAACGCGAGGTCCGTTCCGAACGCTCGCGCCTCTACACCCGCGGAGACGGTAGCTTTTGCCGCGAGAGTTCGTGGTGCCCCGACGAGCCTGCAAGGCGAGATTGCCGTCTCGGGCGTCGCCTTGGTCGCCGCCAGCGCCGAGCTTGCAGCTCGCGCTGCGGCCGAGGCGGCTGGGGTTGTCGCCGTATCGGCGGGGTCAGGGGCGCTGCGGCGAAGGAGCATCCCCGTTGGCACGGCGATTCCGATTCCGAGAAGAAGCCCGCCAACCCCAAATGCGGGGAGCAGCCAACGCGGTGCACTTCCCGCGGGGGCATGCGCCGGGCTTCGCAGGCTCTCGGGGATGACTCTGGGCAATACCTCACGGACTGCGTTGGCCGCTGGCGCCAAGCTGTCCCGTATCTTGGGGATGGCGTCGCGCAGTGCGTGGGCGGTCGGTCTCAGGCTGTCGCCTGCCTTATGGACGGCGTCGCGAAGCGCGCCCGCGGCTACGCCTCCCCACGCCCGCGGTAACCTCAAGGCGGACTCGCGCTCGATCGGAAGTGACGGTTCCGTCGGAGCCTCGAGGGGCACGTTGGTCGCAGCGTCTTCCGACGTTCGCGCGACCGTTTGCGGGGGGCGCGCTTCCGGCGGCCCCGCCCCGAGCGGAAAATCGGCGCCGGCTGCCTGGGGCCCGGGCGAGCGCATCGGGCTCGGTGCCCCCGGCACCGGGGGCAGACTCGGTACGGGCAGCGCCGGCCGGCTCGGTGGCGGCGGCGCGACCGGCGCGCCTTCCGGAACCGGGTTGGGTGCGGGTAGGCCGGAGCTTGCGCCTTTGCTCGGCGCCGGCCGCAACGTTCCGCCGGCCGTCATGCGCGACAGCGGCGGTGGGGGCGGCTTCGATACCTGCCGCGGGGGCGGTGCAGGCGCCGACGGAGCCCCGATGTCCGGCCACGAGTCGTCGATGAGTAGAGACCCGCTCACTTCCTCGACCTCCGGCGCGACGGGCTCGCTTGCCGCCGCCGCGTTCGTCAGCGGGGCCGGCTCCTTCGATAGGGGCCTCGGGAGAGGGGGGAGTCCTGACCCGTCTGGATCCGGGACCTCCCGCTTCGAGGATGTCGCGGATTTCGGGTCCTTGTCCTGGTTCACGGATGGCCCGTCTCCAGGATAACTCCCTTTGGGGGAAAAGCGCTCCTCGAGCTGCTCTCGCGGGGGGGGTAGGCGTCGAC
>Ga0209274_10001881_pt1 | contig 10530 bp, 5 predicted proteins | sample HubBroMetageREF1_FD_188343 | JGI IMG/M metagenome (GOLD analysis project Ga0209274, IMG submission 188343) | Reference soil microbial communities from the Hubbard Brook experimental Forest, New Hampshire, USA - Hubbard Brook CCASE Soil... | ecosystem: Environmental > Terrestrial > Soil >...
GCTCACGAAGGAGCTAGGGCTGCCCGTCCGGCTCGTCAACGATGCGCGGGCCGCCACCTTCGCCGAGTGGAAGTTCGGCGCCGGCCGCGGGGAAATGGACCTGTTCTGCCTCGTCCTCGGGACCGGAGTCGGCGGTTCAGCGGTGTGCGGCGGCCGCCTGGTGGAAGGGGGCACTCACTCCGCCGGTGAAGTCGGCCATCTCACCGTCGTCTCCGGCGGCCGCCGGTGTCACTGCCCCAACTCGGGGTGTTTCGAGGCGTACGTCGGGGGCTGGGCGATCGCCGAGAGAGCCCAAGAGGCGGTGCGAGCCAACCCCGCGGCGGGACGGCGTCTGCTCTCCGACGCGGGATCGCTGGAGATCATCAACGCAACGACGGTACTGCGCGCCCACCGCTCGGGCGATGCGCTGGCCGGCCAGTTGATCTCCGAAACGGAGCGATTCCTTGCGGACGGGGTCGTCAGCGTCGTGAATGCGTTCAATCCCTCGGCTCTCGTGTTGGCGGGCGGTCTCGTAGCGGGCCGCCCGGAGTGGGTCTCTGTCGTCGAGACGGCCGTGCGGACCCGTTGCCAGCCGGCGGCAGCCACCGTTCGAGTCGTGGCTGCGTCGCTCGGCGAGGACGCAGGAGCGGTCGGCGCGGCTGCGCTGGCGCTCGAGCGATCGTTCGAAGGGTCTTAGTGCGCCGTCGCGGGAACCGGGGCCGACGGCGCCGGAACCGAGGCGGGGGCCGGCGGGCCGGGGTCCGGCAGCTCCGGAGTCTCACTCCACTGGCGACAGGCGTCGTAGAGCCGCCGGGCCATCGCCATATCGTAGGAGGGCGGCGACGCGCGATCGACGCGGTGTCGCGAGAGGTACTCGCCCGTGACCGTTGCGATGGTCGGGTCCGTCGCCGCGTACAGCACGTTGTCCGCCCCGTACTGGAGACCGTGGGCAAAAACGAGCTGGACGAGCCGCATCCCGAATCCTACCCCGCCTCCGTTGTTCAGTCCGAATCCGGAACGAATGAAACCGGGGTGAACGGCGTTCACGGTGACCCCGGTTCCGGCGAGGCGCCGAGCGAACTCTCGGCTGAGCAGGATGAGCTCGAGCTTCGACTCTCCGTAGGCCCGGTACCCTTCGTAGCGCGCGGAATGTTGCAGGTCGTCGATCGGAACCGTCCGGCCCCGATGGGCCGTTGAGGCCACCTCGACCACCCGCGCCGGCGCGCTGACCCGCATCCGGTCCGCGAGTAGGGTCGTCAGCGCGAACGGCGCGAGCACATTGAGTGCGAAGGTACGCTCGATCCCGTCCGAGGTGAGCTCCCGACGGACGAAGAACGCCCCGGCGTTGTTCACGAGAAGATGGATCTCGGGATATCGGTTCAACAATTGGGAGGCGAGCGTCTTCATCTCGGCCCGGACCGCGAGGTCACCGACCCCGAGCGATTCGACCCTCGGGTTTCCGGTGGCCGCAGCCAATTCGGCGGCGACCGCGGCCGTTCGGTCCGCGCCCCGTCCCACCACCACCGTCGTAAATCCCTGGGCCGCCAGGCCGCGGGCGACCTCCTTGCCGATCCCCGACGTCGCCCCCGTGACCACGGCCACGCGCGGAGCCGGAGGCGGCGAAGTGGGGCTGTTCATATTTTCACCATCCGAGAGCGCCGAGCCCCGCTCCCCCGATAGCCGTTGGGGTCGTGCGGCAACGGCTCCCCGCTTACGGGCCCTCGCCCCGGGCGGAAGCCGGAGCCGAGCCGTAGCCGGCGCTACGTCAGGCGATACTCGCGTCGGCGGGAGTCATGCAGCGAGACGGACTCCTGGACGAGCCCCTGCTGGCGCAGCGACTCCAGCGCGCTTTGGACCGTCCGCCGGGGGAGGCGGGACATCTGGGCGAGCTGCGTCTGGTCGAGGCCCCGGTACGTCTCGAGGAGGAAGTAGAGGAACTTCGCCGCCGGCGGCCCCTTCACGGACTTCGAAGTGTGGATCGCACCGAACGTCTCTCCCCGCAAACCGACCCGCTCGGTCGCGAGCGGGGCGACGGAACGGAGCGCCACGTTCCCGAGGTTGACGTCCGAGCCGAGCTCGCGCAGGAGCGCGACTTGCTGGCTCTCCTGCGGCGCCTCGAAGATCAGGGACTCGAGGGGGTGCTCCGCGAGGATCGACCGGACCCAGTCCCACTTGATCGCCCCGTCGCTGTCGTAGACCCCGACCCCCCGACCGGACTCCCGGCTCTCGACGATCACCTTGCGCGGCTTCAACGTGAGGGCGTGGGCGATCTGGCTGTTCGTCTCCTTGAGCGAGAGCTGGTAGTGCGGGTCCTTCTTCCCCACCTCGATGTAGAAGTCGAGGCTGCGGTCCCGGACCGCCTTGGCGAGGCGGTCGATGTGGGCGGGGGAGAGCTCGATGATCCCGCTCGAGATCTCGATGATGTCGAACCCGAGCTCGCGGGCCTCGTCCAGCAGGCTCGGAACGCGGTCGTGCATGACCGCGTACTCGAGGAGCGTCCCCCCGGTCGAGGCCTCGATGGAGAACTCATGGTAGGTCTTCAGCCGCTCGCGGACGACCGCCCGCGGCATGATGAGCGGAAGTCCCCAGCCGATCTTCGCGACGTCGATGTACGGCGCGATGTACGACAGCTCCGAGGCGTGGAGGGGGACGAGACGGTCGAGGACGTGGGTGATCCCGGTCGAGCGCGGCCGGGTGACCTTCGGGACCTCCGCCGGGAAAAAACTCCCCTTGGGGCCCCGGGACGCAAGAGTTGCCACGATTTCGCCTCTTCCTACGCAGGAACAGCTACGCACTCATGCGTACGACCATAAAAGGGCATCGCCGGCCCCCGGCGCGAATTCGGGCGCGCCGGGTCATTCCGTGAGGAGCACGTCGCCGCGAGCGAGCACCTTCGCGACCTCGGGGCGGATGATCTCCTTGGGGAGCGCCTCGCCCCGGGAGAGCGCCTCGCGGATCCGGGTCTGGCTCGTGTCGAGGCGGTGTTCCGGTCCGTGGGAGCACGTGCGCGCCGAGGCCATCCAGCCGCACTCGCGGCAGAAGTACGTCTCCGCGTACTTCAGCGGAACGACATCGATCGGGTACTCGTCAAAGATCCGCTGGCAGGCGAACGGGTCGTAGTACTTCCCGACGCCGGCCTGGTCGCGGCCGACGATGTAGAGACCGCATCCGAAGTTCTTCCGGACGATCGCCAGGAAGAGCGCGGCCTTCGGTCCGCCGTACCGCATCGAGATGCTCAGCGAGGCGAGGAGGACGCGGTTGGCCGGGTAGTAGTTCTCCACGAGCGCGCGGTACGCCTCGAGGATCACCTGCGGCCGATAGTCCCCCTTCTTGAGCCGACCGAGGACCGGGTGGACGAACAATCCGTCGACGTCCTCGCGTTCGAGAGTGCAGCGTTGCAGGTACTCATGGGCGGTGTGGGGAACGTTTCGGGTCTGGTAGGCGGCGACGTTCTTCCAACCCCTCCGGGCGAACTCGGCCCGGGTCTCGGCCGGGTCGAGCTCGAGCGCGCCGGTGGGGTGGTCGAGGCGTCGCAGGAGGTCGATCCGCCCGGCCAGGGCGGTCTCCCCCGCGGCCATCAGGTCCGCGACATTCGGATGCTGCACGTCCGTGGTCGCGTAGATCTCCTGGGCGAATCGCTTCTTGTCGTACGGGAACTTCTCCTCGAGATGCAGGAGGGCGAACACGCTGCCGGTGGCGTCCCGAAGCCCGATCGTATCCCCGGGACGGACCTTTTGGACGACCGCGAGGTTCGCGCTGCCGGTCGGGGCGAGGAGGATCGGCATCGACCACGGCAGGCCGTTCGGGAGCCGGCCCGAGGTGAGGATCGACTCGAGGGTGGCGCTATCCTGGAAGCCGTCCAGCGGCGAGTAGGCCCCGAGGCCGATCTTCTCCGCGTCGTAGACCTGGTCGATGAACGGCGAGATCGAGGGAAGGTCGCGGGACTCGGCCTCGCGACGCTCCCGTTCGGCCGGAGCGACCCGTCGGTCGACCAGTCGGCCCCCGTGGGGTGCGGGAATCATGCGACCTCGCGAGGGTGCTCAGGTCCGGACACTAGGGCGGCCCACCGCCCTGTTCGTCCCACTGCTGGGACGGCGTATCGCTCGGGGCGGTCGCCGGCGGGTTGGAGGTTCCGGCCGTGGTGGGCGGGGGACTGCGCCTCCACCAGAGCAGAAGTCCGATGATGACGACCAGGATGATGACCGCAATGAGGACCCACAGCCACCAGGAGATCCCCGAGGACGACCCGTTCGACGTGTTGGCGGGTAGGACCGCGACGATGGTGGTCGCGGGAGCTCCCTTGACCCCGAACGAATCCGACACCGTGACGTTGACCGTGAAGGTGCCGGTGGCGTTGGGCGCGCAGGTGAGCGTCGAGGCGTTCGTGCTCGTGCATCCGCCGGGGAGATTCCCGTAGACGTAGGTGAGGGGGCCCGTACCGCCGGACGCCGTGACCGTGAACGTGACGGACGTACCGGCCGGGAACTCAGTGGAGGAGCTAGTAAACCCGGAGATCGAGGGGAGCGGGTTGACGACCACGACCGCCGAGCCGTTGGCGGTCGCTCCCGCGCCGTCCGTGACGGTCGCATTCACCGTATAGGTCCCGGAGATGCTGGGCGTGCAGGAGAACGTCGCGGTGCTCGCCGACGCGCACGAGGTCGGTAGACCCACGTAGGTGAAGACTAGCGTAGGGCTGCCCCCGGTCGTGGCGACCGTAAACTGGAACGGAACGCTGGCCGTCACGGTCGACCGGCTCGCGGAGACCGACACGAGGGCCAGCGCCGGATAGACGGAGAGCGTCTGGTTCGCGTACAGCGATATTCCCGCTCCGTCCGTCACCGTGACCTCCACCGTCGTGTTGCCGGTCCCGGTGGGGGCGCAGACGAGGGTGGACGTGTTCGCCGAGGTGCACCCCGTCGGGAGGGGAGCGTAGCGGTAGGAGAGGGGAGCGGTCCCGCCGGAGACGGTCGTGGTTAACGTCACCGACATTCCGAGGTCGACCACGTTGCGGGAGGCGGTGAACCCCGTGATCTGCGGCCCCGGCCCTACGGTGAAGGAGAGCGCCGGGCTGGTCACCGGCAGGCCGAACGAGCCGAGCGTAGTCAGCGTCACGGAGCTCACGCCGTTGGCGGTGGGTGTGCACGTGAGGGGGTTCACGGGGTGGCTGACGCAACCGACGGGAAGGCCCCGCCAGGAAAGCGGGTTGACGGGGGTCCCGTAGACGGCCGCATCGAACGTCACCGAGTGGTGCGCGTCCGTCGTCGGCGGAGTGGCCGTGATGACGCCGAGAGCGAACGCATCCGTGACCGCGAACAGCGTTCCGGGACCGCGGACCGTGACGTTCGTGTTGGCAGCGAGGTCATTCTGGGGGTCGACGTTGATCGTACCGACCCAGCGGGCGAACGTCGCATCGGGGCCCACGATCGCGGAGAGAGTGTACGTCGCCGCGGCGAGGCTCAGGGTCCCGCCCGAGGGCAATGGCGTGACCTGGCCCCCGAACAACGCCGTGACGTTCGCCCCCGAGCCGGTGACGAACGACACCGGGTATCCGATCTGCACCCAGTTGGCGGTCACCACGCCTCCCGGACCCGAGACCGTCAGGATGCCCGACCCCGAGGCGGAGCTCACCGGCCCCGTCAGCGAGAAGGGCGTCGTGGCGTTGATCTCCCATCCGGCGTTCGCGACGCCTCGGAGGAGATAGGCTCCGGTGGTAAGCGACTGGTTCACGGTCGAGGCGCCGCTGATGGTGTTGTAATTGAAGACGATCGAACCCCCCGCCGCGGGGAGATTGTCGAAGGTGATCGACACGTTGACCGCGCTCGCGTAGATGACCGAGATGCTGCCCGGTCCGTTGACCAGGACGTGCGTCAGCGCATACGAGGGGAGCGCGACCGAGAGGTTCGCCGGGTTGCTGACCTGCCAACTCTGGAACTTCTGGTAGCCGACGGGGAGCGCGTTCAGCGTGTACAGTCCCCGGAGGACGATGGTCGTCGTATTGTTCAGCAGCGGTCCCAGGCCGTTGAAGGCGACCGCGCCCGCGTTCGCCGGAGCGACGAGGGTCGTCACCTCCGCTCCGAAGTTCGCGACCAGGGTCGCGTTGCCCGATACGAAGGTGACCGTGGTCGAACTGCTGAAATTGACCAGCGACGCGGAGATCGTGTAGGTCCATCCAAGGAACGCCCACCCGGGAGCGGCGGTGGCGTTCGCGGGGTACGTGCCGGGCCCCAGGGTGACCGTCGCGTTCGAGTACCCGGTAACGGCGTTGTACGCGCCCGTCGACTGTCCGTCGAGCGACACGGCGCCCGAACCGAATCCGGCGAGCTGGACGGTGACGGTCTGGCCGACGGTGGTCATGTACGTCACCACGATCCCGACGGTCGCGGTGGCGCCGGTCACGACGATCCAGGAGACGGGGCTGGTCGGAGACGCGAGCGCAGCGCCCGTGATGTCCGTCACCACCGTCCAGCGGGCGAAGGTCGAACCCGAGGGCGGCGCGGCTTGGATCCCATAGATGCCGGGGGCGAGTGAGACGGCGGTTCCGGTGGGCACGGTGATGGGGGTCGTCGAGTTCGTGAAGAACTGACCGGGGGTCACGACGACCGCAGACCCCACGGCGGTCGAGTTGAACCAGACGGCCGTGCGATGCGGGCTGGCGGTGAAGTCGGCGGTCACGGTGCCCGACCCGCTCACGCGCAGGTTCGTCCACGGGCTCGAGGCGGTCCCGACGGCGACGGATCCCGTTTCGGTCCATCCGGCGAACCCATCGCCCGCCGGGGAGATCGCGGCGAGAGAGTACATGCCCGGGGTGAGGGCGTGGGCCGAGAACGACGACCCAACCTGCGAGAGGAAATCGATGGTCCCGCCGACGCCCCCGGCCGTTGAGAACGTCACGGAATCGCCGGATCCGCTACAGTTGGGTATGGAGAAGTTTGTCGGAGAGTACGTCGGGAAGCCGAGGATGTTCTGGCTCGCCAAGGACGGGTACTGGGACCACTGGCCGAAGGTGTTGGACTCGCCGGGGAACGACGTGGCGCCAATCGTGAACCCGCCTTGCGTGCAGGAGTAGCCGAACCACGGGTACGTACAGTAGGAGCCCCCGATCCGGTTGAGGCACGTGTTGTTGCTGAGGCTGAGGATCGAGGCGCCGACCGTCGAAGAGAAACTTACCTGGGCCGGCGTGGTGTGGCCACCGCTCGTGTAGAACTGCGGCACGTCGATCTGCCAGGGGGAGCTCGTGTCGTTGACCCAGCTGAGCGGGTCATAGCTCGGGCACGGGACCGCCGGGTTCGCCGGCTTGGGGCCTCCCGCGCCCGGGTTGCAGCCGCCGAACCCATTGTCCGTGACCCCCCCGGGGTGACCGGAACGCCCGATCTCGAAACCGAACGATACGGGAAGTTGCCCGCCCGAGGTCCAGAGGAGCGAGCTGGAGAAGGAGTTCGTCGGGTAGGCGGGGTCGAGCGGGAAGTTTCCGGTTTGATTGAATAGGTTGACCGAGGCCGAGACGTTGCGGGTCGTATCCGTGAGGGTCACGTTCTCCCCGGTCGCATCTTTCAGCCAGCCGTTGAGACGGAGGGAAAGGTTGTCCCCCTGATTCATTGCGAAGTAGACCCCGGCGTGACCACTGACAGTGAGCGGCGCGTAGAAGCAGGTGTCAATGTCCCCCGAGACGGGATTGACCTGCCAGCCCACGACCGCCCCAGACCAATCTCCGCTCACGGTGGTCGATGGGTCGCTCCAGTTGAAGTCCGGATACAGCTGGACCTCCACGTAGCACTGGCCGAGCCAGCCGGCGGGGTCCGAAACTACGAGCCCGAACCACGCCGCGGCGTAGAGGTCGGATTGGTTCGCGGTCGGCGATTGATCCTGCGGGAGCGTGACGTTCCAGGTGACGTTCCCTCCGCTCCCGAGGGCATCCGAATAGAAGCTGACCGACGGTTCGTCGTGGCCCACGCACCCGTTCGGGAGCGGAGGCGGGGTGGGAGGAGAGGGGCTGACGGCCAGGCAGGGCCCCGCGAACGAGGGTCCGGCGCTGGGAACGTTCGACCCCGCGGAGACGACCTCGCCGCCGGCGGTGGCGAAAGGCACGCCCGGAGGTACGCCCGCCGGACCCCAGGACGCCGGGAGAGGGCCCGGGAGGCGGAGCGGGACGGATCGCGGCTGGACCAGGACGACGCCGGCGGATCCCCCAGTGACCCCGTTTCCGGTCATGGTGGGCAGGGGGTGGGAGGATCCGGAGAGACCGGTGCTCGAGGGGAGGGCCGTTCCAGCCCCCGCTGCGGGAGACGATGCCGGGCTCGAGGATCCGGCCAAGACGAAGGAGCCTGCGGCAGAGATTGGGGAGACGACCATGAGAACGGTGACGAAGAGTACGCCGAGAATTCCGTAGCTCCACGCTCGGTGCGACGAGCGGCGCCCGCTGGGTCCGGTTGATGACGTCATCCTTGAGTCAGACCCCCGCTGCGTTCGGACATCGGAATGTCTAGTGGGTCGGCCTTCGTAAAGACCCTGTCGCCGTTCCCCCGCGGCGAATCCGGACCCACGGTCGCGGGTGACCCCAACTGGGCGGAGATCGGACAGGGTGAGTCGGCCCTTCCGACCGGTCGGCGAGGAGGAACCGTTTCCGAGCCGGCGAACCAGCGTTCGAACTGGCGGCGGACGCTGTCAAAGTCGTCGAATGCGATGAACGGGATCTTGGCGCCCTCACAATAGGTCTTGAGTCGGTGCCGCGCGAACACGATGTCGGCCACCTCGGCACCATAGCGGTCCGTACTCCCGTCGCCCAGGAATACGGTTCGATCGGCGGGGTGGACGGGGGACCGAACCACTTGGGCTTTGCAGATGCCGCAGAGTCGACAGGTCGCATGGCCGAACGGGTGCGCGACCCTCAAGTGACCTGGGGAGGAGAAATCGAGCGTGTCCGAAACGAAGGGCACGTCGAGGTGCTCGCGCTCCAATATCGCCCGGATGTAGAAGTCCAGCCCACCGGAGACGACCGCGGTGGGGACGTTCTCCCGCTTGAGCAGGGCAAGAAACTCCCGCGCGCCGGCGCGCAGCGGGATCGTGTCGACGGCCCACTGCGTCATTTCGTCGACGCGGTCGGCCGGGAGCAGCGCGACCTGCCGTTCCCACGCTTGTCGTAGGGTGATCTGGCCCGAATGCAACTGCAGATCGACCTCGTGCGCCACCGATTCGCCGTCCGTTCCGAACTTCTCGACCAAGAGGATCGCTACGTTGGGAACCACGAGGGTCCCATCGAAATCCACGAACACACGAAAGCTCGGAACCATATGCGACCCGGTCGAGGAATAGCTCACGGACTCGGGTATTTGAGCCGTGCGGTTGAAGCGCGAATCCATCGGCGGCCAGATACGTTTACATACGTACTGCTCGGCGAGCTCGAGTGGGGCCCGTTCGCCTCGAGTGCGTCCGTTGGCGCGGAACAGCTGCTATCGAGTCTCTGTTCGTAGGACATTGAAGCTGGTCTTGAGCGGGTGGCGGCCCGACGAGATATCCCGACTCGTCGTGATCCAGCTGGGCTCGGATCCGTTCCGAGACCAAGTCTCAACCGGCCGATCCATCCTTGTGAGGCTCGAGACCGGGCTCTTTGAGCGAATCGCGATGCGTCCGGGCCCTGCCGTTCGACCCTCGAGGGAGGTTCAAGCCCGGGAGGGCTTGCTGGAGGTGCGACCTGGCCGTATATCACCGTTCGAACTTCCGGGCGATTCAGACGGGGGGAAATCCCCCGGAATACGGCTGGCAGTCACCGTTCATGGCCTCGCCGGGGCGCGATAGGCCCTAAATTGGCCCGAATCCGTCCACAGGTAGATATACATCTGCTGTAATGGAATTGACAGAACCTACCCGGCTTGTTACCGGGGGTATACGTCCGCATGGCTTGCATCAGAGGACCTTGGGGTAGGAAAACCGCGAAGGTATCGCGGTCTTCCCTCGCCCTCCTTGCCCTTCTTGTCGCACTCATCGTGGTCGGGAGCGGAATTACTACGTTGATTGTCGAACAAGGTTCGCCGCGTCCCGCCTCAACGACCGCCCCCCCCCAAGCCGCGTCGTCTCTCTTCTGGAACCTGGCCGATGGTGGAAAGCTCATCCACGCCGCCGCCCCCGTGTCTTCGCTTACGGACGTGGTCGCCTACGGGACATCCACTGGAAGCACGCGGGTCTACTGGATCAACCTCACCGCCTCCGTCGCAATCCCTCTGCTCCCCGTAGCGCTCGAGACCTCGCCGCTGGTTGACTGGGGACTCCCCAACCAGATGCCGGGCGGAGCCGACGTACTCCCGCCGCTGTCCCTATGGACGTGGACCATCTACCGGAATGGGGTGACGGATACCAACCTGTGGACGAGCGAGTCGTGGGACGAGACGCTTCACCTGGACACGACCTGGGTCGCTCAGTCATTCAAGATCGTAGGAACGACCTCCCCGGTAATATCGGTAACCGTCAATCCGTGGGCCTCCGACGGGACCACGGCGCCCGGAACCGGAGTCGTGCTCAATACACCGGGCACAGCAGCTGGCATACCGGCCGGGGATC
>Ga0209274_10001883_pt1 | contig 10530 bp, 8 predicted proteins | sample HubBroMetageREF1_FD_188343 | JGI IMG/M metagenome (GOLD analysis project Ga0209274, IMG submission 188343) | Reference soil microbial communities from the Hubbard Brook experimental Forest, New Hampshire, USA - Hubbard Brook CCASE Soil... | ecosystem: Environmental > Terrestrial > Soil >...
TATGGCGAGTTCTTATGATTTCGACCGAGGCTGATCCAGTGGGACGACCGCCGAATAATAATGAAAAGCACCAGCCCAAGCCCGCCATCCGTCCCTATCCCTTGCAGTATGTTTCACCTTGGACCCTGAAGGACGGAAATCCGGTTACCATCCGCCCTATCCGCGCCGAAGACGAACCGCTGATGGTTAAGTTTCACGAGACGCTTTCCGATCGCAGCGTTTATTTGCGCTACTTCTCCTCCCTCAGCCTAAGCAGGCGAGTGGCGCATGAGCGCCTAATGCGCATCTGTTTCGTCGATTACGACCGCGAAATGGTGCTGGTCGCCGAGCACGTCGATCCTGCTACAGGACAACGTCGAATCATCGGCGTGGGGCGAATGAATAAACTCGACGTCAGGAATGAAGCGGAAGTCGCAGCGCTGGTTTCGGATCAGTATCAACATCTGGGTTTGGGCTATGAATTACTCCGCCGTGTCGTTCAGATCGCCCGCGATGAAAAGTTAAGCCAGGTGTCCGCGGAAATGCTGCCTGACAACATGGCGATGCAAGCCGTCTTCAGGCGCCTGGGCTTTACGATTCGCGCGGATGAAGATCTAACCTCGCTCCGAGCCATCATGAACCTGTGACCGGGCCTCCGCACATTCGTCCTACCGCGAGCTTCTCCCCGTCATCTCTTTATGTGACGTGGATCACAAACCCGTGTGAGCACCGTTCGCGACAACAATCGCTGGCTTCATGCCGCGTAGAGTTTCAGACCGTGGTCACAATCTCGTTTCTCATGCGTCATGCAGGAGCAGACACCCGGCGTCTACAATGGCTTTGGGGGGCTAGCAATGTCGACTGCCTGGACGTCTCGCTACGCGCTACGCACCAAGAGCATCACCAGTTCTCAAATCCGCGAGTTGTTGAAGTTCACCCAAGAGCCAGGAATGATCTCCTTCGGTGGCGGCCTGCCCGCTCCCGACTTGTTCCCTGTCGAACGGTTCGAAGAAGCTTGCCACAAGGTGCTGACCGAGCAGGCAGCTACCGCCTTGCAGTATGGTGAAACCGAAGGTTACAGACCGCTGCGCGAAACTGATTGCGAACAACATGGCGCGCTACGCGATCAAGGCCAGGATGGAAAATGTCTTGATCACTTCCGGCTCGCAGCAGGCGCTTGACCTAATCGGGAAGCTGTTTATCAACGCCGGAGATCGCGTGCTGCTTGAAGCGCCGACTTATCTCGGCGCGCTGCAGGCTTTCAGCGTGTATGGTGCGGAATATCTATCCGTTCCGATCGACGAAAACGGCCTGCGCACGGAGTTATTGGAGGAGCCTCTGCGTTCCGGCCCCAAGTTCATGTACGTGCTGCCCAACTTCCAGAACCCCGCCGGAACCACATTGTCGGAGGGACGCCGCCACGAACTGGTGCTTCTATCGGAGAAGTATGGCATTCCGATTATCGAAGATGACCCCTACGGCCAATTGCGGTATGAAGGTGAGCATCTCCCGTCGCTGGTCGTGCTCGACCGTGAGAACCTGCGCCGCGACGATGGCTATTCCATTGGCAACGTCATTTACCTCAGCACATTCTCAAAAACCCTGGCTCCCGGCCTGCGTTTAGGATGGATCGTCGCTCCGCCAGAAATCATCAGCAAGTTGGCGCAGTTGAAGCAGGGTGCCGACCTGCACACTTCGACCTTCAATCAGTTTGTGGCCTACGAAGTCGCGCGCGATGGATTCCTCGACAAGCACGTCAAGCTGATTCGTCAGGTCTATAGCGAACGCCGCGACGTGATGCTGCAAGCATTGCAAGAGTTCTTCCCGCCCTCGGTGACTTGGACTCACCCTAAGGGTGGACTGTTTCTTTGGGTTACGCTGCCTGAGGGACTGGACATGCAAGCGATTTTCAAATCCGCGCTCGAGCAGAACGTCGCGTTCGTGCCGGGCAATTCCTTCTATGCCCATTCCAACGATGGTCACGACAACGACAGCCGCGAAGGCTCACGCCACATGCGCTTGAACTTTTCCAACGCCGCTCCCGAGCAAATCCAAGAGGGTGTACGCCGTTTGGCTGCGGCTGTGAAGAAACATCTGACAGGCACGACAGTGCGACTAAAGCTGCCACTCGGAATGTAGAAGCTATCAAACTATCTCATCAGTGGCTTGGCATAATTACAACCGGCGGGTCAGGTCGACGCATCGCATTTCCAGGGTCTACGGAGGTCGCTCTGAAAAGATTCGGCCGTCGGTCTGCTGCTCCTCGCCAGGCAGCCACCCGAATCAACGACTTCATTGGCGGTCTGATCGTTGGTTTGCGGGATGGAGTCGGGGGTTTCACTCTGTCTAGGCCGGGGTTGCGAGCTTCCTGACCGGAACCGGGGTCTCTGCTTCCGCTGCTTTCGCGCCCGCTGCGCCTGCCTCGTGGTATTCGGCATCCTGATTTACCGCCCAGACGTCATACTTGCGCGCCCCCGCCAGAATATTCTTGGCGGTCAGCATCGCGGTCATCATGGCGTGATCCTGATTGTTGTACTTATGCATGCCATTGCGGCCTACCAGGTGAAGGGTGGGACAGTTTTCTTCGAGAGCTCTGCGAACCGTGTCGACGTGCTGCTGATAAGCATCGTCATAAACCGGATATGCCTTCGGCTGCCGGATGACGCAGCCATCGACCACATCCGCGCTGGACGCGAGATTCACTTTTTGAATCTCTTGCTTGGCCAGTTCGATCAGCGCACTGTCGCTCGAGGTCCAGAGTCCATCGCCCTCGAAGCAGAAATATTCGAGACCGTAGGAGCAATAGCCGAGATCGGGAACCATCTCCGGCGACCACGATTTGTAATTCTGCACGCGGCCCACCTGGACGCTGGGATCGTGGATGTAAATCCAGTTGTCGGAGAAACGGCCGCGGTCGTGCACGATCAGTCCTACGGTCAAGAAGTCGCGATAGCGCAATGAGCGCGCGGCCTGGAGCGCGGCTTCGGGAAGACGGGGCTCGATCTGCGCCACCAACTCACGGATCGGCATGGATGAGATCACGTGCTCGGCGCGGTGCTCTTGCAAATCGCCGTTGGCGCCGCGCGACGTCACGATCCAGAGATCGCTGGCGGAGTCGAAGCGGCAGCCAACTACCCTGCGTCCCAGCAACACTTCGCCGCCCAGCTTGCGGACTTTTTCCGTGCACGCTTCCCACATCATGCCCGGTCCCAGTCGCGGATAACGGAAGGTGTCGATCAGGGTCTTCACAATCTGCTTGCGGTCTTTCGGCTTGCGCACGAAGAGCGCGTGCTTGATGGCCGAACCGAGCGATAGGCCCTTAATCCGCTGTGCCGCCCAATCGGCGGAGATTTCGTTGCAGCTCATCCCCCAGACTTTTTCGGTGTAGGTCTTGAAGAAGATGCGGAACAAGCGCTTGCCAAACCGGTCGGTGACCCATTCTTCAAAGGTTTTCGGGTCGCGCGTGGGGTGGAGGCGCGCACCTGCGAACGAGAGCATGCAGAGCGTGGACTCGATCAAGCCGAGTTTCGACAGCGCCTCGAACGGTTTCAGCGGATAGGTGAAGAACTGGCCGCGGTAGTAAATGCGCGACGCCCGGGGACGATCGAGCATGTCGTCGCCGGCGATCTCGGTCCAAACATCTTCCACCTCGCGGGACTTCGAGAAGAAGCGGTGTCCGCCGATATCGAACCGGAAACCTTTGTAGTTGACGGTGCGAGAGATTCCGCCGACATATTCGGGATCGCTCTCGAGAACCACGACCGGGGCACGCTGCTTCGACAACTCGTAGGCGGCAGTCAGGCCCGCCGGGCCGGCGCCGATAATCGCTGCCTTGAAATTCATTTGTCCCAATTGTTATTCATAGCTCTGCGGTGGGATGAATCGCAAACGCGATACCGCGTCAGTATCAGTATAAGAACCAAGTGCAAGCTCCACAAGGATTTGAGCCATCAAGATAGTGACGGACCGCAAGCCTGCGAAGGCGAGAATTCCGGGGCGCTCCGAGGTAACGGGTTCCCTAAACGCGGGCGATGATATCTCAATCACTGACCGCTCCGTCACGGAGGCAGTTGGCGCCAGCATGGAATCACTTTGTCCCGACGAAGTTTGAGGGAACGCCGAAAGTTCCATCCACGACCTCCACGAAGGTCCTCTCCTCGTGAAGGATAAAGCGCTTGGTCTGCGCCATGGCAAAATTCGCACGCGCCTCCGGATCTGACTTCAATCGGAACCGGTAAGTTTCATAAGAAGCGAGACTGTCGAACGCAATTAAACCCCAGGCCACATCATTCGTGCTCTCATGAGGAAGAAAATATCCGACAAGACGGCCGCCGCATCGCGGAATGATGCGACCCCAATTCTCTGCGTACTGCTGGAACTCGTCGCGCTGGAGCGGATCGATCTGGTAGCGGATGAAGCAGGTGATCGTCATTGCTCTCCTCTTAATTACTGGCCGGTCTATCTAGTCGAGGGCACTTAAAAGTTGTTGCAGCATCACTACTCTTTGCCTCCCGCATCGGACTCTGCCCGCATGATCTCCTCAGGAGGACCGTAACCGCGACCATGGGCTTGATTAGTGACCGCGTACATCTTCAACTCCGTCCACCTCCATCGACTGGAAATGGGCGGCCTGCCGCATGAGCAGTACAGTATCCACTCCTCCGAAACTCCTTCAACAAGAGCCTCCAGACGCGACCCGTTACCGTATGGGCTGAAACCAACCAGATATCGAGTAAGGCACTTCGGGCACTCGACGCAATGGCGAATGCGGAGTGTCATGGAAAATCCGTCAAGATGTTCGTCGGCCGGTCCCGCACATTCGGCAATATGCCACTTGCCGAACATGAACACTTCGTCTACCATCAAAGTATGGATGTAGAATTCCAGTCTGACGCCGGAGTCTCCGGAATCGCGGCTGCCATTGGCGAGCCCGCGCGCGCCCGTATGCTCTACTGCCTGGCGGACGGCCGTGCACGAACCGGCACCGAACTCGCCGCGGTCGCTGACGTAACCCCGTCCACCGCCAGCGTGCATCTCCAACGTCTCAAGACGCAACGATTGGTGAAGGTCTTTGCCCAAGGGAAACATCGCTATTACAGTCTGGAAGGCGCCAATGTGGCTGCGGCGCTCGAAGCTTTGAGCGTGCTCGCCGGCGGACGCCGCGAGGCATTCGTGCCCACCACGCCAAACCGGCTGCGCGCCGCCCGGACTTGCTACGATCACATCGCAGGCACACTGGGCGTCTCGCTCCACGATCGCTTCGCGGCGTTGGGCTGGCTGTCAGCCCGCGCCAACAATACGTGCGACCTCACCTTGCGCGGCTCGAAGGCGCTCGAGGGGATTGGCATTGACGTCGAGGCCGCGCGGATGCTCCGTCGTCGTTTTGCATACGCGTGTGTGGACTGGAGTGAGCGCCGGCCTCATCTCGGCGGGGCGCTGGGAGCAGCCCTTCTGAAATTCGCGCTCCAAAGAAAGTGGGTACTCCAGGACCTCGACAGCAGAGCCTTAAGCGTCACAACTCTTGGGCGGCGAGAAATGCTGACTCGATTTGGCCTTCGGGTTTGAAAGATATAGTTTGAGAAATGGCTCGTGAACCTGCGCTTGAGGAAGGCAGGAACTTCGGGTGAGGCGTAAACCGGCTTCCCAAATTACTATCCAGTCGATGACTTCTCGCTTCGGACGATGGCTGCGCGACCCACTTTTTCTCTTGTGTCTGACTGCGGGGCTGCTCGCTTTCGTAGTGCAATCCGGCGAGTTGGGAACGTCCGACACGGCACACCGGCTGCAAACCACGCACTGGCTCTGGACTGCGGAGCCGCAGGTTTTTCCTAATGAGTATCCCGAGTTTGGATTGCACGGCCGTGGCGGGCGTCTTTACAGCTGGTATGGCATCGGCCAGTCGCTGCTCATACTGCCCGCCGATCTTCTGGGAACGTGGATTGAGCACTGGCCCATCTTTTCGGATTATGGCGACGACCCCGCCGTGCGCAGCATTGTGGTCAGTTACATCACTAACATCTTGGTGAAAATTTTTACCGCGCTCGCCGCATTCCGGTTACTCCGTCAATTACGTTTTAGCGCGAAGGAGTCGGTCGCGGGAGTGCTGGCGTTGATGTTCTGTACTACCCATCTTCACTACACGCAGAACATGATGGAGAACAACTACATCATGTTGCTGACCCTTGCCGGTTTTTCATTTCAGTACGAGTGGCTGCGCACGGACAGCCGGCGGGCGCTTTTCGCGGGTTCCTGTGCGCTGGGGTTGAACCTGCTTACGCGTCTGACCACTGGCCTGGACCTGATTGCGGCAGGGATCTTTGTCTTACTTGTGCTTTGGTTTAGAGGATTGCGCGGCCGCGGGTTGTGGCAGCGTCTCCTCGTCTACTGCAAGGTTGCCGCACCGGTTTACATATTCTTTCTCCTGATCGATCGTGCCTATCAGTTTTACCGCTACGGATCCTTCACTAATACCTACGTAACGGTATTCGCCCGGGAGTATCGCCAGTTAGATCCTACGCTGCCAGCGAATTTTCCCTGGAGCACGCCCTTTCACGTCGGTTTTCTTGGTGCGTTATTCCAACCGGAGAAGTCGATTTTTCTTTTCGATCCTTTGCTTGTGCTGGCAATGTTTCTTCTGGCATTGCTCTGGAAGCGCCTCACTCCCGAGGTACGCGCGTATGGGATAACTTCTCTTCTCCTGCTGCTGGCCTATATCGGCTTTTACGCGAGATACACCTACTGGAGCGGTGACTTCGCCTGGGGCGACCGCTACGTTTCGACCGCCGCGGAACTGGTGACGCTGGTTGCTGTGCCCCTGCTCATGCGCTATCGAGAGCCTTTGGGAAAAACGGTCTGGCGTATGGGCTGGGCTCTGATCGCCATCAGTCTGACGATCCAGTTGGCGTCGTTGGCCTTCTGGTTGCCGCTCGAAATTTACCAGATGGAGACGCTCGGACATCCCACGTTCGTAATCGCTTTGCGCTTCAAGAACATCCTCGCCTTCGCTTTGGGCAAAATGGATGCCTGGGGCTTAAACAACCGGGCCATGATGCAGGACCCGTGGGATTATGTTCACATCACGACCTGGAATTTTCTGCCGTTTCTGCTGCGCCGCGTCGCAGCGGCGCCGGGCTGGGTGGTGAATTCTGCGCTGGCCGTTTGGCTCGCGGGCATTACCGCATTGGGATGGGTCTTGCTTCGGTTACGAAGCAGCTTGCAAACGGCCGCTTGAGCACAAGTAGCAAGATCGAGGCAGCACAGTTCAGCGCATTGCCCTCCAGTGCGCTGGGCAGAGCCTGCCACTGTGCGCTCACGCTGTAGAGCAAACTTACCCGATTCCTGGAATATGTTTCCGGACTGCGGACGCTAGTGCAGCTTTGCGTACTCCGCTCTTGCTTCTTTCAGGATAGGAACGTCGGCATCAGCATCTTTCCAGAGGCTGAAGAAATCCTGGTAAGCCGCACGGGCCTTGATCTTATCTCCCGACAGAACGTAGGCCCTGCCCTGCCCCAAATGCGCTAACGCGCCAATGATCTCATCCTGAACCACCCCAGGATGGTCAAGTATTTTCTGGAACTCCGCCGCCGCGGCAGGACCCTGCTTCGCTGCCAGGTAAGCCTCGCCGCGCATGTAGGCCGGATAAAGCGTGCTGCCGCCAGTCAAAGCCGTGACCCCGTACTCGTAGGGCGCAGCTGCTGCAAGCGTCTGTATCGCCTTGGCGGAATCGCCATCCCGCAATTCACCCGCGGCCCGGACGGTGGGCAAATAATTAAACTGCACGATCGTATTTTTCGGAAAGCGTTTGGCGAGATCGCTGGTCAGTTGCGTCGCTTTCGCGGAATCGCCGGCCAGGCTTGACGCGAAAGCCGACATGGCCTCAACATCCTTGCTGTTGAAGAGCGCCAGCGCGGCCTTGGCCTGCTGCTTAGCTAGTGCCGCATTACCCACCAGCGCCTCACGAATTGCAGCGGTTGCCTCTTCGCCAGCTGCCGCCTCATGATTGTCAGATTTTTGAGCCGCGACGATGGCACGCTGTGTGAACTCCCTGGCTTCGGCAAAGTGCCCGCCATAGGCCGCCATGTCCGCCTGGTATTCAAACGCATCGTGGCCCCACGCCGGATTACTCTCCAGTCCAGCGGCCTCCCGCTTCATGCCCTCAACATCGTGCTTGAGGAAATCAATCATGTACAGGTTGAAGTGGTAGGCAGGGTCGTCCACATTCCTGGTTTGCACATCCAGGGCTATGGCCTTGGCTTCGTCTAAACGGTTGAGGAGAATGTAACACCAGACAAAATTCGCGGAGTGCTGGTGCTCGCCTTGACCGTTCATCTTTTCAGCCTTGTCGGTCATAGCGAGGACCTTGTCAAAGTCGCCCAGATAGAAATAGACAATATTCAGATTGGCGAATGGAACAGGGTCGCGCGGGTAGAGCTGTGCCCACAACTCGGAATCCTTGCGCGCCGCCTCCAGATCTCCAGTGACCATTTCGTCATAGTGCGAAGCGATATAGAACTTCTCGCGCTCGCTGACTCGCTCGCGCAGTGCATAAGCCTTGCGCAGATTCTCCGCTCCGCGTTCGGTCTGGCCGAAATTGACGTAGACTACACCCAATTGCGCATAGGCCATCGCGAAATCCGGATCCAGCTCGATCGCTCTCTCAAACAACTGCCGGGTGAGGTTGAAATCGCTGTTGGGCCTGTTTCGCTCCTTCATTGCCAGACTGTAGGCTTTGAGCGCCTCCAGCGATGGCGTGGTCACATTCTCCACGGAGACGTCATATTTCTGCACCGAGGCCAGCGACTCACCCAGCTTGCTGCGGGTGTCCGCAGCGATCTTCCCCAAAGCGTCAAGAACATGGCTTTTGTCGCTGGCTTCCGCCTCCGCGCTCGCCAGCGGTTCCCCGCTTGAGCAATCGAGCGCCTTCAGGGTCAGAAGGTAGCGCGCACCGATCTGGGCAATCGCGCCGTCAAGAACGGCTGCCGCTGCCGCGCGCTGGCAAACTTCCTGGGCTAATTCATTCGTCAGCCGCGCATCTTTAGGTTGGCCCATCAAGGCTAGGGTCTGCGTCGTGCGACGGTCGGAGAGCAGGTTCAGAAACGGCGACTGGTCCAGTTGCGCGGAAAGCCCCAGCCGCAGGGTGCCGTCAAAAACTGGATCGCCGGTAGTGTTGGCGAAGTCGGCCAGCACGACCGTGTCTTTTGCAGTCAGCTTTGAAGCCGACTCCGGCCTCCTGTGCACATAGAAATATGCGGCCAGCGCCGCCAATGTCAGCAAGCCCGCGAGCACGAGCGCCTTGACCCACGTAGAAATCCTGGCGCGAACGGTTTTGACCGCGGCATCGGTAATCACCATTCGCGAGCGCGAGTGGGTTTCGACTATCAGGCTGTCAGTGTCGGCTTCGAGAGCCGCTGCAGCGTGATTCTCTCCCGGCATTGCCGGAACATGCGCCCGGCTTTCGGGAAAGACGTTCTTATCTTCGTCCTCGGCAATCAACTTCTCGCCGACAAACCGCACCTTTTCAGCAAAGCGATAACCGCGTCCGGGCACGGTCACGATATAGCGGTTTTCACCTTTGGCGTCACCCAAAGCTTTGCGCAGTATAAAGATGTTCTGGGCAAGATTCGACTCCTCGACGAAGGTCTCCGGCCAGACCGTTTTCAGCAGATCGTCCTTCAGCACGACATTTTCCTGGTTCCGGATCAGCGCCAGCAGGATGTCAAAGGCTTTCGGCTGGAGTGGGATGGGATGATTTTCGCGCAGCAGCAGACGATGATCGGGATCAATCCGGAAAGGGCCGAATTCATAGAAGGTCCTTTGTTTGTTAATCATAGCCATGCTCTGAGAAATCCTGAGAAATTCTGAGGACCTTCCTAAAGACTTCTGAACCCCATTCGGAGCAGGATCGCACCCGTTCAAGAGGGCGGGCGGAACTGAACCCGATGTGGCGAACAATTTATCACGAGTTCCGGCGTTGGGCAAAGGTTTCCGAAAGAGCAACGGCCGCCTACAGAAGGACCGAGATCACCGTGGAGTCCGACCGGGTCTGGGTCATTCGCAAGTCGCACTCGACGCGAGCGTGGTGCGCAGAGTGTGGCAAGGAAGTAGACATGGTGGGTCTGAAAGAGGCTCAGAGACTTTCAGGCATGACGCCACCAGGGATGTCGCCGCCGATGCTGAACCAACCACCGGCGACCAAACCGATGCTCCCCGGCTGTGGGGAACGGCCGGGGTGGCATTGGTCGCAGGCCGCGGACGGATCGCCTGTCGTTTGTTTGGAGTCGTTGCTCAACTCGATGTGAGTTGAGGTCGTCAAGCAGCGGGGAACATTTGAATTTTCAAGAGACGAATGAGGAGCGTTTTATGACCAGTCCAGCAAGAAAGAAAAACCAAAAAGGCACATTTGGAGAACACGTGAAAAACCTAGGAGCTCCACTGCGATCCGTTTCACTTCTGTCCCTGATCCTGCTGGCTTGGATGACGATAACGGCCTACGCTCAGATCACGCCCCTCGGTGATTCCTACACCAACACCGCCGATCCGACCACCAACTAT
>Ga0209274_10001884_pt1 | contig 10529 bp, 11 predicted proteins | sample HubBroMetageREF1_FD_188343 | JGI IMG/M metagenome (GOLD analysis project Ga0209274, IMG submission 188343) | Reference soil microbial communities from the Hubbard Brook experimental Forest, New Hampshire, USA - Hubbard Brook CCASE Soil... | ecosystem: Environmental > Terrestrial > Soil >...
TACGAACTGCCCAAGGTGCGTGTGCCCGGAAAGCTGCAGGGAGACTCCGGCAGCCTCTGCGATCTCTGGATGGTCGGGCGCGTGCGTCAACAGAATGCTCGCGCGATCGTGATCCAATCCGATGCCGCGCAGCACCGACGCAAAATGGGCACCGTGCGTCGCGCTCCGGTACGGCACGCCGGCAATCTGCAAACCGTCCGCTTCCACCTTCTCATTGCGTAGCACGCGGACCCCGGCCGCCGTAATGGCATCCAGATACTTACTGTCGTCCCCAAATTGCTCGTGATTTCCCGCGACGAAATACACACCTTGTGGCGCCACCAGCGCGCTTAACGGCTCCGCTGCGCGCCCCGCGTCGATGGCCGTTCCGTCATACAGGTCTCCAGTGATGAAAATCGCGTCCGGCTCTTCCTTCAAGATCTTCGCGACCATACGCCGCAAGAAACTACCATTTCGAACATGCCCAAGGTGCACATCACTGATCAGGGCCGCTCGCCTCCCCAACCACGCCGTCGGCAGGTTCGCGAGCCGCACCGTCGTTCGCGTGATCCTCGTCCAACTGGCATTGATCACACCGTAGAGTCCAGTCGCTGCGGCAGCAGCGAACAGTAATTCCACGATCCGATGGAAGTTCACATCCAGCCCCAGCCATCGCGCAACTCCAAGAACAATCCACGAGAAAACAGCGGCGAAAAACAGGAAGGTCAGCATGCCCATCCAAACCGCGGCTGCCCGATAAAACCCGCGCAGAGGAGCGTTCGTATAGCGATATGCGAGCAGCGAGGCGGCCACGAAGCTCACGGACAAAAAGCCCAGCACCAGTTTGATCCAGAACGCTCCCGGCGTATCGCCCCCTGCGGGCGAAAATGTCCACGTCTCATAGAGAAAAAGATGTATCAGGCATAGCAGGGACTGAATCACTGCGACGAATGTGATCAATCGTTTTAGTCTCATTCGATTCCTTAATGCGCGATTTTTGCTATCCGATGCAGTCGATTTCTTGCGCCTAAACCGTCCTCGCGATCAGTGGTTCTTCGCGTCCCTGATTGGCCAGATTTGCGAGAAGTTCATAGGAGCGCAGCCGGTCCTCGAAGTTGTAGGTGTTCGATACCACGATCAACTCATCCGCCTGCGTCTGCTCGAGAAACGCATTCAGCCGCGCGGCGACCTGATCGGGCGCGCCGAAAATCGCGGCTCCAAATTTTGCGGCCACCATCTGTCGCTCTTGCGCCGTCCACTCCAAGCTCCTTGTGGGCGGCGGCAGCGGCCCGGGAACACCACGGATCAGGTTCAGAAACATTTGGATTGGCGTGGTGGCTAGCAACTGAGCGTGCTCTTCTGAGTCTGCCACCAGGATCGGGATTCCCACCATCACGTAGGGCCGGTCGAGGACGGAGGACGGACGGAACGAAGAACGATAGATGTGCAGGGCCGGTATCAGAGGTCCTGGTTGAAAATGAGCGGCGAACGCAAACGGCAAACCGAGTTTTCCGGCCAGTCGCGCGCTAAAGTCACTCGAACCCAGCAGCCACAGGGGCACGTTTGTACCTTCCCCGGGATAGGCATGCACGTTCTGCGAAAGTTGTGGTTCACCAAGATATCGCCGCAACTCCTCGAGCAGCGCTGGAAAATTCTCGCCCGTGTCCTGCACGGAACCGCGGAGAGCACGCGCCGCTTCCGAATCACCTCCGGGGGCGCGACCGAGGCCCAGATCGATCCGTCCGGGAAAGAGCGATTCCAGCGTGCCAAACTGTTCCGCAATGGCCAGCGGCGCATGATTCGGCAGCATGATGCCCCCGGAGCCGACGCGGATTGTCGAGGTTGCGTTCGCAATGTAACTGATCAAAACCGACGTCGCCGAGCATGCGACTCCGCGAATATTGTGATGTTCCGCCAGCCAGAATCGCTTATAGCCCAGGGACTCGACGCGCTGAGCCAGCGCCCGAGCGTTATGGAAAGCTTCCTCGACTGTCCCTCCCTGTCGTACGTGCGCCAAATCCAGAATCGAAAGCGGAGTATCGGCGAGACGCGAACGGTCTGGCATAGATTCCTCATCTCCCGCACGGAATTGAAACGGGCATCAAGCAGGTACATTGATTAGATGCTTGAATTCTCTTACCGATGCGGCCGTGGGGTGCATGCATAGCACTGTTGCCGGCTCATTGAATCACGCCGACAAGTGTCTACGCAGACGGAACCAGCGCTCTGATACAGCAGCTTAGTGATTGCGCCGGTCAGCACCACTGTCAGCGTCAGTGAATAATACCTGCCGATTCATCGCGTAATCGGGCGTAATACGCTCGTCTGGACGCTACCGCTATCGCACATTGCTGACTGGTGAGAAATCCGGTTGGAGGAAATGCGAACGTACAGAGTGCTGTTCGCACCCCGATCCCCTCGCATCGCGTTTCCAGCTCGCCTGCGGATTGCCAGGAATTCGCTCAGGACCCTGAACCTCTTATTTTGGTACGGATCTCACTTCCCCTTCCAAGCATCAATTGCGCTCAAAACACCTCGGCCCAGACGCCACATGCCTCAATTTCCTCGGCGATGTGGATTCGAAGTTCGACCAGTCGAAGAACTGGCTGTAGACCATTCAGAGTATATTGGTTGCATCGCGTGGGCGTGTAGCTCAGCTGGGAGTGCACCTGCTTTGCAAGAAAGCAGGCGAAATCACACAAGTGCTGCATCTGGTGTCGCTTACGCGGAAACACGCGGTGCAACCCCCCTTCCGAACCGGACTGAAGTTGGACTGAAACCTTTCAGGTCTTGTGGGAGCGCCGTCGTGCGTTCCGCGATGCGGCTGCTCATCGTCCCAAGTCTTGGCTAGCGGGTAAACAATTTCTCAATGGTCTTCATGGGATAGAAGAGACGATTGGGTTGCGTGGGAAGCGGTATGAAATCGTGTCGTAAATAGAATCCACGCGCTCGTTCGTCTTTCGCGTCCACAACAACGACTGCCGCCGCGACTTCACGGGTATTTCCGAGAGCGCGCTGGAGCGCATCCAAGAGCAACAATTCACCGATTCCCTGACCCCGGAAGTTTTCACTGACAGCCAATCTGCCCAGGAGGGTCGCAGGCACGTTCGGATAGCGTGGGAGTTTCTTCGCAATATTTTGCGGAAGATCGGCCAGATTCACCAGATGAGCGGATAGCGTGTAGAACCCTGCGATTGTTGTGCCGTCGGGGGTGATGACAAAAGCAGCCGCTACACGCCTGCTGATGTCCTGTCCGGCCTGCTTTTGCAGGTATCGATCCAACGCGTCCACGCCACAGGAAAAAGCCGCACGATCGTGCTTAACGCTGAGCGGCCCGATTCGGTAGCGAGTTTCGTCGTGGTTCTTACTCACAAGGTGCCCAGCCGTTTCTTGTAGCGTTGCGCCGCGGCCTTCATGCGCGCGCTGGGCGCCGGAGGATTCAGCAAGGCGCGCACAAACAGCTCACGGTCGCGGCCCGCAAGAGTCCAGACTTCGTGCTCCTGAATGGCACGCGCGGCGGCATCATCAGCGCTCAACACCATGAAATCCGACAGGGACGTGCCTTTCAGGCGGGCCGCATATTCGATACGGCGCTTCTGCTCGGGATTCAAGCGCGCTTCGATGCGGGCGACCTTTCTCGGCTGTCTCTGCTGCTTCAGGTTTGCGGGCATACGATCCTCACCTTGAAAGTGTACGGTGATTTGCCGTACAATGCAACCTTGCGGCGCAGCCTCGCAAAATCTGACGCGCGCATAAGGCCCGCCTGTCGAAGACTTCCTTTGAGCAAGGCCCGGCTTGATGCCCTCGTCGAGGAAGCCACAACTGACGCTTACAACGAAGGTGAGCAAGCCATGGGATTCCTGACACTGCTTGACGACAGCTTCGCGACGCCCTTTGAAACTAAGGTCCTGGGACTCAACGTGACCGTGGAACGAGTGCACTTGACCAGAGGAGACGAACTCGTAGCAATTTGCAAGCGAGGCAGCAAAACACCAAGAGTTCCCATCCTCGACCTTCCACTTCCCTTCCCTGCGCCGAGGGGAGCCGAGGGGATCGCGGCTTATCGTTGCTGGTGGAGCGGACGGCGATGAGCGAATTTCAGTATTACGAATTTCGAGCGCTGGATCGCTGCTTAACCTCGCGGGAGATGCGAGAGTTGCGCGCGATTTCGACGCGGGCGGAAATCACCCCCACAAGTTTCGTGAACACCTACGAATGGGGCAACCTCAAAGGTGACCCGAACCGCTTCATGGAGAAGTATTTCGACGTCTTTGTGTATGTTGCGAACTGGGGCACACGCGAATTCATGCTGCGGCTTCCTGAAAAAGCGTTTGACCGAAGAACAATCGCCGCGTATTGCCGGGGAGACAACCTCGATGCGCGATGGGTAAACAATTTTCTAATTCTCCGCTTTTTCTGCGAAGTCGAGCCAGGGGATGATTGGGACGATGGCGATGGATGGATGAGTTCGCTGATTACGCTGCGGGCAGACCTGATGCGCGGCGACACGCGAAGTCTGTATCTCGGCTGGCTGCTTTGCGCACAGAATGAAGCATTCGATGAAAAAGAACTTGAGCCGCCCGTTCCGCCGGGACTTGCCAAGCTAACGCCACCACTTGAGAGTCTGGCTTCTTTTTTGGGCTTGGAAGAGGATTTATTGCAAACAGCAGCGAAACTCAGCTCCGAACTACCCGGCGATGGGCGTATACCTCGATCCCGACTGGAGGCGTGGATCAACGCGATGCCGGAGAAGGAGAAGAACACCTTGTTGCTGGAATTCACCGAGAAGGGCATTCCGAACGATCGGAATGTCCTTCTTCAGCGCTTCGAGCACGCCAGAAATCCTGCCCGGCATCATGTCCGGGGCGGAGAGCCTACGCGGCGCACGGTCGAACATATTCTTGCATCGGCAGAGATGTGCGCGGCTGAGAGAAGACAGAGGGAACAGGAACTTGCGGCTGCCGAACGATTGCGCTTGGAACAGCGGGAAGCCGCCGCTCGAACCAAGCATCTCGGCAAATTGGCGGGCCGGGAAGCGCAAATCTGGGAGCAGGCGGACGCGCTCGTGCAAACGAAGCAGCCAAACAATTATGCCTGCGCGATCCATCACTTGATTGACTTGCGAGACTTGGCTGTACGCCGCGGACAAGAAAGCGGTTTTGCTTCGAGCCTTGAGCGATTGCGCGAGAATCATCGACAAAAGCCCAGTTTTCTGCGCCGGCTTGCGGATGCCGGACTGTGACAACCTCGTCATCGCGCTGCGGGATGTTCTAGGATCAGCAACTCCAATGCCTGTTGCTCTGCAGAGCCCGATGTAAGAAGCAATCTAGCAAGCAGAAGGAAGTTGCGATGTTAAACCCAGAACTGCCTAAACCGATTAAGCGGGCAATGCGCTCTCTATGCGGTCTTGCGCACGAGGCGGAACTTCGACAAGCGCTCAACGACCTGAGCCGGGAGTTTGAGCGATGGAAGGACGCTCGAATCGACTCTTTCGAGTTGGCTGATCGCATCCACAAATTTCATCATGGACCTAACCGGGAGATCTACGTTCGTTATACGAGCCGCCTTCCGCTGCCATTTCTCGTCCGCAGGGCTATTGACGAAGGTTTGATCCAAGGGGATTCCATCCCAGAAGAGGTATTGAGGTATCTTGAGAATGCTCGCCATTTCTAACGGCGTCTTTTTTCGCATGGATGCCGATTGAAAACGATATGTCAGGACAAAATAGCCCCCAGGATCAACGAAGATCAACCGACGAAGAATGCAGCCGGCTGCGCCAGGAGAATGCCCGTCTTCGCAAGGTGCTTGCGGCCCACGGAATCGCCACTGACGAGCCAGTTCCTCACATCGGGCCCATTGAGACGGCATCTGTCCCCGGTTCAGGCAAGCCGTGCACACCGCAGAGAAAGATCGCGATGTTTCGGAGTCTGTTTCGGGGCCGCGAGGATGTCTACGCTGTCCGGTGGGAACGGTATGGCAAATCCGGATACTCACCGGCTTGCGTCATGGACTGGCGAGCAATCCATTCCGCAAGACCGGAAGAGCGCAAAAAGATTGGCCGCAAGACGCGCTCGCTTCTGCCGTTGACCGATGATGCCATTCGTGACCACCTGACAGGCAAACAAACCATCGGAATTTACCCGCTTCTGCCCGATGAAACTTGCCAGTTTCTTGCGGCCGATTTTGACAAGAAATCCTGGATGGTTGACGCGGCGGCGTTTGCTGAGGCGTGCCGGCGGTTTGGAGTTCCGGTCGCGGTCGAACGCTCCCGGTCCGGCAATGGCGCGCACGCCTGGATGTTTTTTGACCGCCCTGTGCGTGCGCTGGATGCCCGGAAGCTTGGATGTGGCTTGCTAACCAGGGCCATGGAAAAGCGGCATCAGATCGGGCTGGATTCCTACGACCGTCTTTTCCCCAGTCAGGACACAATACCCAAGGGTGGCTTCGGAAACCTGATTGCCTTGCCGCTGCAAAAGTTACCGAGGAACCTGGGCAACAGCGTATTCCTCGATGATTCCTTCCACCCTTGCGCGGATCAATGGGCATTCTTGGAGTCGATGCACAGAATACAGATAGACGTGCTTGCCGCATTGCTTCAGGAAATAGCGCCCGAAGGAAACATGGTCGGTGTGCATCTCCCTCTGCCGGATGACCAAGACGGCGAGGCCCCCTGGCTGTGGCGCCCTTCGCGGAAAAAAAGGAAAGTACCATCACCGAGCCTTTGCCATCGAGCGTGCGCGTGGTGTTGAGCAATCTGCTCTACATCGAAAAGCAACAACTCCCCTCCGCCATGCTAGATCGCTTGATGCGTGTTGCCGCGTTTCAAAATCCCGAGTTTTACAAGGCTCAGGCGATGCGACTCTCCACCTATGGCAAGCCCCGAGTTATTTCCTGCGGCGAGAGCTTCCCTGAGCACATCGGTCTGCCAAGAGGATGTCTGGAAGAGGTCGCCGCTGTTTTCAAAGCACATCGAGTAAAAGTAGAGCTGCGGGATGAGCGCACCACCGGGCAGCCAATCAATGCTGCATTTCGCGGGGAACTGCGGCCCGATCAGCGGGAGGCGGTCACGCAAATACTGGCCCATGATCAGGGCATACTGTGCGCGCCAACGGCATTCGGGAAGACCGTGGTTGGAGCCTGTCTGATCGCCAGCAGAGCTGCCAACACGCTGGTTCTCGTGCATCGCCGCCAACTGATGGACCAGTGGCGCGAGCGATTGTCAGCTTTTCTGTCCACGCCTATTGAACATATCGGACAAGTTGGTGGAGGAAAAAGCAAAAGAACCGGCGCAATCGATGTTGCGGTGATCCAAGGCTTGCAACGAAACGGCGAAGCAAAAGACTTCGTCGCTGACTATGGGCAGATTATCGTGGATGAGTGCCACCATCTTTCGGCATTTACGTTTGAGCAGGTTTTGCGCCAAGCGAAGGCGAAATATATTCTGGGCCTTACGGCAACGCCCACACGGAAAGATGGACACCACCCCATTCTGTTCATGCAATGCGGTCCTATCCGATATCATCGCAGCGCCAAAGATGCTACCTTGTCCTTTCTTAAACACCAGGTCATCCCGCGCTACACCACTTTCAATTGCAATGACCAGAATGGCGCTGCAACGATTCAGGACATCTACTCCGCGCTCGTCTCTGACGAGGCGCGAAATGATCTAATCGTCCAAGACCTGAAGGAGGCCTTATTGGCTGGCCGTTCACCGCTTGTTTTGACGAGCCGGACGGAGCACCTGAAGCACCTGACCGAATGCCTGAGCGGAATTGCACACCGTGCTTTCATCCTGAAGGGCGGGATGGGCATAAGGCAAAGAAAGAAGCTAGCGGAATCCATCGCGGCCATACCTCCCGGTGAATCACGCGTTCTCTTGGCGACGGGAAGCTACATTGGCGAAGGCTTTGACGATCCGCAGCTGGACACGCTTTTCCTCGCCATGCCAGTCTCATGGAAGGGCACGTTACAGCAATACGTCGGCCGCTTGCACCGCGTCCACGAAAACAAGACGGAAGTGCGGGTCTACGATTACGCGGATGTGCAGGTGCCCATGCTGGCCCGCATGTTCAAGAAGCGACTGGCGGGCTATGCCGCCCTTGGTTACACGCTCGACGAACGTTCGCAACCATGAACTGGCACAATTTCTTTGGTCACAGTTCCCGACCTTTTCTTGAAGCCGCTTTCTGCCTTCTAGTTCCAGCGTTCGCATGAATTCTAGGGACCACATCAAGTCCCTTCCTTTCCGCAAAGCCCGCGCCACCTTGCGAAACGCTCTCTCCGTTCAGCATCTGCTGCGGGCGACTTTCACGTCACATGCCCAGGCCTTCGTTAGCGAGCCGATGGCCCTATCGAACGATCCAATTGTATTGAAAGCGTGGGTTCTCGGACCGAACGGACCGAGATGCAAAGTTAAGGCTGTTCAGGAAATCGTTGTAACTATCTCATACGGTGAACATTGCGTGTGATGGTTGAGCAGGTCAGGCTTCGAGAGCACCCGCTTTGCAAGAAAGCAGGCAAAATCACACAAGTGCCGCATCTGGTGTCGCTTACGCGGATGCACGCGGTGCAATCGACCTCTTGAATTGGACTGAAGTCGGACCGAAATCCTATCAAGCCACCCCTTGTGGCAGCTTACTGCAACTGGGGCGACCTCATCTGGATGGGCGGTCAAGATTGTCATTTCAACCAACGCCGGATGGTTGAAGCGGGAAGTGATTACCAGAGCCTCTGCAAGTTCTGAAGCCCCTGCAGATAGTCTTCCTTCTCCAGTCTGCTTTCGACCCCGAATTCCACCAGGATCGTCATCATTTGTCCGACCGGCACTCCCGCCAACTCAGCAGCCCTGCCGAGCGAGGCCTCTCCCTTCTTGTATCTCTCGACAGCGAGCAGAATTCTTCCGCGAGTCACCATGTCCCGAACAGCCTTGGACAAATCACTCCCCTGTTCCTTTGTGATCTCGTGAAGGAAATCGTAGTTCTCGCGATCCATGCGAACGCTCATCGTCTTGCTCACGACTTTCCCTCCAATTTTAGTCTCGCGTCCTCGATAATCGAATCCTTGTACCGCGCATGCTTCGCCAGCAACGCAAGCTTCGCAAGGGCCTCAGGTTTCTCCAGCAACCCCTTTCCCCGGCTTCGAATCAGGATGCCCACGCGGGAAGTGAACGCGATGCCCAGTAACTTGCAGGCGTTGATCCCGTTCTTGTCGTCAATGCCCAGGAGCTGAGCCTTCTGGTTGAGCGCAAGCGCGATGGCCTCTGCCTCGCCACTGCCCAGGCTAAAGTCTGTCTGCAATTTGGCAACGAGGCGACGATTCTTGACCGTGACCGTTTTGATTCGCGACTCATCCAAGGCTTTTTGAATGATCAGCGCTTCCAGCACTTTTTTGGAACGACAGCACTCCCTTTCAACTGCACCGGGAATCACAACGGGCATACCGGCATGAGAGATAAACAGGTCAAGGAACTCGCCCTTGGCGATCAGGATCAGCGTGGACGCGTCGAATACGATCATTATGACGAAATATTACAAGCGTACTTCTTGCATAGATAGTCTGTAAATTAGAAGTTCGAAGTTCCTCTTCATTTCAGATCGATGACCAAGTTCGGCAACCCTGACGTGGTTGCATCAAGCGTGTGTGCGCCTTGATTGTGGATAAAAATACGTTCTTGGAACGAACGGACCAAGAATCGAAGTTGAAGCTGCTCGATGGATGGCTGTAAGTATTGGATATAATGGAGCTTGCGTCTGATGGACAGACATCGCAGTTCGCAAAAGCGCCTGCTAAGCGAGCCGGTAGTCAATCTCACAAGATTCCATTACAATGATCATTGGAATCATATAGTTGCGGGGGGCGTGTAGCTCAGCTGCGAGAGCACCTGCTTTGCAAGCACGCCTTCATCTCACCTAAGTCGTTGAATCGGCGTCTCTTTACAGTGCAGAACCCTCTGCTGGTTGGGCCACCAATCGGGCTACAAAAAGTAAATGTACTTTGTGCAAGTTTGGACAGACCCTCCGAAAAATGCTTTCGATTCGAGTCGAGCAAGCACTCTGGCGGAAGAACAGTGTCGGCTTGTCTTTCTCGTGGCGTGATTCCTTCCTGACGTCAGCGAGGCAAGCAAGCCGCGTGCCTTGAGCAGTTCGAACAGCCTCAACAAGGGCGACATAGCAATTCTTCAATTCCTGGCGTTGCCGCCGATTACGGGTCGGACTTAGTTCTTCGCGCGGGCGACCTGAACAGCGTTGAGCATTTGGCGCGCCAATCCCGAGATCAGACCCGCATTCCTTTGACGAATGGCATCCTTCAATATTAATTCGCCGCCCACGCCGAGCGCGCTCGCGCCGGCTTCGATGAACGCGGCGCAAGTCTCGAGGTTCACGCCGCCGGTGGGAACCAGCGGAATTTCCGGAAACGGGCCCTTCAGCGCGCGGATGTAGCTCGCGCCTCCTACTTGCGAACACGGAAATATTTTCACCAGGCCTGCGCCGAATTCCCAGGCGGACATTACTTCGGTTGGCGTGAGGGCGCCGGCAATCATCAGAATACTT
>Ga0209274_10001887_pt1 | contig 10521 bp, 10 predicted proteins | sample HubBroMetageREF1_FD_188343 | JGI IMG/M metagenome (GOLD analysis project Ga0209274, IMG submission 188343) | Reference soil microbial communities from the Hubbard Brook experimental Forest, New Hampshire, USA - Hubbard Brook CCASE Soil... | ecosystem: Environmental > Terrestrial > Soil >...
CGGCGTTCGTGGTGTTGCCCGAGACCGCGGAAGATTGGGACGCCGAGCGGCGCAGCATCGTGCTGCTGCACGAGTTGACGCATGCGCGGCGCAGTGATCCCTTGCTCTGGCTGATGGCGCAAGTTGCAGTAGCATTTTACTGGTTCCATCCGCTAGCGTGGCTGGCGGCCGCGCGTTTCCGCCGCGAACAGGAGCGCTCTTGCGACGATGCGGTGGTGCGGGCCGGGGCGGAGCAAGCCGCATACGCTGAGCACTTGGTGGATCTGGCGCGGTCCGCGACGAACGCGCGCGCATACGCGGCGGCGCTGGGGATGGCGGCGGCATCGGACCAAACTTCGGACCTGGAGCAGCGCGTACGCGCATTGCTCGACGCACGCCGCAAGCGCAACGGGATGAGCCGGCGCGCTTGCTGGACGGCCGTGGCTGCGGTTCTGGCGGCAGTCATTCCGCTGGCGGCGTTGCACGGGCAAGAATCCACGCCGGCCGCTTCGCTCGTGGGAACCGTTTACGACGCGAGCGGCGCAGTGGCGCCGGGCGTGCTAATCCTGCTGAAGAACAACTCCAGCCACGAGGAAGCGGCGCGCACGAACGCCGCGGGCGAATACAAGTTCTCCGGTCTACCCGCGGGTTCTTACGCTTTGGAAATCGGGGCGCCCGGTTTTGCCGAGTTCCGGAAAGCGATTGTGCTGCCCGCCGCAGCCCAGACGAACATCACCCTCGGCATCGGAACGGTCACGGAACAGGTGGAAGTGGTGGGCAAGGCGCCGCGTCCGCCGGTGGCCACCGCGCCGCGGCGCATTCGCGTGGGCGGCAACCTGCAGGCGACTAGGCTAATAAAGATGACGAAGCCGGTGTACCCGGCGGGCGCGGAGGCGGCGGGCATCGAAGGCACGGTGATGCTGCGCGCGGTCATCTCCACCAGCGGCGATTTGCTTGGAACCGCGGTGATGAATGAGTGGATAGATGGCGAACTGGCCGGCGCCGCGATGGACGCCGTCAAGCAGTGGCACTATCAGCCGACCCTATTGAACGGGGTTCCGGTGGAGGTGGTGACGACCATCGCGGTAACGTTCCGGTTAGAGAGGTGAGGGCGCGGATAGTCGGGATGGGGTTACTTAACCGCTCGGCGGCGCGGCGAGCGTGCGATAGACGGGCTGATACAAGATAATTAAGAGGAAGGCAACGCACATGAACATCGTTATCGATATCAAACCTGAAGTACAGGCGGAACTGGATCGCCAGGCCGCCGCCCGTGGCGTTGACATCGGGGCCTACGCCGCAAACTTGCTTGAGGAGGCAGCCCAACTTTCTGCCGGAGCGAAGGCGATCAGCCCGGAGCAACTCGACAAGGCGCTCCAGGAGATTACGCAGTTCTCGCATAAAATCCCTTTGCTCCCGGATGAAGCCTTCTCGCGCGAGAGTCTGTATCGGGATCACGACTGATGGCGAGCGGCGGTGCCTGTCTGCTCGACAGCAATATTCTGCTGCGAATCAGCAAGAGCGACGATCCTCAACATACCTCGATCAGTCGTGCGCTTCACGCGTTGGTCCGGCAGGGGCTGCGCCTCTGCTACACCTCACAGACGTTGGGCGAGTTCTGGAATGCCTCGACCCGGCCTCTCGACAAGAACGGCTTCGGCCTGAGTGTTGCCGAGACGAATCGCTTGGCCGGTGTGATCGAACAGAATTTCGAGTTTCTGCCGGACAGCCGGGAGGTCCACGAGCGCTGGCGCTCCCTTCTGGTCAAGCACAACGTCCAGGGCGTGCAAGTCCATGACACCCGGCTGGCTGCAAGCATGTACGTCCATGGCGTAGCCCAGTTGCTGACCCTTAATGTTCGAGATTTCCGGCGCTTCTTGGGACTCCGGATTCTCCATCCGAGCGAATTGTCCGAGGTGTGATTCTCAGCGGCGGCTCGGTTGCAGATGTCTTTTTTTTCATTGGCCGCCGGCGTCTGGCCGGCATGTTCAGCATCGGCGCAGGACCGGTCATCGTGCCGGCCTTGCTTTATTTTATGAAGCTCGGCGAGGTGGATGCCATCGGCACATCACTGGCCGCGCTAATTCCCCCGGTGGAACCGCTGGTGATCGAGACGGCCAATAATCAGCGCAGCAGCCGGTTGCCGTTGGGTGCCTGCTGGTCGACGTTCACCACGTCCACGAAAGAAGTCAAGCTGCGGGCGGCCTTATCCACGTCCTCGCCTTCCTGCAGCACGATCTCGTTCTCAATCCAATTGGAAAGCGGGATATTGCGGAAGAAGATGCGCTCTTGCAGCACCAGCGCTTTGCGGTTTTGGAACAGCAGCTTGTTATCCTTAACGTAGTGCCGCTGCTCGACGTGCACATCCGCCAGGAACTCGTCCAGAGCCTCGCGCCGGGCGGACTCTTTGGCGCCGCGCAATGCCTGCTCGAGCGAATTCTTCTCGGCTTCCAGCGTGCCGCGCGCCTGGGCCATGGCTTCCCGCTCGCGGGCCAGCGCCACCTCCATGCGGGACTGCATGATATAGAACGCCAGCAGGCCGGAGCCGACCGCCACGAAGCCCGGTAGCAGTATCCAAAGAATAGCGTCCATTGCCACCATGATAACGAAAACCCGCGCCGAACGTACGTATTGGACGACGTTGAACTATTCCTGTTGACTTCCGTCAACCTTCTGACTAGCCAAAAGATATTTCAGCACACCTAACTGAAGTGAACCCAGGGCGCCGAAAATAGCGGCGATTTGTTCCCTAAGGCCGCTTCCAAAACCCCTGTATTTGCCGATCCAGGCCGCGGTGCCGTGTTTGCGGTCGGCTTTGCGTAGCGCGGACTCCGCTTCGCGCCCCTCATGGCGGGCACGGGCTTGAGGTACCAACAGGATTTTCTTGCCGGCGCGGAGAATCTGGAAGCACAGGTCGGCATCGCTGCCAAACTGTCCGTAGCGCTCGTCGATCTGGCGAATGGCGGTGAATAAGGAGCGGCGCATCATCAGGGCGGCGCCGCGCGGGTACTCGACCGCCATCGGATCGGAGCCGGGGTCGGCGGGCCGCCAAGTGTCGTCGGGTGGAAATCGTCCCAATTGCGGGGCAGGCAGCCCCTCGGCATCCACCAGCAGCGGACTGGCGGCCCCGGCCTCCGGTTGCGAGTCCAGGATCCCGGACAGCAGACGCGCAGTTTCGGGAAAGACCTCAGTGTCTTCATGCAGGAAGAAGACATACTCGCCTTCGGAGCCGCGCACGCCCAGATTGAGGGCCTTGGTCAAACCGAAATTGCGCGGAATGCGGATGAACCGCGCGTGCGGGAAAACGACTTCAAGCTCCTGGCTGCCGTCCGTCGAACCGTTGTCCACCACCACGATCTCGATCGTGTCGCGGCCTTCGGAGCGCTCCAGTGCTTCAAGCGCGCGCCGTAACAGGGCTTTTCGATTGTAGGAGACGACCAGGGCCGATACCTTGGGAGGCTTCGGCGCCTGGCCGGACGGTTCGGCCACTTTCAGCAGCTTAACAGAATGGAACCGCAGATGGACACAGATATACACGGATAAAACGGGCGGGTTGCGTGCGCGTGCTAGGGGGTAACACGGTATTCTGCTGTCTTGCGGAGCAATCGCGCACGCCGCGCGGCACTCTTCAAATGTCTCCAGATTCGGGTTATTTCCCCGCCAAGCCGAAGGGGCCCAGAACCCGCAAGGTCAGCGCCAGATAGGCCCCGCCCTTTATGAAGGTTCGCCTATACTTCAGCGCATTGCCCTACGTTCACGACCCTGTGACGCAGGAGTTCGTTAACATCGGCGTCGCCGCGTTCTCTCGGGATGCCAGGTATTTCCGCGCTCTGCACGGCCAGCTATAGCCGCATCACGCAGATGTTCACATTCAGGATCGGATCTGCGCCGTGGGCCAGGAGTACGAAGCCGCCCTGCCGTTCGAATCGGGACTCACGATCGAGCGCATGCTGGCCGAGGTCCTGCCCGCCCACAACAGCGCTCTCCAGTTTTCGAGAGCCGGCGCGGGCGGTTAGTGGGGTCGGTTTGGTTTTGTAGGGCGGGCAATTCTGCCCGCAGCCGGCTTTTCAGCCGGCTCTGGCCGCCCAAAAAGGCGGCCTGCGGCCAAGATTGGCCGCCCCACAAGGCCGCTCGGACATCCAGCGTATTGCAGAGCCACGCGGCCGGACGGTAGCCGTCTGAACGAAACCGGTGGGAAGGTCGTAATATTTGGAGGAAATATCATGCCGATGAGCCAAGCCCTCTTACCCGAATTCGACCACGAAGTGGCCAACACCCGCAAAGCGCTGGAGCGCGTGCCCGAAGATAGGTTCGGCTGGAAGCCGCACGACAAGTCCATGACGCTGGGCCGCTTGGCCACCCATGTCGCCGAACTGACCGGATGGGTGCTGCCCACTCTCGAAAGCGAATCGTTTGATTGGGAGCAGCGCCCGGCGGCGCTCTTAGCGCCCAAGACAGCGGCTTCGCGCGCCAAGATTCTGGAGCTGTTCGATAAGAATGTCGCGACCGCCCGCGCCGCCATCGGCGGGGCCAGCGACGCGCAATTGATGGTTCTATGGTCCCTGCTCGCCGGCGGCAGGACCATTTTTTCGATGCCGCGCATCGCCGTGTTGCGCAGCATGGTGATGAATCACACCATCCACCATCGCGGCCAGCTCGCGGTATATTTGCGGTTGAACGACGTACCAGTACCGGCGCTGTACGGGCCTTCGGCCGACGAGCAAGCTTAACACCCGCTTAGCATCGCGCGGCTGCCCTCAGTGCTATCATGGAAGGAATCGAGGGCTTGGCGCGTGGCGAAAGACTCCAACAGACCTAAGAAAACACGTTCTGCGATTTTTATTCCGCTGGCGATTGCGCTGGGCGGTTTAATGGCTGTCCTTTGGGCGCCGGGTGTCGCACACACCGCCACGGGGCAATCGGAAGGCGACCTGCGCGGCAATGTGAAGTCCTTCGCGTCGGCCTACGCTCTCATTGAGGAGAACTTCGCGGACGCCATCGCGCCGGATAAGGCTATATATCAGGGCGCCATTCCCGGCATGCTGCGCACGCTCGATCCGCATTCCAACTTTCTCGATCCCGAAGAGTACCGCGCACTGCAACAGAACCAGCGCGGCCAGTATTACGGCGTCGGCATGGAAGTGATGATGGACGGGCCGCACGTGGCTGTGGTGCAAGCGTTCCCGGATTCGCCGGCGGCGCGTGCGGGTCTGCGGCGCGGAGACGTGATTGCCGCCGTGGACGACCACGACGTGGACGGCGAGGATTCCGGCGCGGTTGCGGACCGGCTGAAGGGGCCGCGCGGCACGCTTGTGAAAGTTGGGGTGCGCCGCTACGGGGCCACGAAGACGGTTTCCTATATGGTGACGCGGGGCGAAATCTCGCCCAGCGTAGTGGACGCTTTCTGGGTGCGGCCGGGCATCGCGTGTGTCACTATCAAGACCTTTGAAGCCCAGAGCGCCGGCCGCGACATGGAAGAAGACCTGCGGCGTTTGGGCGAGGATAATGTAAACGGCCTGATCCTGGACTTGCGCGAGAATCGCGGCGGATTGCTGAACGAAGCCGTGGAAGTGGCGGGTCACTTCCTGCGCAAGGACCAGACCGTGGTCTCGCATCGCGGGCGGTCCGAACCGGAGCAGGTGTTCCGCGCGAAAGCCGGTAATCATGGCCGGCAATATCCGGTGGTGGTGCTTGTTAACCGCAATACGGCTTCCGCTTCGGAGATCGTCGCGGGCGCGCTGCAGGACCACGACCGGGCCTGGGTGCTGGGTGAAAACACGTTTGGCAAGGGCTTGGTTCAGGCGCAATTTCCGCTATCGGAAGACGCGGCCCTGCTGCTGACGATCGCGCGCTATTACACGCCCAGCGGCCGGCTCATCCAGCGCGATTATTCGCACCGCTCGTTTTTCGATTACTACTATCACAACCGGCAGGAAGACTCGCAGAACTCGAACGACGTGAAAATGACGGATAGCGGGCGCACGGTGTATGGCGGCGGCGGCATCACGCCGGACGAGAAATTTCCCGCGCAAACGCTGAACTCCTTCCAGAGGCGCGTGGGCTTCCCCTTGCCTGGCGAGTTCTTTCATTTCGGCTCTGTGTATTTTGGCGCGGAGGCGCCGCACCTGGCGCAGGACTGGTCGCCGGACGATGCCGTGGTCGGGCGCTTCCGCGATTATCTGCGGCAGCAGGGCGTGATTTTCACGGATTCGGAATTCGCCGAGAATCGCGCCTGGGTCGAGGAGCAACTCAAGATCGAATTGTACTCGCGCGCGTTCGACAAGCGCTCGGCCGATCGTTTGCGCTGGACCAACGATCCCGAAGTGCGGCAGGCAGTGGACAGCCTTCCGCGCGCGCACGCTTTGCTGGAGCAAGTGAAGCGCGCCATGCTGCGGCGCACCGCGGGGTAGGGCTGAATCAGGATGGCCTAGGGGGCTTGCTTAAGGCCCGCGCGAGGATTTATCCCCGCTGGCGGAGGTTCAGGCCGCCAGGTTTTCGACCGGGGTAACGATAATTTGGTAGTGGGTCAGTTTGCCTTGTGGGGCGGCCAATCTTGGCGGCAGGCCGCCTTTTAGGCGGCCAGAGCCGGCTGTGGGCAGAATGGCCCGCCCCCCAAAACCAAACTGACCCACTACCGATAATTTGCACACTTATGAAGGCGATATCAGAAAGCCGTGAGTCCCATAACTCGCATCGTCGTAAGACCCCGTGATCGTGCCGCTGTTGTTAATGGCGGCTGGATAGGTATCGATGGATCCCGGTGGATCGAATGAATGGATCGTTCCGCCCGCGGATCGCCAATAGCCGTGATCCGGCTGGTTCCCGACCGCATAGAAGCCCGCGACCGTGCCGCTGATATTGATCACAGCGGAAAAGACATTAGCCCCAGGGATGGAATAGATCGTGCTCTCGCCGCTCAGCGCTCGCACAAATCCGGAATTCAAACCATCCACGGCACAAATTCCGGTCACCGTCCCGCTGCCGTTGATACCCGTCGGTAGTGTGACGCTACAGCCGGACACATCGATTGGGACGATCTGGCCACTGTACACTCGCAGAAAAGCGTAAGACTTGGAGCCAGTATCATAGCCAATGACGGCCCCCGCGACGTTGATATCTACCGCGACGGTGCCCTCGCCGGAAGTGGTGCCCGCTCCCGGGACGTCGAAAGCGATCAGTTCGCCGCCGGCGTTTCTCAGAAAACCGTGGCTAGCGCCGTTGACGTCCCAGTACGAGCCGGCGGCGGTGCCGTTATTATCGATGCCGTAGGGAAAGGTGTTGGTGGCCCCAGGAGCGTTAAACGTGGCGATCGTACCGTCCGGTCCGCGAACAAATCCGTACTGGGGATACGGATAAGTCGCCGTCTGATAATAGCCGGCAACCGCACCGTTGTCGTTGATGCTCCGGGCGTACGTTCCAATCGCCCCGGGGACGTCGAAAATCACAAAAGTGCCATTCGGCTCCCGAAGAAAACTGTAGTACTGGCCAACCCCATCGTAGTAATATCCTGCAATCACGCCGCTGGAGTTGATGCCCTCGGGAAAGGTTTGTGCCGATCCAGGCGGATCGAAGGTTACGATCGTGGCGGGGTTCGCGTTATCGGTCTGGCCCGCAAGCGACCCCGCCAAACAACTGCCGATAAGCACACAGCCCGCCTTAAAAGCTAATCTTGAGATTCGCTTATTGGACGTCATCCGATTCCTCCAACAGCCGCCTTTAGGCAGCCAAGAGCCGGCTAAAATCCGGCTGCCGGGCAGAATTGCCCGCCCCAATTACTCAACTAATGTAAAGTTCACGTCCACCTGCGTCACCACCTCTACCGGCTGCCCGTTCAACAGAGTCGGCTGATAGACCCATTGCTTCACGGCTTCCATGGCGGGCGGCACCAGCAGGGGATGCCCGCTGGCGACGGTGAGGTTCTCCACCGTTCCATCTTTTCCGATTATGACGTTGAGGCGCACCACGCCGGAAATGCGCGCCTGCTTGGCCAGTGGAGGATACTCCGGCGCGGGCTGCTGCAACAACTTGGCCTGTTGTACGTTACCTCCTACGCGAATGCGCTGCGGAGGCGCGCCAGCCGCGCCAGCCACGCCAACGGACATAGGTCCGGGGGAGGTGGGCGAAGGTGCGGACCGCATCTTAAGCTGCGGCGAATTCTCGCCATGCGGCTGGTTGGCTTGGGCCATCGCCTGGGATGACTTGTTGATCGAATCTTCGATCTGCTGCTCCGGCACGCTCAGCGAAATCTTCGTAACTTTCCCGTCAGCCGTCACGTTCAAGTTCTGCAACAGCGCGACGAGCGACGCGGCTTCGCCTTTCGGAACGCTGGCCTGCGCGATGCTGGGCAACGATTTCAGCACCACAACCAGCGCCGAGGCATCCACATCCGTCTTCGAAACCACCTGCACACTTGCCACCACGTTGGCGCCGAACTTCACCCCGCCGCTGGCCTGCTGCAAATTGCCCATCATCGCGAACGCGCCCATTCCGTCCGGGCCCGCGCCGGGCGCCGTGCCCCCGGGCGACTGCGGTTGCAATTGAGAGAGCGGCACCATCGATACGAACCAGGCATCTTCGGTAGTGCTCAACTCGTTCACCTGCACCGCCAGTGCGGAGCTAATGGACGTAGGAGCCGTCTTGCGGTCGATGGCCGCACGGACGATAGCGTCATCGCCCATAATCGCAACCGTGGAATCTAGAAACGCCAGGGAATCCTGCTTCTGCCTTCGGACTATCGAAACGCCCTTGTAAGTCTCGACGGTAGCGCCATCCGCGGTGACCGCTTCCACGATCTTGGGGACATCGAAGGCGCCTCGCGCCAGAATAATAGCTTGGGCGCTGCTCGATTGCCCGCTCGAAGCCACCAGAATCTCCCGCAAATCGTGACGCGGATCGAATCCCGTGGTCTCAATCAGCTTCTGCAGAAATTGGTCGGGCTGTTGGGCAGCTTGCGCCTGAAGAAACTGGCCGAGCGGCGAAAGCATCACCTGCTCGACGTTGACTCCGGCCATCATCTGGCTATCCGGCATGGCCAGACTGAGCAGTTCGGGATCGGCGGCGAACAACGAGCCGGTCAGGACGGTTGCGGCGGCGAACACGAGTAAACGCATAGGGCACCTTTTACTACTCCTTATGTTAACGCAGCCGCCCCGAATAAAGTTCCCAACGGATAAAATTAGCCGGTATGCGGCTGTATGATGAATACATGACCACGGCCGCCACGGAAACTACCGCCGGCATATTGGAAGAAAAAATCGCTGCGCGCCAGGCACGTGTCGGCATTGTGGGGCTCGGCTATGTGGGATTGCCGCTGGCCGTCGAGTTCGCCAAGGCGGGCTTCTCCGTCACCGGCATCGATCTCGACGCAGGCAAGACCGCGCGCGTCAATGCCGGCGATTCCTATGTAGGCGATATCCCCAGCGCCGTACTATCCAAGCACGTCCAAGACGGCAAGTTGCGCGCCACCACCGATTTCGCCGCCGTGCGCGATCTGGATACCATCAACATCTGCGTGCCGACGCCCCTGCGCAAGACCAAAGACCCGGATATGAGCTACATCTTGTCCGCCTGCGAGGAAATCCTCAAGTATTTGCATCCTGGCATGCTCATTATTCTGGAATCCACCACGTATCCCGGCACCACCGATGAACTGCTGCTCCCCATGTTCGAAAAATCCGGCTTGCGCGTAGGGCAGGATTTTTTTCTGTGCTTTTCGCCGGAACGGGTGGATCCCGGCAACCCGAAGTACCAAACGGCCAACATCCCCAAGGTGGTTGGCGGAACCACCGCCGCCTGCACCGAAATGGGCCGGCTGTTCTATGCGCAGGCGCTGTCCACCGTTGTGCCGGTCCGTTCCACGCAGGTTGCGGAGATGGTCAAGCTGCTCGAGAACACTTTCCGCATGATCAACATCGGACTGGTCAACGAAATGGCGTTGATGTGCGACCGCATGCGCATCAACGTCTGGGAGGTGATCGAGGCGGCTGCCACCAAGCCCTTTGGATTCATGCCGTTCTATCCAGGCCCTGGTCTGGGCGGCCATTGTATTCCGATCGATCCGTTTTATCTCTCCTGGAAGACCAAGCAGGCCGGCATCGAGGCCCGTTTCATCGAATTGGCCGGCTATATCAACGGCCAGATGCCGCACTTCGTGGTGGACAAGATCCAGAACGCGCTCAACGACGCGGGCAAGCCGGTGAAAGGGTCGCACATCCACATTTTGGGCGTCGCCTATAAGAAGGATATTGAGGATCTCCGCGAATCCCCGGCCCTGGATGTCATGTTGCTGCTGAAGCGGCGCGGCGCCCGGCTCACCTATAGCGATCCTTATGTGCCGCACCTTCAATTGGATGGCGAAGATTTGCAGGCCCAGCCGGACACCCTGGCCGGGGAAGCGGATTGCGCCGCGATCATCACCGACCATTCTTCATTCGACTATCCGCGCATCGCCGCCCAGGCCCGCTTGATAGTGGACACCCGCAACGCGTTGAAAGGTGTGAATTCCGCTCACATAGTGCGTTTATAGTAACGGGAGACAGTTGA
>Ga0209274_10001888_pt1 | contig 10514 bp, 7 predicted proteins | sample HubBroMetageREF1_FD_188343 | JGI IMG/M metagenome (GOLD analysis project Ga0209274, IMG submission 188343) | Reference soil microbial communities from the Hubbard Brook experimental Forest, New Hampshire, USA - Hubbard Brook CCASE Soil... | ecosystem: Environmental > Terrestrial > Soil >...
ACAGCCCAAGTCGGCACCGGTGTAGTATATGAGAATGCCATGACCTGTGGAAAATATAAAGCGACAGTTTAAGTTTCGAGAGGACGGGCGATGGATGAAATTCAGGTCTCGTTTCGATCCGGCGATTTGACCCTGGAGGGTCTGCTCGCCAATCCGGGCGGAAATGCACCGGTGGCGGTGGTTTGCCATCCGCATCCGCTTTACGGCGGCTCGATGTTCAACAATGTGGTCGATGGGATCCTCGCCGGGATGTGGCAGGCGGGATACGCGACTTTGCGCTTCAACTTTCGCGGCGTCGGCGGCAGCGAGGGCGAGCATGACGGCGGTCCTGGCGAAGTCGACGACGCAGTGGCGGCGTTGCGGTTCATGCTGGCGCAGCCGGGCGTGCGCAACTCGAACGCGGTGATGGCGGGATATTCGTTTGGCGCGATGGTCGCGGTGAGCGCGGGCTATGAACTCGCGGAGATCGCGCGAATCGTCGCGGTTGCGCTGCCGCTGGCGATGGCTGACGCGCGCATACCCGAGGGCGCATCGAAACCCGTGCTGCTCATTTCGGGCGACGGCGATTCGTATTCGCCGGTGGCGGGACTGCAAGCGCTGAAGGCGAAAATCGGCGACTCGGCGCGACTCGAGATCATAGCCGGCACCGATCATTTCTTCGGTGGCCGCGAACCGGAGCTGTCTCGAGTGATTGCGGCGAAGCTTAAAGCCTAGTGTCCGGCAGAGGCCATCGGAGCAGCGCGTACCACCTGCGAGATGGCGTAGAAGGGATCGTCGGGATGCGCCTTGGCGATCGAAATTATCTGCGCGATGGTCGCACGCAGGTCGCCGCGATTCATCCGCTGGAGCGCGGCGAAGTTGTCGAGCTGGTGAAAGTAGATCAGATAGTTCACGAACACCGCGTTGTTCAGCGGCTGCTTGTCGAGGTCGAAGCGCTCGAGTCCCGATAGCGACGGCTCCAGCGCCGCGTAGTCGGCCTTGATCGCCGCAAAGGCCGCCTCGCGACGCCGGTCGAGCTCCGCTTTCGGCGGTTTCGCCGTATAGATGTCGAGCAGGCGCGCCTGCTCCTGCAGCATAAAGCGAGCGAACTTCAGATCGCTCTCGAGAATGCCGCGGGCCGCATTGGTGGACGGCGCCGACTCACCGTCGGTGGCCGCGAAGAATGCGACCGCACCCGCGCTGCCGACGTAGTTGGCGGCCGACTCGTCGAACATCGCGTCGCTCGCCAGGTAGTAGGTGCGATGGAACAGCTCGTGGATCAGCACGCCCGCCAGCTCGACGCGGTCCAGCTTGAGCAGATTCGTCAGCAGCGGATCGCCGAAAAATCCGAGGCTCGAGAACGCGATCGACGGCCGCACCATCGTGTCGTAGCCCTCCATTTCGAGCCGCGCGGCCTCCGTAATCGCGTCGCTCTGCTCGAAATAGCCGCGATACGGCACGCTACCGACGATCGGGAACCACCAGGTATACGGCTCCAGCGAGTCGCGCGGCGCCGCCATCACGACGTAGACGATCGCGTTTTGATCCACGGGCGCGATGCTTTGATACGCATCGCCGACATTCTCGCCGAGTTGATCGGCCGCGAATTTGCGCACGGCGAGCACCGTTTCCAGCTTGGCGCGAGTATCGGCCGGAAGGTCTTTGCGCGCGAGCACGTCCTCGATTGGCTTGCGGTTCCACAGAATCCGGCTTTCCTCGTAAGCGGCGCGCCCGATGTAGCATCCGCTCAGCAGAATCGGCCCAAGGATTATCGCGATGAGCCGTAAGAGGTATGCAGAGTGAAGATGTGCCCACAGCGGCCTTCGCGTCATGACAAATATTTCCTGCGAAGCGGCGTCAGCCCGCGACGAGGCGGTCGCTGTTCGCCATCGCGGCGTACTGCAATTCGAACAGCCGGTAATAGAGTCCGCGCTGCGCGAGCAGTTCGTCATGCGTACCGCTTTCGCGCAGAATGCCGCCGCCCAGCACCATGATTCGATCGGCGCGCTCGATGGTGGAGAGGCGGTGTGCGATCACGACCGCGGTGCGTTCGGCCAGCAGCTCGTTGAGTGCAAGCTGGATCAGGCGTTCGGTCTCGCTATCGACGCTCGACGTCGCTTCGTCCATCACGAGGATTCGGGGGTTGTAGGCGAGCGCGCGCGCGAACGACAGCAGTTGGCGCTGACCCGCCGAGAGGTTGGCGCCGCGTTCGCGAATCTCCTCTGCGAGTCCGCCCGGCAGGCGTTCCACGAAGCGCAATGCTTGCGCGCGGCGGAGCGCGTCGCGCACCTGCGCTTCGTTGAGCTCGGTTCGCGACAGCCTGATATTTTCCATCACGTCGCCGGCGAACAGGAACACGTCTTGTTGCACGTAGCCGATTTCGCGGCGAAGCGCGCCGAGCTCCCACTCGCGCACGTCGACGCCGTCAACCAGGATGCGGCCGCCGGTCACGTCGTAGGAACGATTCAACAGCTTGATAATCGTGGTTTTGCCAGAGCCCGTCGCCCCGACGATCGCGACCTTCTGGCCGGCCGCGACTGTGAAGCTCAGGTCCTTCAGAATCGGCTCGCCGGGGCGGTATTCGAAATTGACGTGATCGAACACTATCGCGCCGCGCGATACCGCCGGCTGCTTCGGGTGCGCAGGGAGCGGCAGCGTCTTCTCGCCTTCCATCAGGGCGTGAATCTTCTCGACCGCTGCCAGAGCGGACTGGAGCGCGCTGTACTTGGTCGAGATATCGCGCAACGGCATGAAAAACTGCTGAGCGTACTGGATGAACGCGATCAGCGTGCCCACCGTCACCAAGTGCCGAATCACGCTGCCGCCGCCGATCCACAGGATAGCCGCGACCGTGATCGAGCTCAGTGCCTCGACCGACGAGAACTGCGCGGCCTCGTAAACGTTGGCCATCATCTGCACGTTGCGCGAACGCAGGTTGAGCTCGTCGAACTCGCGCCGGCTCTCGCGCTCGCGGGTGAAGAGCTGCACGATCATCATGCCGGCCAGTGCTTCCGACAGGTAAGAGTTCAACGCGGCGAGGCGGTCGCGGATCTGACCGTAAACGATGCGCGATCTGGAACTCAGGAAATAAATTACCATCGTCAGCGGCGGTATCGCGCACAGCGCCGCCAGCGCCAGGCGCGGATTCAACGAGAACATGATCGTCACGATGCCCAGCAGCGTCATCGCGTCGATGAATATCGTCAGCGATCCAGCAGAGAACATATCGTTGATCGAATCGATGTCGGTCGTCATCCGGCTGACGAGCCTGCCGACCGGCGTGCGATCGAAGAACGACATTGGCAGACGTTCGACCTTGCGGAACAGCGCCATCCGAAGATCGGAGAGGCTGAACTGCGCGACCATCATCATCAGATAAAATTGCGCGTAGAATGCGGCGAACTCGCAGACCACAAGCAGCAGGTACAACCCGCCCATTACGAACAGGCCATGTCCGCCGGCCGCACGAAACAGAATCGCGAGCCACGCGGGCGGCGGCGCTCCGTGCGCGCCCGACAGAAATTCGTCGACCGTCAGCTTGATCACGTACGGCTGTGCGAGCAGAAAGGCCGTATCGAGCGGCATCAGAAACGTCGCCAGCCAGAACAGCCCCTGGTATGGCCGAATGAACTGCCACACCCAACGCACCAGCCCGGCGTCGTACACGCGGTCGAGCGGTTTTTCTTCGACCTGCTCCATTTCAGTACCGGCTCAACTCCTCTTCGAGCAATTGGCGATGGAATAGCTCCGCGTAAATTCCGCGGCGGCCCATCAGTTCCGCATGCGTGCCGCGCTCGGCGATCTCGCCCTCTTCGAGCACCACGATCTGATCCGAGTCGCGCACCGTCGATGCGCGATGCGACACGACGATAGTCGTGCGGCCTTCGACGCTCTGCTCGAGACTTTCCAGCACCGCCTTTTCGGTCTCGGTGTCTACACTCGACAGCGCGTCGTCCAACACGACGATCGCGGGATTGTAGGCGAGCAACCGCGCGATCGTGACCCGCTGCTTCTGGCCGCCCGACAGCGCCATTCCGCGTTCGCCGACGATCGTTTCGAGTCCGTGCGGCAATATCGCGATGTCGGGTTCGAGTCCCGCGATGCGCGCGGCGCTCTTGATCTCGTCGAGCGGTGCGTCGGTCTTTCCGAACGCGATGTTGCGCGCGAGCGAGTCGGTGAAAAGCGTCGGCTCCTGCGGGACCATTCCGACTGTTCGTCGCAGCGCTGCGAGCGGCATTTCCTCGACGTCGCGGCCGTCGAGCAGGATTCGCCCTTCGGTCGGTTGCAGTAGCCGCGCCAGCAACTTGATCATCGTGGATTTTCCCGAGCCGGTGCGCCCGACGATCGCGAGCTTTTCTCCCGCGCCGACTTTGACGTTGATATTCTTGAGAGCGTACGGAATTTTTCCGCTTGCGCCGTTGCCGTTATTCGCCAGGTAGCTGAACGAAACGCCTTTCCATTCGACCGCGCCATCGATTTCGACCTTGATGTCTTCGCCCGCGACGCTGTCCGCTCCGCGCGCGTTGAAAATCTCGTCGAGCCGCTTCATCGAGGCCTTGCCGCGCTGGTAGATCGACAGCATCCATCCGAGCTGGATGGTCGGCATCGCGAGCTGACCGAGGTAGCTCAGGAACGCGACCAGCGAGCCGAGCGACATTTTTCCGTTGATCACGAGCGAGCCGCCGTAAATCAGCACGATCATCGTCGAGGTCGCCGCCGCGCAACGAATCATCGGCATCATCGCGCCGCGCGTGCGCGCCAGTGCAAGCCCCTGCTCGTTGTAAGAGTCGTTGATCTTTCGGAACAGCCCCGCCTCGTGCTCCTCGAGCGTGTACGCTTTCACGACCGGAATCCCGGCCAGGCTCTCCTGCACCTTCGAGCCAATCGCGGCGAGCCCCTCCTGCACTTTCAGGCTGCGCATCATCATCTTGCGCATCAGCCAGCGGATGGCGACGAACAAAACGAGGTACGGAATAATCGCGAACATCGTCAGGCGCCGGTTGAGCGAACTCATGAAAACCAGCGCGAGCGTGTACATCAGCGGAGTATTCGAAACCGACAGCACGAACATCCCCACCATCATTCGCACCGCGGTCAGGTCGTTGATCATGCGCGACATCAAGTCGCCGGTCTTGATGCTCTGGTAGAAATCGGTGCCCAGCGTCGTCAGATGCTCGAACAGGTCGTTGCGCAAGTCGTATTCGATATCGCGTCCGATGTTGAAAATGACGAAGCGCGAAAACCAGCGGACCGTCCCCAGCGTGAGCGCGAAACCGATCATCAGCATCGCATAGTGCGCGACCAGGTCCGGTCGATGCTGGCCGGTCGCGTTGATCGCGTCGCGGATAAACAGCGGTATGATCGCCGCGAGCGTGGCGTTCGCGAACGTGCAAGAGATCCCGAATACGTAACGCAACCAGTAGCGTTGCGCGTAGGAAAGCAGTCGTTTCATGGGCTGTCGCCTAAATTATCAGGTCTGCGGCACGATAGAAGTGCCCCGCCACCAATCTTTAAACACTGAGTGCAGGCTCAGCCCTGCCGAGGAAGCGTGAAACCTACCGCGGGTTTCACATTCAATAAAATGATTTACCCTTCCCGACTCCTCACAGTCCCGTGCGCGATTTCAGCCGGCGCTCGTAGAGCTTCGCGTATTTCAAAAACACGTAGAACGCCGCCGTCATCGCCGCGTACAATCCACGTCCGCCATCGCGGAACCCGCCGCGGATAATATAGAAGTTGAAAAAGCGCCACGCCGGATTTGCGATCATCTTGAACGGCGTGAACGCGCTCGGCTCCTGCTCCATCGCGGCGCGCGAGCTGAACCGGTTGATCGTCGCAACGTGATCCGAAATATCGCGATAGCTGAAATGCAGAATCGGCTGGTCGAGCCGCTCGACCCGTCCTGCGACGACGACCTTGTCATGCGGATCGCGTCCGCCGATATGCCCGCGCTCGCGCCGGAACAGCCGCACCGGCGTATCGGGGTAAATCGCGTGCGAGTAGTAGTGCCCGAGATGGTACAGGATACGCCGGATACGGTAGCCGTCGGCCGCAGTCGGCGACGACACCGCGCGCAGGATTTCCTCGCCGAGATCGTGCGTCGCCTGCTCGTCGGCGTCCATCAGCAACACCCAGTCTCCGGTCGCGCGATCGAGCGCCATCTGCTTCTGCTTCACGTAGTTGGTGAACTCGCGCTGAACGACGTCGGCGCCGAGACCGCGCGCAATATTGACTGTCTGGTCGGTTGAAAATGAGTCGATAATTATTTTCTGGTCGCAGAACCACGCGCTCTTCAGGCATTGTCCGATCAGCGCCTCTTCGTCGCGCGTGATCGTGATCAGCGAAATCTTTGGCCGCTCTGACATCCGTTAGGAGGCGTGCTGCGCTTCGGACCTATCGAGCCCTTCGATCACCTTCGACGCGATCGACTTAAACTCGGTGCTAATCAGATGAGCCGGGTTGGACGCGACGATCGGGCGAGCGTTGTCGCCGCCCTCGCGCAGCTCGCGCACCAACGGCAGCTCGCCCAGGAAAGGCACGTTGAGCGATTCCGCCAACCGCGCGCCGCCGCCGTGCGCGAAAATTTCGTGGCGATGGTTGCACTTGCGGCACAGGTAATAGCTCATGTTCTCGACGACGCCGAGCACCGGCACGTGCACTTCGTCGAACATCGCGACGCCGCGCTTGACGTCGAGGAGTGCGATCTCCTGCGGCGTCGTCACGATCACGCCGCCGTCGAGCGCGACCCGCTGCGTGATCGTCAGTTGCGCGTCGCCGGTGCCGGGCGGCAGGTCGAGCACCAGGCAATCGAGATCGCCCCACTCGACATTGAACAAGAATTCAGTCTCCAGCTTGGTCACCATCGGCCCGCGCCAGATGACCGCGGTCTCGTCGTTGATAAACAGCGCCATCGAAATGTAGCGGATGCCGTAGCGCTCGAGCGGGATGATGCGCCGCTCGGGCGTGAGCGTCACCGCCTTCTCGACCCCGACCATCATCGCCACGCTCGGTCCATACACGTCGGCGTCCATCAGGCCGACGCGCCATCCAAGCGCATGCATCGCGAGCGCGAGATTCACCGCGACCGTCGATTTGCCGACGCCGCCCTTGCCGCTGGCGACCGCGACGATATGTTTGACCCCCGCGATACTCCGCGGTTGCGCAACGCCTGCCGCCGCCCTCGGAGCGGTAGCCGCAGGCTGTTCGATCTGAACCTTGACGGCAGGCACACCTGGCATCGCCGCGACCGCCGCCTTCACCTCGGCGACAATTTTCTCGACGACTTCGGGTTTCGCCGACGCCATCGTGAGCGAGACCGTCACACCGGCGAACGCGACTTCGATATCCTTGATGATCCCGAACGACACAATGTCGCGGGTGAAGCCGGGGTATTTTACTTTCTTGAGTTCGGCGAGAATTTCATTTGGACTCGGCATTATGCGGATCGGACCTGTCGATGGTTTCGATTAGGATGTGGCTGCGCTACCAAAGCGCGACGCTCATGTTATCATTCCCGAACCGCCGGAAAAACGGCGAGAGGACCGCGTCGGGAGTTCTACAACATTGAGTAAAGAAGGCGTCAACGCAACGCGAATCCGCTTCAGTGCCACCGCCGGCGAAGTCGCGACGCTAGCCGCGCGCGATCTGGCGAGCGGACTCGCGGCGATGCTCGGAGCCGAGGTCTCGCCGGTCCCGGACACCTCCCTGGCGCCAGCCGAAATCAAAATCGAACCTGGTGATTCAGGGATCTTCAAACCCACATCGCCAATCGCGCTCGAAGGCGACAGCTTCGACGTCTCGCGCGCCGGTGGATCGATCGTAATTCGCGCCGGCACTGAGCGCGCACTGATCCACGCGGAGTCGAATCTGCTGGAAAAGTTGGGCGCCAAGTTCCCAGCGGGTGTCGCGCCATTGTATCCGCGAATCGACGCCGACCGCCTCGCCGCGCTCGAACCCTGGCGCGTCACGCCAGCCTTCAAGCGCCGCGCTTTCATCTCCGACATCATGACCTGGGACTACAACTTTCCCGACCGCCTCGAGCTGCACCTCCGCCACGACCACGAATTCATCCCGTGGATGGCGCGCCGGGGCATCAACGCCTTCTCTTACATCCGTCACGCGCACGACACGCGCCTTCGGATCGACGAGGTTGCGCCGATGCTGCGCGAGCACGGGATCGGCGTCGAGTACGGCGGCCACGTCCTGCAACTACTTCTGCCGCGCGAGAGCTTCGCTGAGCATCCAGAGTATTTCCCGGCCGGCGAACACGGCGTTCGAGCGCCTCGCGGCAACCTCTGCGTGTCGAATCCCGACGCCGTTGCCCTTGTCCGCGCGGGCGCGCTTGCCTACGTTCGCGACCATCCTGAGAACGAGCTGCTCCACGTCTGGGGGGCGGACGTGCGGCGCGGAGCATGGTGCCGATGCGGTCAGTGCCGCGAGCTGCCGCCGCAGCTGCAATACATGCAAGTCGTCAACGCGATCGCCGGCGAACTCGCGTCGGATACGAAAGCGCCGCCAATTGCCTATCTTGCCTATCACGACACGATCGAGCCGGACGCCGCCCTCAAGCCACTCGACAACGTTTGGTTCGAATGGGCGCCGCGCGAGCGATGCTACAGTCACGTGATCGACGACGCGGCGTGCGAGATCAACCCGCGCTATCTCGAGTCGCTGAAACGGTATCTCGAGATCTTCGACGGCCGCGGCCACATCTTCGAATATTATGCCGACGCGATCCTGTTCGGCGGCTTGGGTTTTGCGACGCCGGCGGTAGTAGCATCCGACCTTCGCGCTTACCGAGCGCTGGGGATCACCAGCGTCTCGTGCCTGACTTTCGGCGCCTACAGCGTGATGGCGTATCCGGTGAACCTCGAGGCGTTCGTTCGCGGATCGCAGAGTCCAAATTTTGAGCCTGACGCGAGTTTAGCTGATACAGCTACCGGGCGGCATCCGCAATGCGCCACCGAGATGACCGCGGCCTATCGTGCGGTCGAGCGCGCGTCGAAGCTGTGCCTCGACTATGCCGACGTGATGAGCCCGGTGATGCCGCCGGAGAAGGCTGCGCGCAAGCGCAACGAATTGCGCGAAGCCGCGATGGTATTCAACGAGGCGATCGCCGCCGCCGACCAGATCGTATCGAGCGCGGATGCGCGCCTGGCAAATGCCGAGAAGGAACTGTGGCGCTATAGCAGCGACGTGCTTGCCGGGTTATCGGATTACCTCGGAGCGATCCAGCAGACGGGGGTCCATCGCCAGATTTGGGGCACAGCCGCGATCGCTAGAGTCACCGACGCTATCGCGCACATTCAGTCGATCGATCCCGAGATCAAAGGGACCTGGGGCGCGTACGACCTCGAATGGATTCGCGAGCTTTGGCTCCGCGCACTTCAGCGCGGGCTCGATGGAGACGGGAAACCGGCGGAGGAGTTGTTCTGATGGACGCTGACAACGGATTCGCACTGTCGCCGGAACTGCGCGCGCTGCGCGACCAGGTGGGAAAAATCATCCGCGAGGAAATTATTCCGATCGAAGCGCGATGCGATCCCGACGCGCCCGAAATTCCCGAGGACGACTACTGGCGCGTCGCGCGCAAGGCGCAAGCCGCCGGCATGTGGTGCATGGGTGCGCCGCGCGAATACGGCGGCGGCGGCCTCGGCACCTTCGACATGTGCGTACTGACCGAGGAGATGGCGCAGCATCGGATGGGACTCTACAACCCCGGATGCGGCGTGTTCGGACGCACGCCGCCGCCGGTGATTTACGCGGGCAACGACGAACAGAAACGTACTTACGCCGGCGGCACGATCAAAAATGCGTGGCACACGTTCTTCGCGATCACAGAGCCGTCAGGGGGCAGCGATCCAGCCGGCGCGATCCAGTGCAAGGCGGTTCGCCAGGGCGACACCTACGTCCTCAACGGCACCAAGATTTTCATCTCGCATGCGCATGAGGCCGAGTGGGGCGTCGTGTTCACGCGCACCGACGCCAAAGCCGGACGCAAGGGAATCACGTGTTTCATAATCAAGAAGGGCACGCCGGGATTCACGCCGCGGCCGATTCGCACGATCCGCACGTCGGCGGTGCCCAACGAAGTCCAGTTCGAGGATTGCGTGGTTCCAATCGAGCAGCGCCTCGGGCCCGAGGGCGAGGGCCTGAACCTGTGCCTCGATCTGCTGACGCGCCTGCGCTTTCCGTACTCCGCGTGCAACGTCGGCGTGGGAGTCGCCGCGCTCAGGATGGCGATCGATCATGCTAAGCAGCGCAGCACCTTCGGCGAACTGCTCTCGAAGCGGCAGGCTATCCAGTGGATGCTCGCGGATTCGGAGGTCGAGCTGCGCGCGGCGCGATGGCTGACGTGGGAAGGCGCGTGGAAGGCCGATCGCGGTGAGGACTTCCGCACCGAGGCGTCAATCGCAAAGCTCTATTCGAGCGAGGTGCTGGGCCGCGTGATCGATCGCGCCGTTCAGATTCATGGCGGTTACGGCGTCAGCAAGGAGTTTCCGATCGAGCGATGGTATCGCGAGGCGCGCGTCCGC
>Ga0209274_10001889_pt1 | contig 10512 bp, 9 predicted proteins | sample HubBroMetageREF1_FD_188343 | JGI IMG/M metagenome (GOLD analysis project Ga0209274, IMG submission 188343) | Reference soil microbial communities from the Hubbard Brook experimental Forest, New Hampshire, USA - Hubbard Brook CCASE Soil... | ecosystem: Environmental > Terrestrial > Soil >...
GAATCGGGAACGTGTTTTGGAGCGGTTAAGCGAAGTCACCTTGCCGCCGAACGTCGTGCCGCAGATGGGCACGGACTGGAGCCCAGTCGGGCAGATCTATTTCTTCACCCTGCACAGCACGAATCCGGCATACGACCCGATGGAGCTGAAGTCCATTGAAGACTGGGTCGTCGAGAAGAGTTTCAAATCTGTTCCCAACATTGTCGACGTGGCCAGCTTCGGTGGCCCCACCCGTGAATACCAGGTTCGCGTCAACCCCGACAAACTGATCGCGTACGGCTTAAGCCTGGCCCAGGTCGAGCAGCAACTTACCAACAGCAACGCCAACGCTGGTGGCAGCTTCATTCAGGAAGGGTTGCAGCAGATCAACGTACGTTCTGTCGGCCTGGTTGACCATGCCCAGGACATCGAACGCACGGTCATCGTAACCAAGAATGGCACGCCGTTGCGAGTCAAAGACGTAGCGGTGGTTTCGCAAGGTCCCAAGATTCGGCTCGGTCAGTTTGCCAGAGGCCTCCACCGCGAGGACGGGAAGATTGTCGATAACGACGACGTAGTCTCGGGTATCGTGCTGCTCCGCAAGGGCGCAACCGGCGAGAAGGCGCTCGCGGCCATCCATGAAAAAGTAAAAGAACTTAACGATCACATCCTGCCCAAGGGAGTCCAGATCGTCCCTTTCCTCGATCGCAGTCTTCTGGTTCACTACACGACCCACACCGTACTGCACAATCTCACCGAAGGCATGATCCTGGTATCGGTCATTTTGCTTCTGTTTCTGGGTAATGTTCGTGGCGCTCTGATCGTCGCTGCAACCATTCCGTTTGCTTTACTATTTGCGGCCATTTGTCTGAACCTGATGCACATTCCCGCAAATCTTTTGTCGCTTGGCGCGCTCGACTTCGGTGTGATCGTGGAAGGCGCCATCGTGTTGATCGAAAACATTGTGCGCCATTTAAGCCACACCGACGGCGTCAAGACCGCTACCGAACGAATCAGTTTCGCCTCGCATGAAGTACAGCGGCCGGTGTTCTACGCCATCGTCATCACGATTACCGCTTTCTTGCCGATCTTTACGCTGCAGCGCGTGGAAGGCAGGCTCTTCCACCCCATGGCTTGGACGGTCGCGTTCGCGCTGCTTGGGGCGTTGCTGTTCTCGATCCTGGTCGCGCCGGTGCTGGCAAGTTTCGCGTTCGCCCGGGGCGCAAGCGAATGGCGCAACCCGGTCATGAGCTATGTGAGCGAACGATATCGCGACGGCCTGCGCGGGGCGATTCGATGGCGCATGACGACAGTCGGGGTGTGCGTTCTTCTAATGGCCTTTGGCGGGTACCTAGCTTTCAGCGGCGTCATCGGCTCCGAATTTCTGCCCCACCTGGATGAAGGCGCGCTTTGGGTCCGCGGCACGCTGGCGCCCAGCACCGGGCCAGATGAAGGCATCCGGATTGCAAATCAGGCCCGAGTCGTCCTTTGCTCCTTCCCTGAGGTGCCGCAATGCACCAGCCAGGTGGGACGGCCAGATGACGGAACGGACAACACCGGCTTCTTTAACACGGAGTACTTCGTGGACCTGAAGCCGAAAGAAGAGTGGCGGCCTGTATTCCGGGAGAACAAGGACGAATTGATCGCGGCCATGGGTCGCGAACTCGACAAAATTCCGGGCGTGGTCTGGGGATTTTCCCAGCCCATCGAAGACAACATGGAAGAGGCCGTCAGCGGCGTGAAGGGCGCGTTGGCCACGAAGATCTACGGCGACGATTTGAAGGTTCTGGAACAGAAGAGTGACGAAATCGTCGCCATCATGCGCAAAATCAATGGCGTTGAGGATCTCGGAGTTTTCCGTGTCCTCGGCCAGCCCAACCTTAACGTGACGGTGGACCGCGAGGCCGCCGCCCGTTACCAGATCAATGTTGCCGACGTGCAGGACGCGGTTCAGACCGCGGTTGGCGGCAACGCGCTCACCCAGGTGCTCCAAGGCGAAGCACGATACGACCTTACGCTGCGCTACCTGCCGAAATATCGCGATACGCAGGAAGGGATTGAAAATATTCGCCTGCTATCGCCCTCCGGGGAACGGGTATCGCTCGCGCAGCTCTGCAAGATCAGCGTGACCGATGGCGCTTCGGAAATTTATCGGGAGGGCAATCGGCGTTACGTAGCGATCAAGTACAGCGTCCGCGGCCGTGACTTGGGCAGCACGGTGGAAGAAGCGATCAAAAAGGTGAGCGACCAGGTCAAACTGCCCACCGGGTACAGCATCGATTGGGAAGGCGAATACAAGAGCCAGAAGCGAGCCAATGCGCGTCTGCTGATCGTACTTCCCATCACCATCCTCCTCATCTTCGTCATCCTTTACACGATGTTCAAATCCTTTAAATGGGCGCTGTTGATTATGGCGACGGTTGCGATCGCGCCCATTGGAGGTTTGCTTGCTCTTTGGATCACCGGCACTCACTTCAGCGTTTCCTCGGGCGTGGGCTTTTTGGCGCTGTTCGGCGTGTCGGTGCAAACCGGAGTCATCATGCTCGAATACATCAATCAGCTTCGAGCGCGGCGGTATTCGGTGGAGGACGCCGCGGTTGAGGGAGCCGTGTTGAGGCTGCGACCGATCATGATGACCATGCTGGTCGCGACACTCGGACTGCTGCCGGCTGCGCTTTCGCATGCGATCGGTTCCGATTCCCAGCGTCCCTTCGCCATCGTGATTGTCGGAGGCTTGATCGCAGCCCTCATCATGAGCGTCTTCCTGCTGCCGACCTTATATGTTTGGATCGCGAGCGAACGCGACGTCCTTCCCCCATCCGAAGAAGGGTTCGAAGTGGGCGAGCATGTGGATTAGGAAATGGGCGCGTTATCTGGCTGTCGGGTCATCGGGTCGCCGGGTCATTTCTTGCTTTTTGAGCGGGCTTCCGCTAGCGTTTATCTTTCCTTCATTTGACGAACATGATTTTGCCGAACATGATTTGACAAGCTTGATTTGACAGGCGGGCAGGCCGAAACTTGCCTCCAGGAGTGGTCGGTATGAAGCGGAGCTATATTGGGCTCGCCTTGGGCGCGCTAGTGGCACTGGGAGCGGTGTTAAGCCTGCCGAGTTGCGGACACGACCAGAAGCTGGTGAGTCTCCAGGTTAATCCGGCTGGTTTCACTTTTCTGATGTCGACTGCTGGAGCTCAAGGGCAGTTCAGTGCTATCGGCACATACATCCATCCTCCGGCGACGAAGGACGTAACCAGTCAAGCGACCTGGGCGGTTGACGATAACGTGGTTACGATAAACGATGGTCAGGTGACTACCACGGGAGCGGGCTGCGGTGCTGCGAATGTCTCGGCGACTATGCCGGAAGGCACCGGCGGTGCTTCGAACATCGTGATTGGTTATGCGACCGTGACCGTGAATGATCCGGCCAACCCGGCCTGCCCCGGGGGCGGGACCGAAGCCACGTTGGGAGTGCAGGTCGTCGGCCCCGGCACAGTGACGAGTTTGACGGGCGGCATTAGTTGTCCGACAGCGTGTATTTCAGAATTCCCAGTTGGAGCGTCGGTCGGGCTTACGGCCACACCCGCAGCGGGGCACAGTTTTGTCAGCTGGACAGGGTGCACATCTTCTTCGGGAAATACGTGTACGGTTACGGTTCCGGTGGGTGGCGCCGGCGTCGCAGCTACGTTCCAATGAGAACCTGATATTCGGATGGCTACTCGTCTGTCAGTAGTCTGCCTAGCGTGGGCTTGTGCCGCTCCGGCTTGCTTTTCTTGGCGCGGACGAGTTGGGAGGGTTTCGGACTTCCCACGCGTTCGCGAGCCATTTCGCGAACCACCTGGGCGGCGGAGAAGGTCTTTTTCTTGCGCTTGCGCGGCATGGTCGTAATCCTCGCATCTTCGCACATTCAATGCGCAAAAGTGCAATAATCTGAGGTGGCACGGAGTCCTACTCACTCGCAAAAGACGCGAATGGGTGGGGCACCCCGCGTTATAGATTCGAGGGCCTGATATTTATGGATGAGCGTGAGTTCTTTGATGAAAAATCCGACAAGAAGCCGGCCAATTTAAGTTGTCCGCACTGCCATCAGTCGGCGGAGTACGAGATCCAGTGGCTGGTGCGCATGAAGAAGAAGAATTTGCCCCCCAGGGCCGACGATCGCGATCGGGCGAAGTTTGCGAAAGCGCAGTCTTATATGCTGCGGCGGGACGACATGATGATGTGCAAGAACATGCGCTGCCGAAAGCGATTTGAGATTACCGGCGTGCAAAGCGTCGCGTTTCTGCAGGATGGTCTGCCGGCCGGTGGTCGTTGATCGTTGATCTCCGCTGGTCGCTTCATCGCTCCGTCGCTCCAGGGCGACAACCCAGTAGAATTCTCTAAGGTCGATCCTGTACCGCGAATTTCCCGCCGGGTGGCAGAATTTGCCGGTCGGGGGACTTCCTCGAACTTCCACCCATTTCTTGCAAGCCATTGAGCTTGCTCAAGATGTGATCCGATAGAACCCATTTGGCAAGTCGGTTGCACCTTCTTCTGCTGAGCCACAAGCTCATCACAGGAGGTTTTGTGGATAAGGGAATCAAAACGAGACAATACACCCGCGCTTCGCAGGCGCTATTTACTCTGGCGCTATTTGCACTGGCAATGCTGTTCTCGGCCGGCACAACGCTAAGCGGACAGACCGTGCCAGCGGCTCAGACGCCGCAGGGCCCACCGACTGCGAGCCCGCCGATCGTGGTGCGACCGAGCCCAGAACCCCCGAACCAGAATCCGCCCGACGATATCACCCGTCGAGAAGTCGCCGAAATGGATCGGTTCCTCGACGCCCATCCGGAAATCGATCAGCAGCTCCGCAAGGATCCTTCGCTGATTGACAACCAGAAATGGGTTGCGGATCATCCGGCGCTGCAGGAATATCTCCACAGCCACCCCCAAGTCGCCGACGCGTTCCGTGCGAACCCGAACCTGTTCATGCGCGACGAGAATCGCTTCGACCGACAACAAGATGACATTACTCGCAGGGACCTGGAAGGAATGGGCAACTTCCTGAATAGCCATCCGGAAATCGCCGAGCAGCTCCGCAAGGATCCTTCGCTGATCGACAACCGGGACTGGGTTGCGAAGCATCCGGAACTGCGGGAGTATCTGCAGTCGCATCCGCAAGTCGCCGAGGCGTTCCGCGCGCACCCGGACGCCTTCATGCGCGACGAGAATCGCTTCGACCGGCAGACGGACATTTCTCGCACAGACCTAGCCGAAATGGACCGGTTCTTGGACAGCCACAAGGAAGTTGCCGAGCAGCTGCGCAAGGATCCTTCGCTGATTGACAACCGTCAGTGGGTCGCGAATCATCCGGCCCTGCAGGAGTATCTGCACAGCCATCCCCAGGTCGCCGAGGCATTCCGCTCGGACCCGAACGTCTTCATGCGGGACGAGGATCGCTATGACCGCAACGACGGCGGGCGCGGTGGCGACGATCGTAACCGTGGGGAACTGACAGGCTTTGGTCAATTCCTCGGTGGTCACTCCGATGTTGCGGCAGAGCTTGCCAACGATCCTTCGTTGGCTAACAACAAGGAGTACTTGGCCACGCATCCGGAACTGGATGAATACCTCAAAGCTCATCCCCCAATGAGCCAACAACTGGCGGAGAACCCGCAAGCGGTTATGAGCTCGACTTGGGTGCAACAGGGCAGCGGCGTCAGCGTCACCGCAAAGCCTGGTATGCCCAAACCGAAGTCTACCCCGAATCAGTAGAAAATCACGGTTCGGAAGTGGAGGCCGAGCGATCGGGCCTCCACTTCTTGTTCTTGTTTTCGGCTTTACGGCTGGTCTGACGCGGTCATTGTGTGGTGCGAATCATATTTAGGGAGGTCTTAAGGGAGGTCTTATGAAGGTCACGAAATCGTTCATCGCTGCGCTCGCACTGGTTCTGGCTTTTTCCTCCTTCGCGCCAGGCAAGGACAAGAAAAGTCAGAACAGAGGCATGTTGGAAAGCATGCAATCCGTTCCTTGTGGCGCCAAGGAAAGAGGACTCACCGGCTTGGGCGCCATTTATGGATCGATCGGCGTCACGCACGTGAACTCCGACGAGAAGCTATGCCCTCAGTATCTGCTGCGCACCGACGAAATGGATTATCACATTCGTCCTGTCGACCTGAAGCATGCGGTGGTTCTTCCTGTCGGCCATGAAGCTGAATTCAAAATTAAGAAGGACCGTCTGTTTCTGAAAGTAGTTGACGGAGACAAAAAGACGCTGGCCTACCAGGTGGTTTCAATGCAGCCCGCAAACTCCGACACCAAGACTGACAACGCAGCCGCCTACCATCCGGCTGAGAAGCCGGCAGACTCTCGGCCTTCAAACAACGTGGAGGGAAGCAAGGTGACGGGCCCGCCAAGCGACGCTCCGCCGCCGCAGTGACGGCCCGGTTGTGACAATCTGATTTGAACCAGGTTGATTTGAACCAGGCTGATTTGAACCAAGTTGATTTGAAAACAGGCGGAACCTCAGCTCTTGGCCGAGGAACGGTTGGCCACAAGGGTGGCAGCGAGCCGGCGGACACTATGCAGGAGCTGGCCCAGCGTCTCAGAGGCTGGGGCGGAAAGCGGTTTTGTCGGCGGAGCGTCGCTGAAGCCCTCTTCTTCCATTTGTTTTGCGGCGGCAGCGAAGCGTTTGGAACTCGAATCATCCATGGCCAGGAAACGGAAGGCCTGCGCGAGCGGCACACCATCGGCGCCAGTCTGAAGGAATTCGACATGAGCGCTGACTTTGCCGAAAACCGTACTCATAGCGATCTCACCCATGGTCCCGCGAGAAATCGGACCTTTGGAGAGGACGGCAGAACCTCCGGTGAGAGAAAGGCGCTGAAGGACTCCAACAAAACGGACATTGTCGACGGTAAATAGCGCGCGCTCGCTATTGGGGACGCGGATGCGAGGAGCGCGTGGACTCTTGCTCTTCTGAGACTTCTTCACAATAGTGAGCATCGCAAGCGACACGGGCGCGGTCAAGGTTACCGTGGTTACCTCTCGAAAACGTGCTCCCGGACGCGAAGTTCCGACGCGCCACAGACACGGCAATGCCCGCGGTCCATCCCCTCGTTTATACTTACCAGTTTGGCCTGTACCAGAGGGACGCTCGAAGGGATGGGAGTTGATCTGTGAGGATTTTGGTTTGCCTGAAGCAGGTGCCGCAGAAAGACGCTCCGCTGAAGCTGAATGATGCGGGGACGTGGATTCGCGATGATGTTTCCTACGAAGTGAATGAGCCGGACGCATTTGCGCTGGAGACTGCGTTGCGGCAGAAGGAAAAGCACACCGGCGAGGTGGTGGTCATTACGGCGGGGCCGGCTCGGGCGTCACAGGTGTTGCGCGAGGCGCTGGCGAAAGGCGCGGACCGGGCGATCCATCTCGAGGACGACGCTTTTGTCGGACTGGATGCCTACAACACGGCGCGGGCCATTGCGGCTGCCATTAAGGATGAGAAGTTCGACCTGATCTTTACCGGCCTGCAGTCGGACGATTACGGCTATGCGCAGACGGGTGTGATTCTGGCGCAGATTCTTGGCTTGCCGCACGCGACCATCATCATGCAGATTGAGAAAAATGACGCTGGCATCCGCGTGAAAAGGGAACTGGAAGCCGGGTTCTTTCAGTATGTCGACATGCCTTTGCCGGCGGTGCTGACCATCCAGTCGGGCATCAATAAGCTGCGCTATGCGACTTTGATCGGGATCAAGCAGGCCAAGAACAAGCCCATGCGCAAGCTCACCATGGCCGAGGTGCAGTCGGCGGTAGGCGCAAATTTGCAGAAGATCGAGAAGCTGTACCTGCCTCAGAAGTCGAAGAATACAGAATTTCTGGAAGGCCCTCCGGCGGAAGTGGCAAAGAAGCTGGTGGAAAAGCTCAAGAATGAACTGCGCGTAATTTGAGGCGCTGCCCAGGAGAGCGAGACGCGGCAAGCCGCGTCTCTTCGACACATTTTCGTAGAGACGGGGCTTGCCCCGTCTCGGCATGCAGAGAACGGACTTTATGGCTGACACAATTCTGGTGATCGTTGAACAGCGCGAAGGGAAACTGAACCGCGTCTCGTGGGAGACGATTACCGCCGGGCAGGCGATTGCAGCTCAGACTGGATGGACGCTGGAAGCAGCGGTGGTCGGCTGCGGTGTGGCTGCCATCGCCAGCGAGGTCGCGGTGAAGAAGGTCGCTAAGGTTTATGCCGTCGAGTCGGCCAAGCTCGAGCCCTACACTCCAGACGCGTTCGCGCATGGATTGCAGGAATTCCTGGGGAAGCATCCGGCGAATCTGGTGTTGATGCCGCATACCTACCAGGTGCGGGATTTTGTGCCGAAGCTGGCGACGGCCTTGCAAAGCACCGCCATCAGCGACGTGATCGGCTACAAGTACGAAGGCGGAAAGCTGCTGTTCACGCGGCAGATGTTTCAGGGAAAGTTTGTGGCCGACGTGAGTTTTGCCGGCTCCGGGCCATGCTTTGTGACATTTCAAAATGGCTCGTTCCGTGCCGACAAAGTCGAAGCGGGAGCAGCGGCGGCTCCGGTGGAGACGGTAAGCGTCGAAATTCCGGATGGCGTGGTGCGAAATAAGCCGCAGGAAGTCTTCAAGGAAGCCAAGCAGGCGGTCGATTTGACGCAGGCCGAGATTATTGTGTCGGTGGGCCGCGGCATTAAGGAAGAGAAAAACATCGTGCTGGCGAAACAGTTGGCGGATGCGCTGGGCGGTGAACTCGCGGCGTCGCGTCCGATCTGCGATAACGGATGGTTGCCGATGGACCGCCAGGTCGGATCGTCGGGACAGACGGTCGCTCCGAAGCTGTATCTCGCGCTGGGAATCTCAGGCGCAATTCAGCATCTCGTCGGCATGAAGGGTTCGCGGAGCATCGTGGCTATTAACAAAGATTCCGAGGCGCCGATTTTTGAGATTGCCGACATTGCTGTGGTCGGAAATTTGTTTGATATCGTGCCGCCGCTGATTGAGGAAGTGAAGAAGGCGAAGGGGTAGGAAGAAGGCTTCCAAGTTTCAGAGTGGCAAGGTTTCAAGGAAAGATCTGCGTCGATTACGAGCCGGCCGCGAACCCGCCAACGCGTGCCACGGTCAGCCGCAGGTACTTGTAGGGGTTCACCGGGGCGTCGTTGATGCGGACTTCGTAGTGGAGGTGCGGGCCGGTGGAGCGTCCGCTGGAGCCTACGTAACCGATGGTGTCGCCGCGGTGGATGTATTGTCCGGCGGTGACGGCGAAGTTGGAAAGGTGGCCGTAGCGGGTGGTGATGCCGTGGCCGTGGTCGACCATGATGGCGCGTCCGTAGCCGCCTAGGAAGTCGGCGAAAGTGACGGCGCCGTCCGCTGGAGCGATTACCGGCGAACCGACCACCGCAGAGATGTCAACCCCGGAGTGGAAGGCGCCTTCTCCGTTAAACGGATCGATGCGCTCGCCGAACGATGCTGTGATTTGACCTTCGACCGGCCAGAGGTTCGGGGCCGAGTTGGCGCGGATCCAGTCGGCCGTAGTCGAGTTCTTGGTGAGGCCGAGTGAGATGCCGACGCTGGCTGCTCCGCTCAGGGCCGTGTGCTTCAAGGCATAAAGCTGATCGAGCGAAGAATTCACCTGCGCCGCTTGAATCTGTTCGGTCGAGGCTGACACCATCGTCGGATCGGACTTGAGTCCGTAAAGCGCCGAAACCTCGCTCGCCAGCGAGCCGAGAGAGGCCACCTGAATGTCACGTTCCTTTTCGACCTGTTCCAGACGCGAATAGTTGTCCTTCAGCTGGGCATGCTCGGTGCGGAGCTGGTGGAAGTGGGCAACCTCGCGCAGCATCTTGGTATAAGAGCTGGCGATGCCCGTGAGGCAGAGCGCGCCGATTGCCGCCCCGGCCAGAAGAACGTAGAGATACTGGACCGGAATGGAAATCTTGCGAAGCTGTCCCGCCTCGTCCCGAGCTACGAAAAGTATGTAGAAACGTTTACGCAATATCCATCTTCCGCAAAGCAAAATTTTGCTTCGGAATCCTGCCAGAGCTGGAACAGTCACGCTCGGGCTCGGAATCCTGATTCCACCAGCTGCATCGGGAGCAGGCTGGCCCTTCCCTAGACCACGGAACCAGGCAAGCCAAAATCCAAAATCGCTGCAACTGATTCAGGTTGCAGCACTTGGTTCGGCACAATTTTTGTGAACGGCGAATTAAAAGGTAGCAAACCTGATTCCCCATGTCAACCTTGCTACGCCCTCCGGAGAGTTACCAAGGCAGCGTAATCGTCGTGCCCAACCGGACAGATTACTTCCGTAAGGGTGGTCGGGTTACTGCTACCGTTGGCCGTGGCGGACCTCAGGCCGTGGGAGCCGGGGTATAGTGATCGACGTGCCACTTAGCGAAAAGAAACTGATTCAGCAGATCCGCCGCTCTGCTCGCAGGGTTGGGGATAAAGCGAAGTCGGTGGTGACCGGCATCGGGGATGACAGCGCGGTGCTGCGCGTTCCTCCCGGACACGAGTTGCTGGTGACCACCGATTTCACCATCGAGA
>Ga0209274_10001890_pt1 | contig 10511 bp, 10 predicted proteins | sample HubBroMetageREF1_FD_188343 | JGI IMG/M metagenome (GOLD analysis project Ga0209274, IMG submission 188343) | Reference soil microbial communities from the Hubbard Brook experimental Forest, New Hampshire, USA - Hubbard Brook CCASE Soil... | ecosystem: Environmental > Terrestrial > Soil >...
CGGAGGGTGTTCAGGAACATTTCCGGGATGGGGTTGGGAAGCGCGGGCGTGACGCGCGCGAGCGGTGGGAGAAAACGTTCGCCGAGTATTCGCAGAAGTATCCAGACCTGGCTGACCGGTTGCATCGCATGCAACGCCTCGAACTTCCGGAGGGCTGGGATAAGAATCTGCCCACCTTTCCCGCCGACCCGAAGGGAATCGCTACGCGTGAAAGTTCAGGGAAGGTGCTGAATGTGCTGGCGCAGAATATTCCGTGGCTGATCGGGGGTTCGGCCGATCTGGCTACCTCGAACAAGACCACGCTGAAGTTTGAAGGCGCGGGAGATCTTCAGCCCGGCCAGTATGCCGGACGTAATCTGCACTTCGGCGTGCGTGAGCACGGGATGGGGGCGAGCGTCAATGGGCTCACGGTATCTGGGATCCGTGCGTTCGGTGCGACTTTCTTTAATTTCAGCGACTACATGCGGGGCAGCATCCGGCTTTCCGCGCTGATGGAGATTCCTTCCATTTTCATTTTCACCCACGATTCGATTGGCCTGGGAGAGGACGGGCCAACGCATCAACCCATCGAGCAACTGGCGTCGCTGCGTGCGATGCCGAATATGGTCGTGCTGCGTCCGGGAGATGCGAATGAGGTGGTCGAAGCGTGGAAGATCATTGCGAAGTTGCAACACCAGCCCGTTACGCTGGTGCTGACGCGGCAGGCGGTTCCGACTTTTGACCGCACGAAGTACGCTCCGGCGTCAGGCACGGCAAGAGGAGCATACGTGCTGGCCGATGCGCCTGGCGGCAAACCCGACGTGATTCTGATGGCAACGGGCAGCGAAGTTTCGTTGTGCGTTGAGGCCTACGAGAGGCTCAAGGCGGAAGGCGTCGCGGCACGCGTAGTCAGCATGCCCTCGTGGGATGTTTTCGAACAACAGGATGCAGCTTACAAAGAGAGTGTGCTGCCCTCTTCGGTAACGGCCAGGGTTTCGGTGGAAATGGCGTCCACCTTTGGCTGGGAACGGTACGTCGGAATAAAGGGGCGCAAGATTGGCATGCACCGGTTTGGAGCCTCGGCCCCATTGAAAGATTTGTTGAAGTTTTTTGGTTTCACCGCTGATGCGGTAGTTGCGGAAGCGGTCAAGGCAATCGCAGAGAAGTAGCGACATTCGATGTAGTGGCTCAGTTTGCCGCGCGAGAGCGAAAAATCGTCGAGCTTCGCTCGACGGACAGCCGAGGGCGGCTGTCGCCACGTGGTTTCTGGCCCTTAACTAAGACCTTCAGGAGAAGTCATCATGCAGCCAACCGGAATTCTGGAAACCTCAAAAACTACGAATCCTTTGCAGGCACTGCTTGGCTATGGGCAGTCGATGTGGCTCGACTACATCCGGCGCGACTTGATCACGAGTGGAAGTTTGAAAAAGATGATTGCTGACGACGGACTGCGCGGGATGACCTCGAATCCCGCGATTTTCGAGAAAGCGATCGCCGAAAGCTCGCTCTACGACGATATTTTGAAGACACTAGCATCGCGCACTGACCTCGACACAAAGGGCCGCTACGAGCAGATTGCGATCCGCGACATTCAAGGTGCCGCCGACGTGCTGCGCCCGGTGTATGAGAGTTCGAAGTTCAGGGATGGCTATGTCAGCCTTGAGGTTTCTCCCCTGCTGGCGCTGAAGACGCAGGAGACGATCGACGAGGCCCGCCGCCTGTGGAAAGCCGTGAATCGCGAGAATGTGATGATCAAGATTCCGGGAACGGCCGAGGGACTTCCGGCAATTCGCCAGGCAATTGGCGAAGGAATCAATGTCAATGTGACTTTATTGTTCTCGCAGGAAGTGTACGAGAAGGTAGCGGAGGCACATATCGCCGGACTCGAAGACCTGGCCAAGCGCGGCGGCAATTTAAATAAGATCGGCGGCGTGGCCAGCTTTTTCATCAGCCGCATCGATTCGCTGGTGGATTCGATGATCAACGAGAAGCTGAAGACCACGACCGATCCGCAACAGCAGGCACTGCTGAAGAGCCTGCTGGGCAAAGTAGCTATTGCCAACGGAAAGCTGACCTACCAGGGGTATCAGCGCATCTTCAGCGGGCCGCGATGGCAGGCCCTGGCAACCCAGGGAGCGCAGACGCAACGGGTTCTGTGGGCGAGCACGAGCACGAAGAATCCCGCGTATCGCGATGTGATGTATGTCGAGGAATTGATCGGGCCGGACACGGTGAATACCATGCCTCCCGCCACGATTGATGCGTTTCGCGATCACGGAAAGTTGCGCAACAGCCTTACCGAGGACGTGGCCGGCGCGCAGAAGGTGATGGACGACCTGGCGAAGACCGGCATCTCGATCAAGGAAGTCACCACGAAGCTCACAGATGACGGAGTGAAGCTGTTTGCCGATGCCTTCCACAAGTTGCTGGCCGCGGTAGAGAAGAGTACTGAGCTCAAAGGAAAAACTGCTTGAACTGCTTGAGCAGCCTGAAGACATCGCTGCCGGAAGATCTGGCTGCGTCGGTCAAGATGAACATCTCCGATTGGAAGGCGGGCGGAAAGATGCAGCGTCTTTGGCGGCGCGATGCCACGCTTTGGACTGGTGAAGATGAGACCAGCTGGCTGGGATGGCTCGACGTTATCGAAGATCAGATTGCGCACCCAATCCAGTTGCGGGGTCTGGCCAAGGAAGTCTGGAGCGCGGGGTTCAAAGATATTCTTCTTCTGGGCATGGGAGGGTCAAGCTTGTGTCCGGAAGTTCTGCGGATGACGTTCGGCAAGATTGCTGGCTACCCTGACATGCACATGCTCGATTCCACAGATCCGGCGCAAGTGAAAGCAGTTGAAGACAAGATCGATATTGCCCGGACGCTCTTCATCGTTTCCAGCAAATCGGGTACCACGCTCGAGCCTAACATTTTCAAACAGTATTTCTTTGAACGTACGAAGCAGGCTGTGGGCGCGGATAATGCCGGCAGCCACTTCATTGCCATCACCGATCAGGGATCGAAGATGCAGGAGGTGGCGGAAGTAGACCGTTTCCGGCTGATTTATTACGGCCGACCATCGATCGGCGGGCGCTATTCGGCGCTTTCGAACTTCGGCATGGTGCCGGCGGCGGCAATGGGGTTGGACGCAAAGAAATTCCTCGACCGCACGCAGGAAATGGTGCGCGCATGCGGGCCTGCCGCGCCGCTCGAAGAAAATCCCGGCGCGATGCTCGGAATCATTCTGGGCACGGCAGCTCGGAGCGGCCGCGACAAGGTCACGATTATCACTTCTCCAGACATTTCTAACCTCGGCGCGTGGCTCGAACAATTGCTTGCCGAGTCTACCGGGAAAGTTGGAAAGGGCATCATCCCGGTGGATCGCGAAGAACTGGCCGGGCCAGAGGCTTACGGCCATGACCGCTTGTTTGCGTGCGTCCACACTGATCACGGAACGGATGTAACGCAGGATGCAAAGCTGACGGCGCTCGAAGAGGCGGGGCATGCGGTGGTGCGAATCTCGATGGCCGACACCTACGATCTGGGAGCAGAGTTTTTCCGCTGGGAGATTGCCACCGCAGTGGCCGGCTCCATCATCGGCATCAATGCTTTCAACCAGCCTGACGTGGAAGCCAGCAAGATTGCGACCCGGAACTTCACTTCTGAGTATGAAAAGACCGGTTCCCTGCCTGCGGAGAAACCTGTGGTCGAGGACGGCGGCATCAAATTGTTCACCGACGAGAAGAACGCTGCGACGCTCGCGCAGGCGGCGGGCGCGGACAAATCTGTGGCCGGATACTTAAAAGCTCACTTAGGCCGAATTCGTGCTGGCGACTACTTTGCTGTGCTGGGATTCATTCAGATGAACGATGCACATCAAAAGATCCTGCAGGCCGTACGACATGCGGTGCGGGACGTGAAACAGGTGGCTACATGTCTGGGCTTTGGGCCTCGTTTTCTGCATTCCACCGGACAGGCATACAAAGGCGGCCCGAATTCTGGAGTATTTCTGCAGGTGACTTGCGACGATGCTTTGGAACTGCCGGTGCCAGAGCAGAAATATACGTTCGGCGTAGTGAAAGCGGCGCAAGCGCGCGGCGATTTCCAGGTACTGGCTGAGCGGGGGCGGCGGGCGCTGCGCGTGCATCTGCATGATGTGGACGCGGGTTTGGTTACGCTGGCGGCCGCGGTTCAAAAGGCTTTGGGATAGTTTTTTGGCGACGGCCGGCGGGACGCCGGCGCTACTTTCAAGGGGCGCCGCCGCTCAGGCGCTGGGATTTAAGGAGTGACGCATGCAATTAGGAATGGTGGGTTTGGGCAAGATGGGCGCGAACATGACGCGCCGTCTGATGCGCGGTGGACATCAACTTATAGTGTCGGATCTGAGCGCGGATGCGGTGAAGCAACTGGCCGGCGAAGGAGCCGGCGGTTCGTCGTCGCTGGAAGATCTGGTCGGCAAACTGAAGCCGCCGCGTGCGGTGTGGGTCATGGTGCCGGCGGGCGGTCCGACCGAACAAACGGTGCAGAAGCTGGCGCAGTCCATGCAAGCCGGCGACGTCATCATCGACGGCGGCAATTCCTATTTCAAAGACGACGTGCGACGCGCGGGGCAGTTCAAGGGTAAAGGCATCCACTACATGGACGTGGGTACCAGCGGCGGGGTCTGGGGTCTGGAACGCGGTTACTGCATGATGATTGGCGGTCCGAAAGAAGCGGTGCAGCGGCTCGATCCTATTTTCAAGACGCTGGCCCCTGGAAGAGGCGACATCCCGCGGACTCCGGGTCGGGAAAAACTTGGAGGGTCTGCGGAAGAGGGCTACATTCACTGCGGTCCGTCAGGTTCCGGCCACTTTGTGAAGATGGTGCACAACGGCATCGAATACGGGATCATGCAGGCTTATGCCGAGGGTTTCGATATCTTCAAGAATGCCACCAGTAAAGACTTGCCGGAAGATATCCGCTACGATCTGAACTTGCCGGATATCGCGGAGGTCTGGCGGCGGGGCAGTGTGGTGAGTTCGTGGCTGCTTGATCTTACGGCCATGGCCTTGACGGAGAATCCTACGCTTTCCGAATACGAGGGGTACGTGCAGGATTCCGGCGAAGGTCGCTGGACAATTCAGGCGGCCCTGGAAGAAGCTGTGCCGGCGGATGTGCTGACCGCGGCGCTTTACGTGCGCTTCCGCTCGCGGCAGCAACACACCTTTGCGGAGAAGATGCTTTCTGCGATGCGGCAAAAGTTCGGCGGACACATCGAAGCCGGCGCGAAGCAAACTAGCTCAAACCAGGCTAGCCCTAACCAGACTAGCCCCAAGAAGAAGAGCGCTTAGCCGGAAGGCACTGCAGCGGGAGAATCATTTAGCCCGAGAATCATTTAACCTGAGAATCGTTTTACCTGAGAATCATCAGCCTAAGAATCGAAGGATCTGATCATGGCTCAATTGGCGGAACAGCCCACGACAGCCACACCGCGCGTCGGCAAACAAGGGGATCCCTGCATCATGGTAATCTTCGGCGCAGCCGGCGATCTTACGGCGCGCCTGTTGATCCCGGCACTGTATAACCTGGCCCGGGCAGACTTGCTCTCGAAGGAGTTCGCGGTGCTGGGTGTGGCCCGGAAGCAGATGTCAGACGAGGATTTCCGCAAACAGATCCTGGAGGATGTGAAAGAGTACTGCGGAGATTGCGTCAACGACGCCACCTGGGATAGCTTCTCGCGGCGCTTCTACTACTACTCGGGCGATTTCAACGATGACCAGCTTTACCCGAAGATCAAAGATCGCCTTGCCAAAATCGACGCTGATCACTCCACTCATCAAAACGTCTTTTTTTATATGGCCACGGCTCCGAGTTTCTTCGGGCCCATTGTCGAGAAGCTGGCAGCCAACGGACTGGTAGAACAGGATAACGACCACTGGCGGCGGGTCATCATCGAAAAGCCTTTCGGGCACGACCTGGAGTCCGCCAAAGCGCTCAATCAGAAACTGCTCAAGCTGGCGGCGGAGAACCAGATCTATCGCATCGACCATTACCTCGGCAAAGAGACGGTGCAGAACATCATGGCATTCCGCTTTGCCAACGGAATCTTCGAGCCCATCTGGAACCGGCGCTACATTGACCACGTGCAGATCTCGGTAGCCGAAACTGTGGGCGTGGAAGGCCGCGGCAGCTATTTCGAGCACGCGGGCTCGCTGCGCGACATGGTGCCGAACCACATCATGCAGTTGATCAGCCTGACTGCGATGGAGCCGCCAATTTCGTTTGACGCCAACGCGGTGCGCGACGAACAGGCCAAGATTCTGCATGCCATCCAGCCCATCGACGATGAGGAAGTTCTCACTCGCTCGGTGCGCGGGCAGTACGGGGAAGGAACCATGGACGGAGAACGGGTGCCAGCTTACCGTTCCGAGCCCGACGTTGCACCGGATTCACGCACTGAAACCTTCGTCGCGATGAAGTTGCTCATCGACAACTGGCGCTGGGCCGATGTTCCCTTCTACCTTCGTACGGGCAAGCGGATGCCCGCGCGCAACACCCACATCGTGATCCAGTTCCGCCGCGCTCCGTTTGTGCTTTTCCGGGATACTTCCGTGGAAACTCTGATGCCGAACCAGTTGGTGCTGCATATCCAGCCGGAAGAAGGCATCTCGCTGCAATTCGCCGCCAAAGTGCCCGGCCCCGTGATGCGCCTGGGAACAGTGGACATGAACTTCGAATATCAGGAATACTTCGGAAAGCAGCCCAGCACCGGTTATGAGCGGCTGCTGCACGACTGCATGATCGGCGACCAGACACTGTTTCAGCGAGCCGACATGGTGGAGGCGGGCTGGAGCGTGGTCAATCCGGTGCTCGATCTGTGGAAGGCGCTGCCGCCACGTAATTTTCCGAACTACGCCTCCGGTACCTGGGGACCGAAAGAGGCCGACGAATTGTTGGAGCGCGATGGCCGGCGCTGGAGGAACTTCGAGAAATGATCCTGGCCGGCGACATTGGGGGAACCAACGCTCGACTTGCCTATTTTCAGCCGCAAAACGGCCATCTCCAACTGATTTCCGAGCGTGTCTTCCCCAGCCGCGAATACAGCGAACTGGGTGAAATTGTCTCCAAATTTCTGTCCGACTCTGCGACGCGGCCTGAGGCTGCGTGCTTCGGCATCGCTGGCCCAGTGCATAACGGACGCGTGGAAGTTTCGAACCTTCCCTGGGTCATCGACCAGTCCCGTCTCGCGAAGCAGATTCACCTGCCCGCAACTTTGCTGATCAATGATCTGGAAGCCAGTGCCTGGGGTATTGGGGCTCTCAGCGCGCAGGATCTGGTCCCTCTTAACCAGGTAGGGCCGTCGGCGGGCAATCAGGCAGTCATCGCGCCCGGAACCGGCTTGGGAGAAGCTGGGTTGTTTTGGAACGGTAGCCAACATCAAATCTTCGCCACCGAAGGCGGACACGCGGACTTCGGACCCCAAGGCGATTTGCAGATCGAACTGTTGCGAGTCCTGGCGAGCCGTTACGGACACGTCAGCTACGAACGCGTGCTCTCCGGACCCGGCCTGGTCAATGTGTACGAGATTCTCCGCGAAAAGAAATGTGCAGAGGAACCGGCCGGATTTCCCGCACAGCTTTCTCAGGGAGACGCGGCGGCGGCAATTTCCCGCACCGCCCTGGACGGCACAAATCCATTGGCTGAGCTGGCGCTGGATCTGTGGGTCTCGGTTTACGGAGCGGAAGCAGGCAATCTGGCTCTCAAGACTATGGCGACGGGCGGAATCTTTCTGGGCGGTGGAATCTCGCCGAAGATTCTTCCCAAGCTCACGGGGCCTTTGTTTATGCAGGCGTTTCTGGAAAAGGGCAGACTGCGCCCGCTGCTCGAAAACATGCCGGTACAAGTTATCACTAACGATAAGACCGGTCTGCTGGGCGCGGCTCGATGTGCCGCTACAAAATCCAGCAACGGCCAGGTAGGAGGATCATGAGTGCACCCCTCGAACTGCGCAGACTGACGACGCCGCAGGATCTTTTTCAGGCGGCCGCGGACGAAGTGATACGTACTGCTACCCACGCAGTGGCTCAGCGCGGGCGCTTCACCATAGCGCTTTCCGGCGGATCGACTCCCAAAAGTATGTACACTCTGATCGCGGCCAACGCCAGCGCCAACTTGCCCTGGGATAAGATGTTCTTCTTCTGGGGAGATGAACGGCATGTCCCTCCCGACGATCCGGACAGCAACTACCGGATGGCCAAGGAAGCTCTTCTGTCGAAGGTTGCCATTCCTCCCGCCAATATCTTCCGCATTCCTACGGAGAACCCGGATGCCTCCGCCGCGGCTGAAGCCTATGACCAGACAGTCCGGAAGTTCTTCGCCCTGGCACCTGGCGTGTTTCCCCGCTTTGATCTGATCCTGCTCGGTCTGGGGCCGGACGGACATACGGCATCCTTGTTCCCGGAAACCGCGGCGTTGCAGGAGAAATCGCGTATCGTGGTGGCCAACTGGGTGGAGAAGCTTGGCACCAGCCGGATTACGTTCACGCTGCCGACGTTGGATGCGGCCCGTTGCGTTGCGTTCCTGGTAAGTGGAATTGACAAGGCGGCGGTGCTGCACGAAGTTCTCGAAGGCCACGCCCCGGCTGAGAAATATCCCTCGAAGTTAGTGCAGCCAAGTGATGGCAAGCTGATCTGGTTTGTGGATCGGGCTGCAGCCAGTGAACTTTCAACGGCGGCGTGAAGAGGATTCCAACGCGCGCCGGATGGCTACCCGCGCCAGCCGCCGATTTCCTTCAGACCCTTGCCGCGAGCGTGTTCGAACAGGCGCACGAGATGGCGGGAATGTTCGAACTCGTGAATATCCGCCCATACTTCGGCCTGCCAGGCCTTGTCGTGGCTGGCGGAGTCGCCGCAAGTCGCGCAGCGCGTGTGCAAGCTGATGGAATTCACTTCCGCTGAGACCGCTCCGGGCAATTCGATGAAGACGCAGCGGACCTCCTGAATCTCCTCGTTCCCATCGAGCATGTGTTCGTAGCGCAGCAGGTAACAGAATCCCAGTTTGCGGGCTTCGGCCTCCGCCTCGGCACGAGTGTGAAACGGGCCATACTCGGCCCGCAGCTGCTCGGTCGAGTCACAAGCCATCCAGAAAGTCTCTTTGTAGTAGTCCATCCCGCTCCGCCCAGGGATTGCGGAACCGGCTCGAGGCTGCTTGCGAGCCCGCTCTGTTGGGTCAGGTCAACCAGTGCAATTTGCAGACCGACCGCAGGAAAAAATAAGTCACTGTTTTTTCAACGCCTTAACCAGCTTCGGGGCGAGGGTCGCTGCTTTAGAGTGCAAAGCTTTTGCGCCAGTTGTGCAGTCACTAAGAGGAGCGAGGAGCACAGGGCGAGGAGCGAGGAGCACGCAAGAACTTGCACTGGTTCCCCCGCTGCCTTCTAGCTCGCCGCGGCGCGAGCCAGCGGGAAGGCAGGCCGTTGCGGCTCTTCCAGCCAATTCTTGCCGCCATGGCTGGCGACGTACATGGCTAATTCGAGCCGGCTCCACACTCCCAATTTGTCGAAGGTAGTGCGCAAGTGGTTCTTGATGACCTGCTCCGACGTACCCATAAGCCTGCCGATCTCACGATTGGTGAGGCCCTCCCAAACCAGGGTTGCCACTTGAGTTTCTTTTGGCGTCAAACGCTCCCGCGGCATCATGATTTCACCCCGGCCCGTTCGAAGGCAGCGGTGGCCAGCCGCACCCGCTTGCGGCCATCGCGAATTCCGGCCCGCAGAAAAAGCGTGCGCAGGTGCTGCTTTACGGTACGCGGGCTGATGCTCAACTGCCCGGCAATTTCCTTGTTGCTGCAACCTTCAACCAGCAAATCCAAGACTTGCTGATCTCGTGGCGTAACTTTCATTCGGTCTAAGTCCATCACTTCAGTTCTCCTGCGGTCTCGCGTTTTTCTTCATTCTTCCGATTGCGATCCGCACCATCGCTAAAGCACATTCTTCGCCAAACCTTCTCTGTGCCCGAGACAACGATCTAACACCAGCGCAGCGTTGCTCTTAGGAGCAAGAACCAGCACTTTCCGAAGAGACCGCGAAACCTCATGCTCGGTCGGTCCGTTCCAAATCGGGCCGAGCGAATGCTTCGGTCATAGCTTACGGATTGGCATGACGGGCTTCTGCGAGAGAGAGCAGCCAGCCGGCGAGCAGTGCGACCGCGCTGACCAATTGGTCAAGACAAGCCCTATCGCTTCAGACTTTTGGGCATGTCCTCAGCTGAATAGACGGGTTCGCGAAATGGGCTATGAGAAGGGTCAGGCTTCTTCCCAGGAGCAGGAGAATGCGGAGGTTCCGAAATGGAATCAGAGCGCGGTACCTCTGTTCATTTTGACCCTCGCGATCACAGCCCCGTCACTTTTTCCACAGGCTCGCTCCGGGTGTAGCTTTAGAAGGCATTTTCCCGCTGGCCACGAATCGAGAAATGCGATTTGTGCCCGTAAGCGCCTCGGCATCAAGAAGGGTTTATGATCAAAATCGCGTCACAAGGACGTTGAGGGGGTTCACTGAACGAAGGGAGTTT
>Ga0209274_10001892_pt1 | contig 10501 bp, 8 predicted proteins | sample HubBroMetageREF1_FD_188343 | JGI IMG/M metagenome (GOLD analysis project Ga0209274, IMG submission 188343) | Reference soil microbial communities from the Hubbard Brook experimental Forest, New Hampshire, USA - Hubbard Brook CCASE Soil... | ecosystem: Environmental > Terrestrial > Soil >...
TGATACGAGACCGGGCGAACGCGCCTGGCCTGTTTCTCCGGAGCCGGGTTTACCCCCGAACTGCGGCAGTGCGCGGAACGTGGCGAGGTCGAGCTGATCGGGCTCAGCGATCTCTACGCCTCCGGCGCATAGCCACGACGCTAGTGCGCGTTCTCGGTGGCTAAGGCTAAGTTCGAGTTATGCCAACCCAGACTGAACAAGCCCAGATCAAGAACGCGCAGCGGTTCCTTGCCCTGCACCAGGGCACATCACCGCTGCTGATGCCTAACGCGTGGGACCTCGGGTCAGCCAGGCTGCTCGCCTCACTCGGCTTCGCCGCGCTGGCCACGACTAGCAGCGGCTTTGCCGCCACGCTTGGCCAGCTCGACGGGTCGGTGACCCTCGACCAGGCAATTGAGCATTCGGCCGCGATCGCTGGCGCTACCGAGCTGCCGGTGTCGGCTGATCTTGAGAACTGCTATGCCGAGGACCTGGACGGAGTCGCTGAGACCGTCAGGCGCGCGATCGGCGCCGGGCTGGCTGGCTGCTCGATCGAGGACTACTCAGGCGGCGCTGATCCTGTGATCTACGATCGCGGGCTGGCCGCCGAGCGAGTCGCGGCCGCCGTCGAGGCGGCGCACTCTGGTCCCGTCCACCTGGTACTGACCGCCCGCGCCGAGAACCATATCCGGGCTAATCCCGACCTGGCCGACACTATCGCCAGGCTGCAGAGCTACGCCGAGGCCGGCGCCGACGTGCTCTATGCCCCTGGCGTCATTAAGCCGGCCGACCTGCGCGAACTCGTCGCCTCGGTGGACCGCCCGGTCAATGTCCTCGCCCTGCCAGGGGTTCCGCCGGTGTCAGAACTAGCCGAGATCGGCGTGAAGCGAGTCTCCGTCGGCGGCGCCTTCGCCTTCGCCGCGCTCGGCGCCCTGGCCGAGGCCGGCCGCGAGCTGCTTGAGCGCGGCAGCTACAGCTACTGGGAACTCGCCCGCCCGGGCACCGCCGCTGCCCGCGCCGCCTTCAGCGCCTAACCGCTTAAGCGCAGTCACCGCAACGGGCCGGCCGACAAGCCCGCCGCGGCTGTACATCAGTGAACCGCCACGGCCTGCATCGCGTTAGATCCTGAACTGACCGAACTTCACCCGCGCCCGTGGTGGATAATGTCAGCGACCGGCGAAACGCCCGATTCCGGAACTGGGGACCTGTGATGTTTGGTCACGAGTGGGAAAAAGCCGACGGCACGATAGTCGCCGCGCGGCAGCTAAATGATCATGGTTCCTACGAGAACGCCGAGGTCTGGGAGTTCGTCATCGACGTCCGCCCGCTTGGCCAGCCACACGCCGAGCCGATTACGCGCGCCCAGGTCCATCAGCCCCGCGGAGACCAGCAATTCTGGGCACCCTCCGTTGGCGACGAGGTCACGGTCGAGATAGACAAGGATGGCAAGGTCAGGTTCGACCGCCACGACCCTCGCATCAGCTACTACGAGCACCGCAAAGCCGAAAGGCAATGGGAAAAGGACCGCTTCAACGCGGCGCTGGAGCAGCCCCCCGGCACCTAGTGCGCCTCAGTGCCCAGACTTTGAGCGTTGTCCTCGAGTTCTGCCGGACGTCGCGCCCTGGCCAGCCTCGTGGAGGTACGAATCCGCTGCTTGCGCCGCCCGGGCACCGGGCTGGGGTTCCGGCTGGCCCATCGCAGTGGCGTTGATGGTGCTAGGGCGCCCTCGTCGGCACTTTGAGGGGGCTGGAGACGGCGCGAAAGCTCTCGCGGTGGCCTGGCGGGGCTCGCCGGTCCAAAGCGGCGCCTCCCTGAGTTCGAAACATGGCCCCGGCCTGGTCGGAGTGATACCAAAATTCGTCGAAATTTGTCGGGATTGTCGCTTCCAGGGGCCCGGAAACGATACACATGGGTGACAAGACGAGGCGCGGGTTCACGCGGGTTCAACTGACCCGAAAAAAGGTGCCCAGCCAGCGGCTTGCCTGGTTTCCCCGCCCGCGTGATATTCCGCGGTCATGCGCTGGTCCCTGATCACGGCAGTCCGGGCGGGTCATCACCCGCGCGGTCATCCGTGATCACCTGCCTGGCCATGATCGCGGAGATCCAGGCGGGGCTACGCCGGGCGGCAGGCACCGCCCGACGCGCCAAGACCCGACGGTGACCTACCAGCACCGCCGAGATTGCTACCAGAGTACGACAATGTCCTTTTTTCTTATGCGGACCGGACCAGAGTCAACCCTCAGCAGTACCCAATCCCGCTCGCACCAGGCAACGGCGGCCGGTTCGGCACGATCCTCGTCGACGGGACTTTCCAGGGCAGCTGGCGGATCACGCGCACGAGAGCAGCCGCGACGTTGCTGATCAAGCCTTTCACCAGCCTGCCCGGCGCCGCCCAGGCCGCCCTGGCGCAGGAAGGCCGCGCACTGCTCGCCTTCACGGCCGACAAGCCCAGTACGGCCAGCGAGACCGGCGAGGCCAGCACGGCCGCCAGCCGACACGTCGAGTTCCTGCCCGCCGGCACCGATTGACCAGGGCCGGCACTGGCACGACCAGCCCCCGGCTGTGGATGATGGAAGCTAGGCCGGACCAACCCGACGCAGCTGGAGCGGACAGAGATGACACTGACCAGGCCGGACGCACCGGCCAGCCCAGCCACCCACGCGGCCTTCGCGACGCTGATTCCGCGGCTCACCGACATCTGCGGACGCGACGCCGTCATTACCGATCCGCTTGAGCTGCGCACCTACGAGTGTGACGGGCTGACGTCGCATCGTTGCGTCCCTGGGCTTGTCGTCCTTCCGCAGACCGCCGCCCAGGTCGCCGCCATTGTCAGTGCCTGCGCGAAAGCCGGCGTCCCGTTCGTGGCCAGAGGCAGCGGCACTGGCCTGTCCGGCGGCGCCCTGCCCGCCGCCGACGGGGTACTGATCGTCCTGGCCCGGATGCGCAAGATCATCGAGGTCGACCCGGCCAGCCGCCGGGCGGTCGTCGAGCCCGGCGTCACCAATCTCGCCGTGACCAAGGCCGCGCAGCCGTTCGGCCTGTTCTACGCCCCAGATCCATCCAGCCAGCAGGTCTGCTCAGTGGGCGGCAACGTGGCGGAAAACTCCGGCGGCGCGCACTGCCTGAAGCACGGCTTCACGGTGCATCACGTGACCGGCCTGGAGATCGTCACTCCTGACGGCGAGCTGACCTGGCTCGGCGACGGCACCGGCCAGGCCAACGGATATGACCTGGTGGGCGCGTTCACCGGCTCGGAAGGCACCCTCGGCATCGTCACCAAGATCGTCGTCAGGCTGACCCCCATCCCCCAGGCGGTAACCACGCTGCTCGCCGCCTTCGAGACGACCGCCCAGGGCGGCACCGCCGTATCAGCGATCATCGCCGCCGGAATCCTGCCAGCCGCGATCGAGATGATGGACGCGTTGTCCATCGAGGCCGCCGAGGCGGCCGTCGCCTGCCGCTATCCGCCGGGCGCCGGCGCCGTGCTCATCGTCGAACTCGACGGCCCGGCCGCCGATGTCCAGGCCGAGTCGGCCGCGGTGCGCGAGATCGCCATGCGAGCCGGAGCGTTCGAGATCAGGGAGGCAGCCGACCCCGATGACCGGGCCGCGATCTGGCGCGGCCGCCGGGCCGCGTTCGCCGCGATGGGCCGGATCAGCCCGGCTTACATCGTTCAGGACGGTGTCGTGCCGCGCACCGCACTGCACGACGTGCTGATGCGGATCAGCGCGCTGTCGGCCGCGGCGGGCCTCCGGGTCGCGAACGTCTTCCACGCCGGCGACGGCAACTTGCACCCGCTCGTGCTCTTCGACGACTCAAGCGAAGCCGAGTCGGCCGCGGCGCAGGAGTTGTCAGGCGCGATACTTGATGAATGCATCAGCCACGGCGGGTCGATCACCGGCGAGCACGGCGTCGGCGTGGACAAGTCCAAGTACATGCCCCGTATGTTCAGCTCGGATGACCTGGACACGATGCAATTGCTGCGCTGCGCGTTCGACCCGGCGGGTCTGTGCAATCCCGGCAAGATATTCCCGACCCCCCGAATGTGCGGCGAGGTGCCCGGCGTACGGCGCGGGCCGCATCCGCTGGTGGCCGCCGGTCAAGCCGACCAGTTTTAGCATGCAAATAAACCAGCCCCGAGCCGGTGCCCATGCTCGCTGACTCGATCCCAGGCCCACTCGCGGCGGCATGTGACGAGGTCAGGCTGGCGAGCCCGGCCGACGCGGTAGCCGGCGTCCAGCCCGGCCTAGTCGCCGCTCCCGCGACCACCGACCAGGCCAGCGCGGTACTGCGCGCCGCCTCCGAGCTGGGGCTCACCGTCATCCCCCGTGGCACCGGCACCAAGCTGGCTTGGGGCAACCCGCCCGAGCGGGTTGACCTGATCGTCGAGACGACCGCCCTGAACCGGGTCATTGAGCACGCGGCCGGCGACCTGGTGGCGACCGTGCAGGCCGGGGTCCAACTAGGCGACCTCGCCGGCCTGCTGAGCCAGGCTGGCCAGCGACTCGCCCTCGATCCGGCCCGGCCCGGCACTATCGGCGGCGTACTCGCGACTGGGGTGGCTGGCCCGCTGCGGTTGCGGTACGGGACGCCGCGGGATCTGCTGATCGGCATCACGGTCGTCCGGGCCGACGGAACGGTCGCCAGGTCAGGCGGCAAGGTCGTGAAGAACGTCGCCGGATACGATCTCGGCAAGCTCTTCGCCGGCTCGCGCGGCACCCTCGGGCTGATCACCGAGGCCACGTTCCGCCTGCACCCCTTGCCCGCCGCGATCGCGTACCGGTCGGCGGAGTGCGCCGCTCCGGCTGATGCCGCCCGGCTGCTCTCCGACTGGCTGCACAGCTCCATCGATCCGGTGGCGGCCGAGCTTGACTGGCCAGCCTCGGGCGAGCCGATCAGGCTCGGAATTGCCGTCGAAGGCAGCCAGGCCGGCCTGGATGAGCGCTCAGGGGAGCGCTCAGGGGAGCGCTCAGGCAGCCCGCCCGGCTGGTGGAACGCGGGAGCCGCGGCCCGGTCCGACGGCACCGTGCTCCAGCTCGCGTTCTGGGCGGGCGGCCTCGGCTCGGTACTGACCGAGATCCGCGCGGTGGCCGGCCGGGCCGGCCTCGATCCGGCCATCAGCGGTTCGGCCGCTGGCCTGCTGCACGTCGCTGTACCCGAGCAGGCCGATGCCAGCCGGGTCGCCGGGCTGGTGACCGGCCTGCGAGCCTCGCTGGCCGGCGGAGCCGACGGGGCCAGCGGCCAGGCTGCCCGGGCCAGCGTGGTCGTGCAGCAGGCGCCGGCGCCGGTGCGCGACCTGGTTGACCTGTTCGGCCCGGTGCCGTCGCTTCGCCTGATGCGCGCGGTCAAGCAGCAGTTCGACCCAGGCCGGGTACTGTCGCCTGGCCGGTTCGTCGGAGGGATCTGATGGACGCGGAGAACGCAGCGAGCGAGCTCGACCCGTCCGGCGAGCTTGGCGGCATCACCAGCGACTGCGTGCACTGCGGGTTCTGCCTGCCCGCCTGCCCGACTTACCAGCTCTGGGGCGAGGAAATGGACTCGCCCCGTGGCCGGATCCACCTGATCAGCCAGCTGCTTGAGGGCGCGACCGCCAGCCCGGCCGCGGCCAGCCATCTGGACCGGTGCCTGGGCTGCATGGCCTGCGTGCCGGCCTGCCCGTCGGGTGTGCGGTACGACCGGCTGATCGAAGCCGCCCGCTCCTGGGCCGCTGAACCGGTGCCAGCCTTGCCCGCCAGGTCGCCAAGGGAGCGCGCGCTGCGGACGGCGATCTTCTCGACCTTCCCGTATCCGGCCAGGCTACGGATGCTGATGGCGCCGCTGCGCGCCGCCCAGCGGAGCGGGATCGACCGGCTGCTGGCACGCAGTACTGCCGCCGCCCGGTTCGCACCGGAACTCGCCGCTGCCCTGCGGGTGGCTCCTGGCCGCGAGTCGGTGCGGGCGCCGCGCGGGCGGCTGCCTGAGCGCGTCGCGGCCCGCGGCGAGCGCCGCGCCGTGGTCGGCATGCTGACCGGCTGCGTACAGCAGGTGTTCTTCCAGCCGGTCAATATCGCGACCGCGCGGGTGCTGGCGGCCGAGGGCTGTGATGTGGTCATCCCGCGCACGCAAGGCTGCTGCGGCGCGCTCTCGCTGCACGACGGGCGGCGGGCCGAAGCCGGCCGGTTCGCGGCCGGGCTGATCGAGACGTTCGAGCGGGCGCAGGTGGACGCGATCGTCGTGAACTCGGCTGGCTGCGGCTCAGCGATGAAAGAGTACGGCGGCCTGCTCGCCGATGATCCGTGCTGGGCGGATCGCGCGGCCGCTCTGTCGGCGAAGGTCGCCGACCTCAGCGAATTCCTGGTCCGCCTCGGGCCGGCCGCGACCAGGCATCCGCTGCCGGTGAGCGTTGCCTACCACGACGCCTGTCACCTCGCGCATGCGCAGCGGATCACCAGCGAGCCGCGTGAATTGCTCAAGGCGATCCCTGAGCTGACCGTACTTGAGGTATCAGATGCGGGCACCTGCTGCGGCTCAGCCGGAATTTACAACCTGGTACAGCCGAAGACGGCCAGGGAGCTTGGCGCCCGCAAGGCCGCCGCCGTCAGCGCTACCCGCGCTGACCTCGTGGTGTCGGCCAATCCTGGCTGCTCACTCCAGATCGGCTCGGCCCTGGCCGACGCCGGCACGCCATTGCCAGTCGCCCACCTGGCCGAGGTACTCGACACCTCGATCCGAGGCATCCCGGCTAGCGCCCTGCTCTGAACAGCCCGACCTTGCCAGGCCGACCGGCAGGCGGCCATAACCGCGCATACACTACGGGCGATCGGGGTATCTGGTGCGAGGCACAACTAGGCCGGACGGAACCCGCCCAGGTCACTGAGCGAATTCGGTGTGACGATAACTTCAACAAGTCACCTGGATATGGGTTTATTTTTTTTAAGGAGACGTCCTGTCGCCGAACTATGGGGATATTGTGACACGTGCACTCGCACCTGACTGATACTCATCCGCCCAGCACAGCGCCAGCTGGCCAGGAACCTGCTTCTCCAGCTCCGGCCAGAATTGTCACTAGGCATCCTGTCTGGGTTCATCTGGCCGTATTGTTTGGCTACATAGCCGCGGGCATCGCGGTCACCTGGCCCCATGCGACCTATCTGGCCGGCAAGCTGCCTAATACGCGCGACGCGGGCAGTTACGTCTGGGGTTTCTGGTGGATGGCCCGCGCGGTGCTGCACCCGTATGACCCGTGGCTGACGCACGCCCTCGCCGCACCGGTCGGCGCCGACCTCGGGATGCACGCGCTGATGCCGCTGGCGGGCGTCGTCATGCTGCCGGTCACGCAACTGTTCGGGCCGAGTGCCTCGTTCAACCTGCTGTCGATCCTGATGCCAGGATTGCTGGCGTACGCCATGTGGCGGGTGGCCAAGCTATGGGTGCCGTCAATGCCAGGCTCGCTTGCGGCAGGCGTGTTCTTCGGCTTCTCCAGCATGATCGACTACCAGACCTGGGTGCACCTCAACCTTGCCGCCGGAGCCTTGTTCCTGCCGATGACCCTGGAAGCCGCGGTCCGGCTGCGGCGGCGTCCCGGGCCAGGCCAGGCCGCCGTACTTGGCGTGGTCATCGGCGCCAGCCTGCTGGTGGACCAGGAATCCGCGATCCTGGTCGTGCTGCTCGCCACCGTCGCGATCCTGCCGTGGGTGTTGTTTGGCCCCGCCCGCACCCTTGACCCCACCCGTAACGCTCGCACCCTTGACCCCACCCGCAACTGGCGCACTCTTGACTCCACCCGCGCCACTCTTGACCGCGCCCGCGCCATTCTTGACCCCATCGGCGCCGCCCATGACGCTCCTGGCCCACCCCCCGACTCCGCGGCGCAGGAGACCAGCTCCAGTTCTCAGCCACCAGCCCCGTCCGCCGCCAGCACGGCGACGCCGACGCGACTGTTCCTGGCCGGACAGCGGTACTGGCGGGCACTATTCGCCGTCCCGCCGTCCCGGCGCGGGCCGCAGCGGGCCAGGTCCCTTCCGGTACTCAAGGTCAAGTTCGCACTGCTCGGGCTGGCCGGCCTAGTAGCCCTGGTCGTCGCCTCTCCCCAAGTGGTAGCGATCGTCGATGCGCACAAAGCGGGAAATCCCTCGGCCAGCCTCAGCTCCAACTCCTATCTGTTCGGGATCAGGCTGCCCGACATGTTCCTGCCGTCGCCCCGGATAACCTCCTTTGGCCTCAACTTCACCCACGCACGGGATACCGCCACCTTCGGCGCGCTTGCCACCCTCCTGGCGCTGGTCGGCCTGGTCCTTGCCTGGCGGCGGCGGAACGCCTGGCTGCTCGCCGCGTTCTGGACTGGCATCGCGCTGCTAGCGGTCGGATCAGACATCACCTTGCCTTTTGGCACCTACACGCCATTCCCCGAGATGCTGCACGGCACGCGAGTGTCGGCAATCCTGCCTTTCACCTGGTTTGTCGAGCTCCCGGGCCTGTCCAGCTTCCGGGAGCCATCGCGTATCGCCGAACTCGGGCTTATCCCGGTCGCGCTGCTCGCCGCCTATACCGTGAACTGGCTCCGGTACCACGCCCGCTACCTGCTGGTCGTAGTGTTCGTGCTTGCCGTGCTCGAATCTGGCCTGGCTACCCCGCCTGGCGCCGGAACGATGCCGACCAGCTTGCCCGCGCTTGACCGGGCGATCGCGGCCGACCACTCGGACTCCATCGTCCTTGACATACCGTTCGGCCTTCGCGGCGGCACCGGCATCATGGGGCTTGCGTTCAATCCCGAGGCGCAGGTGCTCGCCACCGCCGACGGGCATCCGCTCGCCGATGGCCTGTTTTCAAGAGTGCCGACGGCAACGATCAAGGGGATCGAGCGCAAGATCTTCTACCGGGACTTGCTCAGCGCACAGGGCGGCCACTACCAGTTCAGCCCGGCTCAGCTCATGATCGCCGCCATGAGCGCCGCAAGGATGCACATCGGCTGGGTCCTGCTCTGGGTGGCTAACAAGCACCTGCGGGGCTACCTGATCGAGACTGGTTTCAGGTACATCTACCGGGCCGACGGCGTCTCCGTGTGGCGGCCAGCCGGCTACGCGAACGCTGCCATACCGTTGCGAACGTCGGCGTGACGCGGCCCGCGAGCAGCCAGCCAGCCATGACCGTGAGCGCCGCCAGCCCGGCAATGAGGATGACGAGGCCCCTCGCAGTGGCGTTTATGGCGTCAGAGGTACATGTAATAAAGCTGACAACAGTTGCGAGCAGCCCGCCGGGCCGGGTCTGGTGATCGAATGGACAACCTCACTCAACACTAGGCGTAACTCACGAGCCGCTAAGGCAGCGAAGTAAAGCGGCCCGCCGAGGCTACGCCGTCCTGGAACGGTGCTGCGGACCGTTGGATCAGCCGCGCCGCCGCCGCGACCGTGGTCGGCCTAGCCGGGATCGCCGGCGCGATCAGCTATAGCCACGTGCGCGCGCTGGCGCAAGGCCATGGCCAGGCCGGCTGGCACGCGCACGCGTTCCCGCTATCGGTAGACGGTGTCGAAATCGTGGCCTCACTGGTCCTGCTCGCGGACCGCCGCGTCGGCCGCCGGTCAGGCTGGCTTCCGTGGGCCGCGCTGTTCATCGGCACGGTCGGCAGCCTGGCCGCCAACGTTGCCACCGCCGGACCCGGTACCGTCAGCCGGCTCATCGCCGGCTGGCCGGCCCTGGCCCTGCTGATCGCCGTCAAGCTCTTGTCCGGCCTGCTCGACCGCCACGCCGCCCACGGTCAGGCCGCGCCCCCCGGCACCCTGCCGTCCCAACTGTGCGCAGACGGCACCAAGGCCGGTGATGGCGCGTTCGGGCAGGCCGTCCCCGCCCGCACCCGTCCCGCCCGCGCCTCCGGCCAGCCAGTGCCCCGCCGCGTCCCCAGCGGGGACCGCTCAGCCGTCGCGCCGGGCCGGGCCGGTACCGCCGCCAGCCAGCGGGCAACGGATCAGGGCACCGGCATTGCTGCGCTGCTTCCGGCGGCCCGCGCGGCCAGGGACGGACTGCAGCGGGACGGCCGGCCGCTCACCCGCGATGCCCTGGCCGCCTGGCTGCGCCAGAACGGCCATCCCGTCCGCAACTCCCGCCTGACACCGCTGCTACACGCGCTCCGGAACGAGGCAACGCCAAAGAGCCCTCACGGGCACTCACCCCGAATCGCGTAGTCCGCGACGCCTGGCGGCGTGCCGGACCACGCCGAAACCAGCACCGAGCGCGGCAATCGAACAAGACGAACCCGCCCTCCGCGCATACCATAGACACCAAGCACGCCCAGCCAGGAGGACAAGGTGGCCAAGGACCACAGCAAACCCCGACCCTAAACCCAGCCCGTCTACCACTGCACCCGCTGCTCCGCCCAGAGCACCACCAAAGGCGGAACCTGCGGAGCGCCCCTCAAGGTCGGCGGCCCTTACTGCAAAGGCACCTTCCAATGACCCCGCACGACACCTGGCAGCGCACAACCACCCAAGCCGCCACCACTCTACGGGTACGCCTCGCCAACCGCGCCGAGCACGTCAACGAAATCCAA
>Ga0209274_10001893_pt1 | contig 10498 bp, 8 predicted proteins | sample HubBroMetageREF1_FD_188343 | JGI IMG/M metagenome (GOLD analysis project Ga0209274, IMG submission 188343) | Reference soil microbial communities from the Hubbard Brook experimental Forest, New Hampshire, USA - Hubbard Brook CCASE Soil... | ecosystem: Environmental > Terrestrial > Soil >...
GGCGCAGTTCGCTGCGGAGACTACCATTCTGCATCCGCGGGATGTGGTCTATCTACATCCCGATCGCTTGTTGCAGGAGTTGCCGGCGACCTCGCGGGAGGCGCGCAACCTGAACGCGCTGCTTAAGATCAGCCGGATCGTGCACGCGCTTCGCGATCTCAACGAACTGCAGGACCAGATACTGAGCTTGATTTTTGAGATTGTACCGGCAGGCCGGGGCGCGATCCTGCTGGCGGATGGGGAGGGCCAGCAATTCAACTCGATGTTCGCGCGCATGCGACAGGCGGGGCAGACCCCGCTGGTCAGGGTGAGCCGCACCATTGCTCGCCAGGTGCTGGACCAGGGGATTGCGATTCTGGGCGGCGACGTGCGCGGCTGCGATGAGCTGCGAGAGGTGGAAAGTCTGGCAGCATCCCAGGTGCGTTCGTTGCTGTGCGTGCCCTTAACCGTATTTCGGCAAGTGATTGGGTGCATTTACCTCGACAGCGACAGTCTCAGCAACCGTCTTCACGAAGAGCATCTGCAACTGGTGGCGGCGATCGCGGCCATCTCAGCAGTGGCGCTGGAGAACGCCCGCCGCCTGCACTGGCTGGAGCAGGAGAATGAGCGGCTGACGGTGGAGGTCACGCAGGAACGGAGTCTGGTGGGAGAAGGCGAGCGCATGAAGGAGGTTTACCAGTTCCTTAAGCGGGTTGCGCCCACGGATTCGACGGTATTGATCGAAGGCGAAAGCGGAACCGGCAAAGAGTTGGCGGCGCGGGCCTTGCACCGCGATGGTCCGCGCGCGCGCAAGCCGTTCGTGGCCATCAATTGCTCGGCGATTCCCGAGACTCTTCTGGAAAGCGATCTGTTTGGCCACGAGCGTGGAGCATTTACGGGAGCGGCCGCGCTGAAGAAAGGCCGGCTCGAAGTGGCCGACGGAGGCGTAGTGTTTCTCGACGAGATCGGCGAACTTGCTCCCACACTGCAGGTCAAACTGCTGCGCGTGCTGCAGGAACGCGAGTTCGAGCGAGTGGGTGGGACGCGTCCTATTAAGGTGGATATCCGGCTGATTGCCGCGACCAACTGCAACCTGGAGCAGGCGGTGCGCGACGGCAGTTTTCGCCAGGACTTGTATTACCGTCTGGCGGTGTTGAAGATCACAATGCCCACGCTACGGGATCGGAAGGACGACATCCCGATGCTGGTGCGCCATTTCGTGCAGAAGCACGCCAAGCGCTGCAAAGTGAAACTGCGACCGATTTCCCGCGAAGCTCTGGCCTGCCTGCGGAACTACGACTGGCCGGGGAACGTTCGGGAACTGGAAAACGCGATCGAGCGGGCGCTGGTGCTGGCCTCCTCGGATGTGATTCTGCCGGAGGATCTGCCGGAGTCGCTGCTGGAGCGCCCTTCGCTGCCGGAGATGACGGAGGCGAGTTATCACGCGGCGGTGAAGGAGTTTAAGAAGCAACTGATTCTTGATGCCGTGGAGCAGACGCAAGGCAACTATGCCGAGGCAGCTCGCATTCTGGGAGTGCATCCTAATTATTTGCACCGCCTGATTCGCAACCTGGAACTGAAAGACATCCTGAAGGATCCACGGCGGGATCGGCGCGCGGGTTGAGTGGGATTTCTGGTGGGAACGCGTAGGGGCAATTAGCCGTTGGCCATTAGATATCCCCGCTCGCTGAATGCTTGAGGGCTAATTACTGGTGGCTGAGGACGGCAGTTGCAAACGCAGCAGGCTCGCGGGATCGAGATACGTTCCCTGCCATCGTACTGCGACGTGAAGATGCGGCCCGGTGGCCCGGCCGGTGCCGCCGCTCAGCCCGATTTCCTGCCCGCGCTTTACCTGATCACCTTCCTTGACCTTGAATTCTGAAAGATGCAGGTAGAGGGTAAGCAAGCCCTGGCCGTGATCCAGCACAACGAAGTTGCCCTCGAAATAGAGCGGCCGCGCCAGCAGCACCGTGCCGTCGTTCATTGCTGCTACGGGAGTACCGCTGGGGACGCGAAAATCCAGGCCGAGGTGGGTGCTCTGTGTTTTTCCATTGAAGACGCGGGCGGCGCCGAAGACGTCGGAAATTTCAGCGTCGGCGGGTTTGGTGAAATCTCCCGACCACTCGCGGTGCGGAGTGACCCGGCTCAGATAATCTTTCTTGACTTGCTGGCCTTCTTCAATTTCTTTCTGCTGCTCGGGATTGGGTTCGGTGAATTTGCCTTCGACCGTGAGCGTTCCCGGGAGCTTTGGATACTTTCCGAGGGCGACGGCGAACTTGCGAGTGAAGGAGATTTTCTGCGGCGAGGCTTTTCCTGCAACGGTTTCGCCGGTCAGTTCGATGGCATAAGTTCCGGGAGCCGTTTCGAGGCTGACGCCTGCCAGCGCGAACCAAGTCTTACTCGCCGCGTCGAAGCTGAAGGAAATGTCATGTCCGAGCCAGGTTCCGCTTAGAGACTGCAGCCGCGCTGGAGCTTTGACCTGAAACAAAACGGGTCCGCCATTGACCAACCGGGTCGGCTGCGCGTGCACGGTCCAAGTGGCGGCAAAGACGGAAGGGACTGACGGGAACGTTATGCAGACTAGAAGAAGGAGCGCGATGCGGGAAAGCGTCGTAAGCCGCCGGTTCACTGTACCAGCCTAGCATTCCCAGGAGTGAGGCGAAGACATAATCCGACCGTGTGTACCGGGGTGTTTACCGACGCCCGAGATTCCAACGACGACAAGGGAATTTGGTGGACCTGGTCGGGATCGAACCGACGACCTCTTCCATGCCATGGAAGCGCGCTCCCAGCTGCGCCACAGGCCCACGATTGAAGACGAAAAGCCAAAGCCCGACGAAATCGGGATCGAGGGAAGTACTGGAATCATTTTCGCCCACATTACCGGGATAGTCAACGCGCGCCCGATGCGCTTCTGGCGAGGAGCCGCCTCGCTTCGCTCGGCGGGACAGCCGAGGCGGCTGTCCCCACATTGGCCTCTCTGCAACCCCACAGGAGGAATTTTGCAAACAACTAAACAACTGCATATCCCTCGGATTCTTCTATTTGTTTCCACAGGGCTCTTCTGGCATAATTGATCGTGCACCCTACCTGCACAACCTTTCAACCACAATTTAAAGCGAGGAAGAGATGCCAGCGAAGTACATCTTTGTAACGGGCGGAGTTGTGTCTTCATTGGGCAAGGGATTGGCCGCGGCTTCGATCGGCTGCCTGCTGGAAAGCCGCGGATTGAAGGTCAACCTGATGAAGTTTGACCCTTATCTGAACGTCGATCCGGGGACGATGTCGCCGTTTCAACACGGTGAAGTTTTTGTAACCGACGACGGCGCGGAAACTGATCTTGACCTTGGCCACTACGAACGCTTCACGCACGCCAAACTATCTCGCGACAATAACTGGACTACCGGCCGGCTCTACGAGCAGATTATTGCGAAAGAACGCCGCGGAGATTATCTGGGCAAAACGGTGCAGGTAATTCCGCACGTCACCAACGAAATCAAGGCGGCGATGAAGAAGGTGGCGCAGGATGTGGATGTAGCGATTGTCGAGATTGGCGGGACGGTGGGCGACATCGAGTCACTGCCGTTCATGGAAGCGATCCGGCAGATGCGGCAGGAATTGGGCCGCGATGACACGCTGTTCGTCCATGTGACGCTGGTGCCGTTTATTGCCGCGGCGCAGGAATTGAAGACCAAGCCCACGCAGCACTCGGTGAAGGAGCTGCTCAGCATTGGAATTCAACCTGACATTCTGCTCTGCCGCACTGACCGCTTCCTCGCCAAGGAGCTCAAGTCGAAAATTGCGCTTTTCTGCAATGTGCAAGAAGAAGCTGTGATCACGGCCAAGGACGTGGCTTCGGTCTATGAAGTGCCGCTTGTGTTTGCCAACGAAGGAGTGGACACGCTCGCGCTGAAATACTTGCGCATGGAGGCGAATGACCGGGACCTTTCCAAGTGGGAAGACATTGTGCACCGTGTGTACAACCCGAAAGACACGGTCACGATCGGGATTGTGGGCAAGTATGTTGAGTATGAAGATTCGTATAAGTCGTTGAAGGAAGCGCTGGTGCATGGGGCGCTGGCACATAATCTGAAACTTCAGTTGAATTGGATTGAAGCCGAGGGACTGGAAACCGGCGACCAGAGTTATGAAGCGCAACTCGAGGGCTACGACGGGTTGCTCGTCCCAGGAGGGTTTGGCAAGCGCGGGATCGAAGGGATGTTGATCGCGATTCGTTATGCCCGCGAGAAAAAGGTTCCTTACTTCGGGATTTGCCTTGGAATGCAAACCGCTTGTGTGGAGTTTGCCCGCAATGTAGTGGGGCTGGCGGATGCAAATTCGAGCGAGTTCGATCCTGCGACTCCGCATCGTGTGATCTACAAGCTGCGCGAACTGCGCGGCGTGGAAGAACTTGGCGGCACCATGCGGCTGGGCGCCTGGACTTGCAAGATTGAACCTAACACGCTGGCGCACCAGATCTACGGCAAGCTGGAGATCAGCGAGCGCCACCGCCATCGTTACGAATTTAACCGCGAATACGAGGAGCCGATGGTGGCTGCTGGACTGCGCATCTCCGGGTCGACGCCGGATGGCACTTACGTAGAGATGGTGGAACTGCCGGACCATCCGCATTTCATTGGATGCCAGTTTCATCCGGAGTTCAAGTCGAAGCCCCTGGAGCCGCATCCGCTGTTCAGTACGTTTATCGCGGCGGCTTATGAGCATGGCTCGAAGCGGCGGGCCGAAAAGGAAACTGCGGCGGTGGAGATGTTTCATCGTCCGGAGAAAGTAACGCGGCGGTGAAAGGCTTCGCTTTTTGATTTCCTCCTTCCAAGTCGGCGATGTCCGCATCGGCGCGGGGAATCTCTTCCTCATTGCCGGCCCTTGTGTGATTGAGAGCGAAGAGCATGCGATTCGCATGGCCGAGATCATCAAGGGCGTGACTCGGGCGCTGGGGATTCCGTTTATCTTCAAAGCCAGCTATGACAAGGCCAACCGCACTTCGATTCGAAGTTTTCGCGGGCCCGGGCTGAAGGAAGGCCTGCGCATTCTGAAGAAAATCAAAGATGATCTTCAACTGCCGGTGCTGACTGATGTGCACGAAGTGGCCGACGTTGCCAGGGCTGCGGAAGCCGTTGACGTGTTGCAAATTCCCGCGTTTCTGTGCCGCCAGACCGATCTGGTGGTCGCGGCGGCGCTCAGCGGGCGGGCGGTGAACATCAAGAAGGGACAATTTGTTTCGCCCTGGGACATGCGGCACGCAGTCGATAAATGCCGCGAGGCGGGGAACGCGCAAATCTTTCTGACCGAGCGCGGCACGAGTTTTGGCTACAACAATCTTGTCGTCGACATGCGCTCACTTTCCATCATGCGCAAGTTTGCGCCGGTGGTTTTCGATGCGACGCATTCGGTTCAGCTGCCTTCGGCTCAAACCGATGAGGGCGCCCCTGCGGTCAGTGGCGGCCAACCCGAGTTCATTCCAGTGCTGGCGCGGGCGGCGGTTGCCGCCGGAGTAGATGGTGTTTTCCTGGAAGTGCACGACAATCCCAAAGAAGCGAAATCTGATGGAGCGAATGCTCTGGAATCTACCAAACTTCGCGAGGTGTTGAAAGAACTACTGGTGGTGCGGAAAGCGCTGGATTTGGCGCACGCCACGCCTTAGCTTGTGATCGACCGCCGGAAACCTTGCGCGGTACTTACGTGGTTAGATTTCGCGGGCAGGAGTGCCCGCGCCACCTGGTCGCTCCTCCGTGGTAAATTTAAATCTCCGCATGAAGCAGATTGCCGACTGGGCTTTGAACGTTGCCACGATGCGCGGCGCGAGCTATACCGATGCGCGCATCGTTAGCCAGAGAAGCCGCGCGCTTACTACGAAAAACGGCAAGGTCGGCAGCGCTTCTGACGCCGAGTCTGCCGGAATGAGCGTGCGCGTTCTAGCCGATGGCGCATGGGGTTTCGCCGCTTCTGAAGACCTGTCGCGCGCCGGGGTTGAGGCTACCGCGGCTCACGCAGTTGAAATCGCCCGCGCATCCGCTCAAGTGAAGCAACAGGATGTACGCCTCGCTCCAGAAAAACCTGTCACGGCCGAATGGACCACGCCGCATGTGATCGACCCCTTCTCGATTTCGGTCGAGCAAAACATTGCGCTCTTGCTGAACATCGACTCCGAGCTATGTGCGGTTGCGGGCATCACGCTGGCTGAGAGCAACCTGAACTTCAATCGCGATGAGCAATGGTTCGTATCGTCGGAGGGAACCGACATCCATCAGACCAAGTATTCCGCGGGCGCGGGCTACGCCGCGTATGCGTTCGCGGGCAATGAGATTCAGAAACGGTCTTACCCTAATTCTTTTGGCGGGCAGTGGCAGAACAAAGGATACGAGCTGATCGAAGAGCTGAAGCTGGTAGAGAACGCTCGCCGCATTGCGGAGGAGGCGGTCGCCCTGCATCATGCGGATCAGTGTCCGGAGGGGAAGTTTGACATTATTCTCGATAGCTCGCAACTCGGATTGCAGATCCACGAATCGATCGGGCATCCCATTGAACTCGATCGAGTGCTGGGAATGGAAGCGAATTTCGCGGGGACTTCATTCTTGACGCTCGACAAGCTGCGCACGCTGCGCTATGGCAGCGAGATGGTGAACGTGGTCGCGGATGCACGGCAGGAGCACGGTCCTGGCCTGGGGACTTTCGGGTTCGACGACGAGGGCGTCCCGGCGCAGTGCACGCCGATCATCACCAACGGACTGTTTACCGGGTATCTCAGCTCGCGCGAGACTGCGCACACGATTGGCGAGAATCGCTCCGGTGGAACGCTGCGTGCCGAAGGCTGGAACCGGTTGCCCATGATTCGCATGACCAACATCAGCCTGCTGCCGGGCGAGAAGCCGCTGACGCTCGAGCAACTGATCGCTTCCACCGATCACGGCATCCTGATGCAGACTAATCGCTCGTGGTCGATCGACGACCGGCGTTATAACTTTCAATTTGGTTGCGAGATTGGCTGGGAGATCAAGCATGGCAAGCGCGTGCGCATGGTGAAGAATCCGTCGTACTCCGGGATCACGACTGAGTTCTGGAATTCACTGGATGCGATCTGCTCGCGCGATGAGTGGACGCTCTGGGGCACTCCGAATTGCGGCAAAGGCCAGCCGCAGCAGGTGATGGGCACGGGGCACGGGGCGGCGCCGTCGAGATTTCGCGGGGTCAAGGTTGGGAGTGCTTACAAGGGAAGCTAGTTCAAAGTCGTTCACAACAGAGACACAGAGGCACAGCGAAAAGCTAAAGCCAGTCTGAATGCTCACCAGGGAACAAGCCGCAGACATCTTTGACCGCATCAGGAAATTATCGTCTGCTGACGAAACCGAAGTGCTTTTTTCGGGGGGGAGCTTTGCGCTTACTCGCTTTGCGAACAACACGATTCATCAGAATGTTGCGGACGAAAACCACATGGTCTCCGTGCGCACCGTCTTTGGCGGTCGCACGGCTCGTGCTTCCACCAACAAGTTTGACGATGACAGTTTGCGGCGGGTGGTGGAATCTTCGGAAGCTCTGGCCAGGGTGCAGCATCCTGATTCTGACCTTTTGCCCATGCCCGACGATCGCGAAGCTGCCGGCAGAGCGGACGAGGGCGTCCGCTCTACACCAGTCCCTTCTCGTTATTTCGCTGAGACCGCGGCGATTACGCCGCAGCTTCGTGCTGACAGCGTCAAGAAGATTGTCGAGGTGGCACAAAATCATAAACTCACTACTGCCGGCATCTTCTCCAGTTCTGAATCGGTCGAGGGCATTTTCAATTCCCGCGGGCTGAGTGACTGGTACACGCAAACGCTGGCGGAAGTTTCCATCACCATGCTGGGCGCCGATTCTTCCGGCTGGCAGAAGGCCAACTCGCCTGATGTCAGCAACCTCGATCCGCTCGGGCTGGCCGAGATTGCGGCGAAGAAGGCGCTCGATTCAACGCATCCCGCGGAGATTCCGGCAGGGAAGTACACGGTGATCCTCGAGCCTGCGGCCGTGCTCGACATCGTCGGCTTCATGTTCTGGGATTACTCCGGCATGGCGATCCTCGACCAGCGCTCGTTCCTTACCGGCCGTATCGGCACGAAACTCTTTGGCGAAAACATTACGATCTGGGACGACGTCACTCATCCCCTGCAGACTGGATCTCCGTTTGATGGCGAAGGCATGCGGCGGCAGCGCCTGCCGCTGGTTGAGAACGGAGTGGTCAAGCGAGTGGTCTACGCGCGAGGAACAGCTGCGCGCATGAAGGCTTCGGAATACAAAGATAAGGTTGGCCCGATCGAGGCCACTGGCCACGGATTCGCACTGCCCAACGAGATGGGCGAGATGCCGCTCAACATTGTGTTCGCCGCTCCGCAGAATCCGCAAACCCTGGCTCAGATGATCGCCTCGACCGAGCGCGGCGTGCTGGTGACGCGGCTGTGGTACATCCGCGAAGTCGATCCTTATGAAAAGATCGTTACTGGCATGACCCGCGACGGTACTTTCCTGGTGGAGAACGGAAAAGTTCAGCGAGGCCTGCGCAACTTCCGCTTCAACCAGAGCCTGATCCATATGCTCTCCGGAGTCGAGGCCATGAGCATGCCCGTCCGGTCTTCCGGTGAAGAGTCGTTTGACATGGTTGTGCCTGCCATGAAGGTCCGCGACTTTAATTTCACGGAAGTCACCAAGTTCTAGCGGTCGCCGACATTCGATCGCGAGTCGCAGGTTGTTGCGAGGGAATAAGGCGCATGTGGATGTCCTCTGCATCCACACCTCGATGTTCATCCGTAAAATCCCTCTAATTCGCTCATCCAAAAGCAGTTAGCACCCTTCTGTTCCATGACTTCGGTAACTTTGCACACCTGATTCCTGGGTGTACGCTGCCTCTGAGTTCCCTAAAACCAGAAGAAAGGTTCAATCGAGTCGTGGCAGCCGAAGCAGGCAAGGAACTAACGATTCCACAGCAGGCGGAGGGCAAGCACTATGCCTCAATGCAGAGTGCTCCCCGGTTTCCCGTGCATTTGTCGGTGGAATTAAATTCGCCGAACGGAGCTTGTCAGGCGGAGACGCAGAACATCTCGGCCAACGGCGTGCTGTTCGCGATGGATCGAGATGTCCCGGTAGGTTCGGTGGTGGACTTTACGATTCTGCTTCCGGGAGAGGTTGTTGGTTCGCGTCGCGATGTACAGATTGACTGCCACGGCCGCGTGGTCCGCAGCTTTGAAGATCAGGGCCGTCGCGGCGTTGGCGTAGTGATCGACGAATATCACTTTGAGCGGGCATAGGTGTAACGAAACTGATGGCGAGCACTTCAATCGGCACGGGAGAAAATAACGGGCTTCACGAGAATGGCGGCACGGGCCAGTTCATTCGCGTGATTCTGGCCGATACTCAGGCCATCTTCCGCGCCGGACTGCGCAAAATCTTCGCGCTCGAAGACGATATCCGTGTAGTCGGCCAGGCCGAGACTTTGCCCCAGACGCAGTCGGCAATAACCAAGTTTTCCGCGGACGTTCTGATTTTTGAATCGGCGCTGGCTCCAAATCCGGTCGAAGTGGTGGCGGAACTGCTGCGCCTGGCGCCGCAACTGAAGATCGTTGTGGTCACGCCGGCGTCTGACGAACAACTCACGCTGGAACTGTTCCGCCGCGGAGCGCATGGCATCCTGTCGCGCGAGGCGGAGCCCGAAGCCCTGATCGATTGCCTGCGCAAGGTCGCTGCCGGCGAACCCTGGCTCGAGAATCAGGCCATTCATTGGGTAATGGAAGCCTACCGCGGCCACAATTTGCGTCCTTCGGGAGCGCGGCCGAAAGTCCAGCTCACACCCAAGGAAACGCTGATCGTTTCCTGCGTCACGCAGGGGATGAAGAATAAAGAAATCGCGGTTCGCGTAGGAACCACCGAGCAGGTCGTGAAGAACTACCTGCGCAAGGTATACGACAAGCTGGGCGTCGCCGACCGCCTTGAACTCGCGCTCTACTGCCTGAGCCATCACGTCGTCGATGGGGTGAAACCACCTCCGATTCCTGCAACCACTGCTCAGAGTGGCGATGCAGTCAACGCTGCCGCTGCCGGTGCTGCGGCTGGCGCAGGCACTTCGAGTGCTCCGTCGCCTTCGAATTCAAACGTACCCAATAACAACCCGCCCGAGAAGATCTCCTAAGACACTGTTGTTCTGCATCTCGCCTCTTTCGTCTCCAACGTCTTGTTTCGTGCCGCTGCCGATTTGCGATCGTGCGCCGCTGACCATAGAATGAAATGAAGCTAGGGTTGGCATGAACTTCAGCCGACTCGGCGTGACAGGCGGTAGCCCCCCGGAGAGCTATCGTCGTGCGCAGGTTTTGCGGAGAGATGGCCGAGTGGCTGAAGGCGCACGCTTGGAAAGCGTGTTTAGGGGAAACTCTAACGTGGGTTCGAATCCCACTCTCTCCGCCATTGCTTTTGTTATCTGGCACTTACGTCGTGGTGATATTACAACTGATATCAAGTTGGAGGATCACGAAGCTTGTTGAGC
>Ga0209274_10001895_pt1 | contig 10490 bp, 7 predicted proteins | sample HubBroMetageREF1_FD_188343 | JGI IMG/M metagenome (GOLD analysis project Ga0209274, IMG submission 188343) | Reference soil microbial communities from the Hubbard Brook experimental Forest, New Hampshire, USA - Hubbard Brook CCASE Soil... | ecosystem: Environmental > Terrestrial > Soil >...
GCCCAATGCGGGAGGTCCGCAATTTGTTCGCGCCGGATATCAAAAGCGATCTCAAGCAGCGTGCCAAGAGATACGTTGGTCGCCTGCAGAATGTCGTTACTGATGTCGATGTGGACGGAGCCGCTTCCGGTGTTGTTCACCTTCACGGTCGCGACGTCATAGTCTTGCACGGCGGCGTTCGAGTGGCTCGCCGCAGGCGGTGTTTGCGCCCGAGCCCAAGAACTACAAGAAGCAACAATGAGTACGAGCACCAATAGACATCGAATCATTCGTGCGTCGTCGTGCATTCTGCCACTCCAGTTAAATGTCGCTCTGCTCCGCTTAGTTGTCTGAAGGATGATCGACGTGATCGATCACCAGCACTTTCACGGGTGCTTTGCTCATCGCCTCAAGCCTCAATCCAATCTGCTCAGTAATCGCGGTGTATAGCGGGGGCGGCGCATCGGCCGCATCGCTCGGAGGCGGAACCTTGATTCCCATGCCGCCAAACTGTGATTCGTCAGGCGTCCATTTCAATAGGAAGTTGTAACGCCCCTGCAACTCGGTTTCGTCGACTACCGGACGATCCAGCACTGCGGATTGCATGAGGTGGCAAAAATCCTCCATCGTCGCATTACGCACCGTCAGCACTCCCAAACCGCGGAAGAATAAGCCCGGCAGAGCACCCGAATCCGGAGCCGCCTTCTCCATCTTCTCGCCGCCCTTAGCCACAAAGAGCACGTAGGCTGACATCTCCTTCTTGTCTTCATGGAACTTGAGTTGGAAGCGATCAGCCAGCATCTGCTGCACCATATGGCGAAGCTGGTCAGGGTTCGGTGTTCCTGGGATGTCCGGTTTCCCATTCAGGTCATACTTCTGGCTCGAGGCCCAGTCGGGCAAATCCGCAACCTGCTTGTCCTGCACGCCATAAGCGAATTTGATTAGGTCCATCAGGGTCGTATTGACGGTTAGAAAACCTCCACCACGGACGCCGAAGAGCTTGCCCTGCTCGTCCGGGGGGCTTGGCTTGATCGTCATAACTTCGAAGACCGGCTTTGCGTCAGCCGGCATCGGCGGAACCGGCTTCGGTGCTTCCGGAATCACCCATGCCGTCTCAGGTGTGGCGCGTTCAAATACCAGGGGGTTGGATTGGCCTCCCTGAACTACGGTACCGGCGATCGCCTTACCGTCGGCCGACAGCTTGCCTTCGTAAGCCAGATCCAGCATTTGAATGGCATACTTCAGCGTTCCATCCTGGAAGCTGATCGACGAGGTCTTCATTCCTTGTCCACCTTGATCGATGGAGTACATCGTTCCGGCCAGCACTCCATCCGCCCCACGCGACACCTTGAGAACGGTGCGGAGATTCGTCTGCGGCAGATGCAGCGTCCCCTGCCAGGTGTCGTCGATACCCTTCGCGGGCGTCTGGGCTCTTCCTGGCCGGCTGGTCAAAAGCATAATTGAGACGCCAATTAGGAACGCCAGCCACAGCATCCCGCTCTTACGAGATGAGGACTGAGGAGCAACATAGGACGATGTCATACCAATCCGATCGCTAACGGAATGAGTTTTTTAGAGCTGGAAACTGTACTTTAGACGATATACGTCAAAGCAGGTCATCCAGGACGCAGTTTTTCACTCTGGGAGGTAGTCCCATAAGCATTCCGAAGGAGCGAGAGGCCACAGGTTTGTCGGCGTTCTCCGGCTTACTATCTCGCATCGGAAAGCTATAACCTTAGCTCCGAAGGATTTCCACCATAGCATTCGAGGTTCCCGCAGGGATGCGGAGGCGCAGAAGTTTGCTGGTGTCAGGGTGGAACTCGCTCTTCTGCTCACCGCAGGCCACCTTATAGATTCCTGCAGGCAGGCCCGCCATCGCGATTTGAACCTCTCCGCTGCCTGTCGTTTCGGTCTCGAGCGCGAAACGAAATCTCTGCCGCCCTGTTGACCAGTGGATTGGTTTTTCCTTCGCAAACCGCGCACCGGTCAGTTCGAAGTCGATCTGCTGACCATTCGTTCGCAGATGCAGGCGACGGCGTACCCCGTCCCGGGGAATGATCTGCAGCGAGCCGTCTTTGGCGAGCATCTCGCCGCCAAAGCAGAACCGGCCGAAGACAGGATCGTCCGCAACGATGGTGGAAGCGGCTCGAAGCGCGCCACAGTAGCCCAAATCAGTCTCCGACGAGTAGTACCAGGGGCCGCGATGGTGCGGCTGTCCGAGCCATGTCATGCCGTACGCCGCCGGTTCGAAGCCTCCGCCGGTTCCGCCATCGTTGGCCTCGCCTGGAAACCAGTAGCCGAAGCCAGTCTCCTGGGTTCCTGTGTTCATCAGCGACCAAGAGCTGAGGATCGACGCGTATCCGAGGCGGATGGTCGCATCGGGCGCACGCCGGTCGTGCAGCGCGTGGTCGAGCACACCCCAGCCACCCATCGGAGACATGTAGGTCAGCGTGAAGGCGTCGCCAGCTCCTGCGCGATAGTCGCTGCCGTAGTAGTAATACGCCTTCTCAACCACGCCACGACAGAAAAGATTGGCGCGGATCTGTGTTTCGCCAAACTTCACGGCCGCCTCTGGTGTTGTGTCCGGTGTCTGCGGGTGATCAAGCGCGTATCGCGCGATAGCCTGCGTCGATTCGAAGCCAGTGGAGTCGAAGGCATACTCCGATCCGAAAAGATTTGGATTGCCACTAACGAAGAACGCGACCTTCTTTTCCCAATGCATACGCAATTGAGCCGCCTCATCGTGCTTGCCGACGATATCCAACTCATCGATGAGTTGCGGAATGACGACCTCGTTATAGAAGCCTGTTTTATACGCCGACCAGCCAGTCACACGCATGGGAATGGTGAACATGCCGAGCGCTGTGCCGTACGCTCGTTCGAGATATGTTGCTTTGCCTAGCTTCATCTTCATACCCGGATAGTCACGGGCAATTTTGTACATGCTGAAATACATCACGACGATGTGCGGATAGTCGTAGCACCGCCAGATGTGAAGCTTGCCCTTACTTCCGGGATCGCTGCTGTCGCGGTTTTGTTTCCAGTCGGGGATGCCGTAGATACCATAGCTGTCACTCTCCTCTGTAGTTCGCTGCAGGCCACCCCAGACGAAGTGCTCGATGTAGTAGTCCAGCGCTTCGACCTCGGCAGGCGCGGGAAACTCTGCATTCTTACTCGAGAGATAGGCGGGCTTGCTCAAACCCGGGTCGTCGCAGGTCACCTCATAGATTCGCCAGCCTTTAATTCGATCGTAGTTGTCAGGGCCAAGCTGAACCTGCGTGTCCATCGCCCACTCTGCAAGCAGACCGTTGTACCACTTGCTTGCATCACGAACCTGGTGCTTGGCGATGAATGCAGCACGTTTGTGGATCAGCGTCTCCAGAGGCTCGGTTGCAAAAAACTCAAGCCGCGTGGCTCGTCCCCCGGCTTGATTCACCGTCAGCATGTTCTCGCCGAGTTGGCTGAACTTCACCCGATAGAACACCCATCCATCGCTCTCGCCTAGGGATGCAATCGTAGTCTGCTGTGGATGCTTGGCGACGACGCTCTCGATCCGATCACGTGACCGGAGAGCAATGCAGGTGGAGAGATCGGACGGGACGGTCATGCCGGGCGCGACCTCGACATCGATCAAGCCCGCGTCCACGAGCCGCTGCCTCACTTCTTCATAGTCCTTCGCCCATGCAAGTTGGAATGCATACTCGCGATCAGCTCCCGTTTTGCCTGTGGCCCCGAGTGTGACACTCGTACGAGGCTGACGCCAGCGGCCACCCGCCGCCTGCACCGCCTCTCCGACAGCCACCGAGTGCACATACGCGCGAAAAGCGGGCCGCTGCCCGTTCGGGGCCACCGTATTCGGCGCCTGCGCTTGTGTCTGTCCCGGCACCGCCGCCTGCGTCTGCCGAGGACGCGGTGGCATGTGATTCCAATACTCCAGATGCGTCTCCCGCTCTGGCGTCATCACCAGGTACGGTCCCACGCTGTTCGACCGCATCCAGAAGAGAAACGAACCATGCCCCGAGATGAAGCTATGCTTCAGGACAGAAGCCGAGGCAGGCTCTTTGCCGCTGAATGTCGAATGCATCGGCAGTGGCAGCGCGACATCACCAATCTCGATGGGATCGGAAGACAGGTTGCGCAGAGAGATGCTCCAACGCAGAAGGCTGTTCTGCGGCTTGAGGCTAATTGCTACCGCAAGCGCTTCGCCGTGCTCATCCTCTACGCGATACTCTCCTGGTGAAGTTTGCACCGTTGCATTTGCAGTTTGAAAGCTCTGCCAAGGGCCGTTATGTCGTCGCCAGGCAATCTCGACATGACCAAGCGCCTGTCCGGTTGCCACATAGTCTGTCGAAAAGGCGTCGCCAGCAAACCGGAGACTCGTCAGCGCAGGTCCGTCAAACTCAAGAAGAAACGGTGAGGCGCCAGCGGAAGCCTTTGCCAAGGCGTCTATCTGAGTCCGGCCTACCCCCACGCCGAGCGAAGGGAATGAGGCATTGGCCGCAAGAGTAGCGGCTCCCAACAAGAACTCACGGCGGTTGGCGGACATCGGCCCTCGCTGAGTGAAATTGTGTACAAAACAGTATTCAATCGAGAGCCCACGCTGTCAATGGCTTGCTTCTGCGCATCCATGGCCCAGGCGCGACATCCGGTCACTCGATGCCCCGCAAAGTGCGTCTGAGTGCTGACGGGAAGACGCGCCAGACATACCGCTTTACCTCTCACTAACTTGGGTTTTCCGCGACAAGAGATTCTCCGCAGTGATGAACGCCGCGGAATAATCAAAAAAAGGCAGCGTCGCGAAGACGCTGCTTCAGAAGGCGTATTCAGCATCGCTGATCGGCGACTCATTGCCATCCACATATGGGTTGAAACGCGTTCAACCTAAAGTTGGACCTGCAATAAGTTGGACCCGCAACCTAATCAGCGTTCCAACCCTCTCCTTCAAGGAAGCGAGTACGGCAGGAAGAAGCGCCCGATCTGGATGCCTTTGTGTTCACTGGGCGGCCAGATATGGAAACTTTCCACGTGCGTTCCCGGCTCGGAACGAGCTATTCCCGTGCCGAGCTCAGTGCCTGTATTGCTGTCAAAGAAGTGCACCTCGAGGCCGTCCTCCAAGCGGCGCCAACCCACCACATAAGACCCCGGCTTGAGCGTCAAATGCCCATCGAGCACCAATGGCGACTGGACAAGGAGAAAATGCGAGTACTTCCCATCCGCGGCGTACCCCGCAGTGATCAGCACAACCGCTGCAATGAGTTCCCTGCGCGAATTGATGATGCCATTCGCGGTACGCATCTCGGTCTCGATGTGTTCTTTCTCTACCGGGGCTCGCGCTGGCAACGCGGCCTCAAGCTCGGCAGTCGTCGCCGCGCGCCATTGTTCTCCACTGGTCCTCTGCCCTGGAGCAGCGACGGTCAGGCATGACCAAAGCACTATCAAACATACCCGTCGCATGAAAGATCCTTTCATCGAGGAAGGTGCACGATCCCGCGTTGCAACGCAAGAACGGCGGCATTAGTTCGGTCAGACGCCCCTAGCTTGCCCAGCAGGCTATTCACGTGGGACTTCACCGTGGCCTCGGTAATGTGCAGATCGCTCGCGATCTCCTTATTCGACCGGCCAGCCACAATGCGCTCAAGCACCTCAAGCTCGCGGGAAGTCAGTTCATCGCTCGCTACCCGCTGCGCAAGCTTCTCGGCGATGACCGGCGGAATTCGGCCGCGCCCCGCATCCACCGCTCGAATCGCCTCGACCAGCTCCTCCATGTCCATGCCTTTGAGCAAGTACGCCCTCGCGCCAGCTTGCATGGCCCGATAGATGTCTTCATCTCCGTCGAACGTCGTGAGCACGATGAAACGCGCGGAAGGTACGCCCCGCCGAATCTCATGGATGGCTTCCACACCCGTCATAACCGGCATTTGGAGGTCCATCAGAGTGACATCCGGCATAAGAGATGCATATCGATCCACGGCCTCCCGTCCGTCCTTCGCGAAACCCACGACTTCGATCTCCGCGGCGGATGACAAGAGAGAGATAAGCCCCTGCCGCACGACCGCATGATCCTCTACAACAAAAACGCGGATGCGTTGACTGACTGGCATTACGATTTCTCCGCCGGTATAGGAGCTACAAGTGTAACCTTCGTCCCTTGGCCAGGAGCGCTCTCAACGCTGAGATGGCCTTGGAGTAGAGCGGCGCGCTCCTCCAGGCCTCTCAAACCATAGTGGTCTGCCATCCCGCTCGCCGATCCGAAATCAAATCCGCATCCATTGTCCCTGACTTGAAGTCGCAGGTTGTCGGCTCCATAGGAAAGCTCCACCGACATCTCTGTCGCGCCCGAATGCCTCTCGACGTTTGAGATCGCCTCGCTCGCAATCCGCATAACTTCATTCTCAATTGAGGCGGATGCGCTTCGGTACTCTCCAGAGATGCGAAGCCGGGCCAACCCTTTCGTCTCGCGGAAGGCATCCACGCGAGCTGCCAGACGCACAGGAAGACTCTCCTCAGAGAAATTGGCGCGGAGATTCCAAATACTCTGCCGCGCCGACTCCAGCGCCTGCCGCACCAGAGAGCGCGTCTGCGTCAGTTGCTCAGTCACCTCTCCCAGCCGTCCCGCCTTGGCGTGCTGGGCGGCCAGTTCCACCTGCAACGAAACGCTCACAAGATCCTGGGCGAGCGTGTCGTGTACCTCCCTGGCCACACGGGTACGCTCCTGGAGCACCATGGCAAAGCGACGCCTCTCTTCGCGCACTCTTAATTGAACGAACCCCACAATCCCCAATGCAGCCAGGCAACCACCGAGCAGATAAGCCCACAGGCTGCGATACCACGGCGTCAGCACGCGAAAGCGGAAGGTGGCCTCGTCCTTGCTCCATACCCCATCGCTATTGGCAGCGATGACCCGGAAAACATACTGTCGCGCGGGCAAATTCGTGTAATACGCTGTGCGTCGGGTCCCGGCGTCAATCCAGCCATGGTCGAAGCCGTCGAGCATATATCGGTAGTGGGTACCGGCAGCATCATTCAAGCTCAGTCCGGCGTATTCGAAGCTGTATTGGCGGTGGCCTGGGCCGATCTCCGCAATCGTATCCGGTGGTAGCGCCATCCCGTCCACATGCAATTGCGTGATCACAACCCCGGGAGGAACACGATCTTTGACCAGGTGCTGAGGATCGGTGACAGCGATCCCACGCCGGGTAGCAAACCAGAGCTCTCCGTTCGGACCTTCGCCTTCAGAAAAGATCCCTTCACCAGCAACCTCATCACTTTGCATACCGTCGCTACGCCCGTAGGCATCCACCTTTAGGTTGTTGCACGGTGATGGATCCGTAACACACGCTCGCAGGTCTTTGATTTGGACACGGAATAACCCCCGTGTGGAGCGAAGCCACAGGGACCCGTTCTGATCTGCAAGGATGCCCACGATCTCTGCCGGTAGGGCCGGCGCATGCAAAGGAACGATCCTGTCATCCGCCACCAGAGCCAATCCATGGCCGTGCATTGCCACCCATAGAGAACCGTCGCGATCGGCACCTAGTGCAGTGATGATGCTCGCGTTGGTTTGATAAGGAGACGACAGGCACCGAAACCGCTGATTCGTCTCTTGGCACAGACCGCCAGCGGTACCGATCCACAGAACGCTCGTGCCGCTCTCCTTCGGACTAACCTGCAGCAGCGGCCCAATGGATTCGCTTAGCAGGCCATCTGTTTGGGTGAAGGTGCGGACGGCTTTATCGGCAATGTGCACGAGTCCGTATCTCGTGCCAGCCCACACGGTTCCGTCTGCGGCAACAATCACGCTCCTCACAAAGTTGTCCGGTAATCCGTCGGCAATCGTCCACTGGCGTACCTGCCCTCCTTCGATGTGATTGAGCCCGTCTGGAGTGCCCGCCCAAAGATCATCGTCCCGGCCGGCGGTGAGCGAAAGGATCACGGGGCTCGTGAGCTTGTTGTGGGCAACCGGCACCGCAACGCTTTCAGCTCGAAAGATCCCGTCGTCGCGTGTCCCGAAGTACATGACCCCTCGGCTATCACGAGCGACAGTTGTCACTGCCTCGGAGTTGGAGCCTGGAACCGTGGCGAACTTGCGAGGTTGCAAGGCATGCAAACCGGAAGCCTCTGTCCCAACCCAGAGATCTCCCTCGCGATCTAAGCAAAGGGAGAGAACCGATTCCCCTCGAAAAGCCTCGTCCTCATTTAAATGGAAACCTGACGCAGTCTCCACAGATACGAGCCCTCGGTTTGTCCCTATCCACGCCTTCCCCTGCGCATCCACATAGAGGACCTGCACGCGGTTTCCCGGAAGGTCTCGGCCGGTCTGCCAGGTCTTCTTCTGGGAAGATGACGAGAATTGCACAAAATTCGAGCCATAGGTCCAGATACCTTGCTTATCAATCACGGCACCGAGCAGCGCCTGTCCATCTGGTGCCGGCGACATTAGAGAAACAAGCTGTCCACCACTCCACCGATAAACACCACCTCTGTTTGAGACGAGGGTCGGTCCTTGCTCTCCGCTGGCTAAGCCAGTTATGGCTTCGTTCGTTGCGACACGTTCGAAGTGGTCGCGCTGCCAAGTCGCAAGTCCACCGCTGGTTAAAACGAGGAGACCACTCGCACTCGTTGCCAGCGCAAGAATCTCATCGGACGGAAGCCCATCTTGCGCAGAAAAGCGCTTGTAGTCCTCGCCATGCTTGCGGACAAGACCATCTAAAGTGCCGAACCAAAGATCGCCCGCCTGATCTTCGGCTAGGCAGCACAGGTCATCACTCCCGAATGCCGGTACCGTCCTAGGGTTCAGGACACGAAAGCTCTGCCCATCAAACCGTGCAGCTCCGTTCTCCGTCGCCACCCAGAGATACCCTTCATGACTCTGCAGAATGGCATGAACACTCGCCTGAGGAAGACCGTCCTCGGTCGACCACACCTGATGATGAAAATAATCCGGCGTTTTCCCTTGTTGAGAACCCGCCCCGACAGGCCCAATGAGCAGGATAGCCATGCCCACCAGGAGTGGTCCCCAATATGGCGATACGTTTCGGCGCCAGCAAGCAGCTCGCCGAAGCTTTGCTCGGCACCAACCGGCTAACACGATTCTCCTGGAACTGGCCGCACGCCAACAGGAATTGGCACACGCTGAATATAACCGGTCCAGCGATCCGAATGAACTTGGCGACCTCAGATTTTGGTTTGCAGGCCGCGCCACGAGCGGTTGTTACTCCGTCACCTCGAAGGTGACCTCAAGTTCGATGGGCAAGCCCAACGGAAGGCTCGCAACCCCGATCACGGATCGAACTGCCATCTTTTCGACTCCAAAGACACTTTGAAACAAGTCTGAGGCGGCGTCAGCCACTCGGGGCTGATCGAAGAAATCGCCCGAGGTTGCGATGAAGACGCCTAATCGGACGACACGAGCAATTCGATCGAGTGATCCCAAATATGCTTTGGCTGTAGCGAGCGCGTTCAGAGCCGCTGCGTAGGTAGCGTCGCGCGCCGCCTCTACATCGAGCTCTTTCCCGACCCTACCGACATATTTCGGCTTGTGGTCAACAATCGGAAGCATCCCGCTCATGAAGAGAAGATTTCCCGTCTGAACGGCTTCGACGTAGCTACCCAAAGGCGTAGGCGCCGCCGGAAGCTGTACCCCAAGCTCCACAAGCCGGCCCTCAGCACCACCAGGCTGCGGCGCCTTGCTGCCTACCATTGCGCCCAAGTGCGCACCATCGTCCATGTGCAGCACCTCCCCGGCTATTTGACCGGCTTCTCTGAGATAAACGACGTCCGCTGCGACGGCCGCCGAGTCTACCGGTGAGCGCCCATCGGTCCGAGTCGAATCATATAAGTGCCACAACAGGAGAAGCAATCCGGGGGATTTCCCCTAGCCATTTCGAGCGCAACGAAAGCCCAAATGTGATGTCGAGCTGTCAGGTGTATTAGGGCTCCGCGCCGCAACCCGATAGCGGTTGCAGTACGACTTGTGACAAAGGAACGAACCACCCTTCATCACCTTTGCATCTCCTTCTGGAGGACCCGAAGGATTGGTTGAGACTGCAGTTCCGTGAAAGGAAGGACTAAACCAATCGGCGCACCACTCCCAGGTGTTTCCTGTCATCGAATAGAGGCCGAATCCGTTGGGTGGAAATGCGTCGATCGGACAGGTTCCGCCGAAACCATCTTCTCCAGTGTCTTCTCGCGGGAACTCTCCCTGCCAGATATTGCAGAGGTGCTTCCCATTTGGCCGTAGTTGGTCCCCCCAAGGGTAGAGCTTCTGTACCAGACCACCACGCGCCGCATACTCCCACTCGGCCTCAGTAGGCAGTCTTTGACCAGACCATTCGCAAAAGCTCGCAGCGTCGTTCCATGAGACGTGTACGACCGGATGAGTTGGACGCGAAGAGACATCGGAGCCCGGACCTTCCGGAGTTCGCCAGCTAGCACCGCGCACCTTGCACCACCACGGTGCCGCCGCCACGGTGTCCTCCACTAGTTCGTGAAAGCGCTTCTGGGGAATGTGC
>Ga0209274_10001896_pt1 | contig 10488 bp, 8 predicted proteins | sample HubBroMetageREF1_FD_188343 | JGI IMG/M metagenome (GOLD analysis project Ga0209274, IMG submission 188343) | Reference soil microbial communities from the Hubbard Brook experimental Forest, New Hampshire, USA - Hubbard Brook CCASE Soil... | ecosystem: Environmental > Terrestrial > Soil >...
GAAAAGGTCGGCGCTATCGATAGCTTATCTTGAGCGGGAGAAGGGATTTGAACCCTCGACGTCCACCTTGGCAAGGTGGCACTCTACCACTGAGTTACTCCCGCAAACGTCGCTATATCAACACGTTACACAAGCTCCAGATCCGGTCAAGGCGCGCTCCGAAAGCGAGCGCACCCGCTACATACGACCCAGCGCCAGGGTCGGTCAAGCTACCCAAAGAAGCCCATCGCCGCATGGCTCACGATGGACCCATCCCCGTCATCCACCGTCTGCTCATAATGGAGCAATCTTCCTCGCGCCCCGCGTCCGCGAACGGCGCGCACCAAAGACCAAATCGGAGCGAGCCCGCACACGCGCCGCTCGTCGAGATCCGCGCTGACATGTGCCCAGAATCCGGGCGCGTCGAGCTCGGACGCGTGCGCGAGAGAAACGCGATCCACCTTCTCGAGGGCACCCCTCTGCTCTTCACCATAAGGCTTGGCGTCGCCGAATCGCGGACCCACGTGGGCGAGGTCGGCCCCGGCAACGACCACAACGCGACCGGGGCGTGCTTCGACGACGGCACGGACACCCTCGATGAATCTCTCGACCCGCGCGTCGGCCTCGGGGTCTTTGCCACTGACCTGCGCGGCCCCCAGGCCCGCGAGGATGGGGACGATGCGAAGGTCGCGGCCTTTGAGGACGTGCTTCAGGAAGACGACCTGAAACTCGAGGGAGTGCTCGCGCTTGTGGTTGAACTGATCGGCGTACGGGTCGAACCCCTCGGCGGTCGCGGCGATCGCGTCGAGGCTCGTGGTGTCGGCCGGGACGGGTCCGAGCGGAGTGGCGAAGGCTTTTCGGCACAGAGCGAAGGGCTCTCGCATCGGGGCGTGGGAGGTGCCGAAGACGATGAAGGTGTCGACTTCGGGAGAGATGGTTGACGCGAGCGCTCGGTACGCGTGGCCATAGCCGACGGCTCCGCGCCAGGGATCGATGTGCGGGGCGATGAGCGCCACCATGCCGGTCCCACCGGTGGCATTCGTAGACGCGCTCGGATCGGCCGCTCGAGCCAGGCAGGACTGCTCGATGTATCGCTCGAGCGCACGCTGCTCTCTGTGGTACGCGGCTCCGGCGTGCGTGGCGGGCCTGACGTCGGCCTCGACGAACTCTCGCTCGACGCGGACGCGCGCTTCGCGGAAGGTCGGTCCCTCGAGAAAGAGACCTCCTTCGAGCTGGCTGGCCAGGTGCACGACCACTTCGACGGGCACTTGGGCGCCGAGCTCGACGGAGGCCTCGCGCGCCACTTCTTCGCACGTCAGCTTGCCGGTGAAGCGCGCCACGACGGGCACGAGCACGGGGGGGATCGCGGCCTGGGCTTCGGTGACGCCTTGGGTGTCCCGCAGGACGAGGACCTTGCCATGCTCCCGATCGGGCACGACGATCGACTCCACGGCTCGAAGCGCTGGGCGGGATCGGGCGTCCATCCCCCCATTCTAACGAGTTACGGGCTAGGTTTCCGCTCGCGCATGCGATCCACCTCTCCCAAGTGGTCTCGCAACCCGTACCGGTCCCGATTGCTGGAGCTCTACGCGAAGACCGAAGAGCTGGTCCGAGATTGGGCATGCACGTGCACGCCGGCCGGTGAGCTGTCGTCTCCGTGTTGCCGGTTTTCCGTGAGCGGGCACGAGCCGTATCCGACGGCCGTCGAGATCGAAGAAGTGCGTCACGCCATGCGCGCGGCCTCGGTGTCGCCCCGGGATCCTCGCAGGCTACCGTTGGCCGAAGGGCGCCCATGTCCGCTCTTGTCGGACGCGGGCCGCTGCCGCATTTACGAGTCGCGCCCGTTCGGGTGCCGAACCTACTTCTGTGAGGCCGCGGAGGGAGCGACGCGGGCCTGGCCGCGCGACGCCATGGGCGCGATCGGGCGGCAGATCGCCGATTTGTCCGCGGCCTTTTCTCCTCGTGAGCCAGGGCCCCGTCCGCTGACCCGGGTGCTCGGCAGATAAGTTCGTGGGCGGCGTCGTTCCCTTTGGCGCCCGCCTGACAAACGCCGTAGGCTGCGCGCGCCGCGCATGCGCCTAGCCGACCTGCTCAGCCCGGACATCAAGCAGATCCTCAAGGAGGATCCCGATCAGGTGAAGGCCCTGCTCGACGAGATCCACGCCGAAGATCTCGCCGATATCGTCAGCCAGCTCGAGCCGGACGAAGCCGCCGTCCTTCTGACCAAGCTCCAGCCCGAGGACGCCGCGCCCATCTTCGAGCGCCTCGAAGAGCACGAGCGCGAAGAGCTCGTCGAGCAAATGCCGGCCGAGTCGGTCGTTCAGATCGCCAGCGAGATGGCCGCCGACGACCGAGCGGACTTCTTCAGCGTTCTGCCCGGCCCTGTGGGCGATTCGCTCTTCGAAGCGCTGAAAAAAGTCGACCCCGAGGCCGCTCAGGAAGTTCGCGACATCGAGAAGTGGCCGACGACGAGCGCCGGTCACTTGATGACGACCGACTTCGTCCGCGTCTCGCCGCGCATGCTGGTGTCCGAGGCCATGGATGTCGTGCGCCGGCGGGCGCGCGAGCGCGACGAGTTCGTGTACACGGTCTACATCCTCGAGGGGGAGCATCTCGAGGGCGTCGCAAGCCTCCGCGACCTCATGGTCGCCGAGCCCTACTTCGGGATCGCCGAAGTGATGCGCACCAACGTCATCAGCGTGCCCCCAACGATGGACCAGGAAGAGGTCGCGCGGCGGATGGCCAAGTACGACCTCAACGTCATCCCGGTCGTGTCCGACGACGGGCACCTGCTCGGCGTCATCACGATCGACGACATCATCGACGTGCTCGTGCGCGAGCAGACGGAAGACGTTCAGAAGATCGGCGGCGTCGAGCCCCTCGACGTCCCGTATTTTCAGACGAGCTTCTTCACGTTCATCCAGAAGCGGGCGGTCTGGCTCATCGTCCTCTTCGTCGAAGAGTTTTTCACCCAGACGGCGCTCCGGCACTACGACCCGGTCATGGAGGCCGTGAAGGGGGCGCTGCTCTACGTTCCGCTCCTCATCTCGGCGGGAGGGAACTCCGGGTCGCAGTCGTCCACCCTCGTGATTCGCGGGCTCGCCCTGGGCGAAATCAAGATGCGTGACTGGTGGCGAATTCTCGTTCGCGAGCTCGGCATGGGCATCGTTCTTGGAGCCATGATCGCGCTCATCGCCATGGGCCGCGTCTTGATGTACCCCGACCAGTCGCTCCTCTTCGCCATCACGGTCGCGCTCACCGTGCTTTGCATCATCATTTCAGGATGTACCGTCGGCTCGATGTTGCCTCTCATCCTCAAGCGGCTGGGCATCGACCCGGCGACGAGCTCGACCCCCTTCATCGCCAGCCTGGTCGACACGCTCGGGGTCATCATTTACGCGCATGTCGCGATGGCGGTCATGCGAGACGTGATCGAAAAAGCGCTCGTTCACCCCTAGAGGACCTCCATGGCGGAAGACTCGTCCACGCCCGTTTGCGTCATCGAATCGATTCCCGTCGGAGGCGCTCATGAAGTGTCGCCGGCGCTCGTCGCTTCCGAAGGGATCCCGACGCCGGCCAACTTGCGCATCTTCCCGGAGCTCGGCAGGGGAGGGATGGGTCGGATCCATCCGGCCACCGACCGAAACCTGCTCCGGCACGTGGCCCTGAAGCGCCTCGACAAAGGCCTCGCGGCGCAGTCGTTCTACCGCGACGGGTTCATCGCGGAGGCCCAGATTACCGGGCAGCTCGAGCACCCGAACATCGTCCCGGTGCACGAGCTCGCTGTCGATCCGAATGGGGTGCCGTATTTCACGATGAAGCTCGTCCAGGGCATCTCGCTCTACAAATGGCTCCGCGAAAATCGCCAGCTCGGCTCGACCGAACGCCTCGAAGAAGGCTTGGAGATCTTCACCAAGGTCTGCGATGCGGTGGCCTACGCGCATCACCGCGGCGTCATCCATCGCGACTTGAAGCCGGACAACATCATGGTGGCGAGCTTCGGCCAAGTCTACTTGATGGACTGGGGTCTGGCCCGGCTGACCAAGAGCCGACCCGCGTCCGGCGAGTATGCGCAGATGGAGGCTCCGGGCGCGGTGGGCACGCCGGAATACATGGCCCCCGAGCAAGCGCGCGGGAATCCGGACGACATGGACGAGCGCTCGGACATCTTCGGCCTAGGCGCCGTGCTCTACGAGATCGTGTGCGGCAAGACTCCCTACGGCGACGCGAGGGACCCGGAAGCCATCCTCGAGCGCGCGCGCGCGAATCGCGTCATTCCGATCGATCAGGCGGCGGCCACCATCGGAGTTCCCAAGTTCCTTCGCGACATCGTGTCTCGGGCCACCTCGCCCAACCCGGCCGATCGCTACGAGAGCGTCGTGGCGCTCCAGCGCGACGTCGTTTCGTTTGTGCGTGGCGGGCTGCATTTGCCGAGAAAGGCGTTTCAACCCGGGGCCACCATCATCCGCGAGGGCGACGGCGCCGATGCGGCGTACATGATCGTGCGGGGGCGCTGCCGAGCGTTTCGGGCCGTGGGCGACACGCAGGAGACTCTGGCCATCATGGGGGTCGGCGACGTCTTCGGAGAAATGGCGCTTCTCCTCGATGCGCCGCGGGCCGCGAGCGTCGAGGCCGTCGAGGCCGTGACGGTGCTCGTGCTCGACAAGCACACCATGACCGAGGGCCTGGGGATCGACGGGTGGACGGGCGCGCTCGTGCGAGCGCTGGCCGCGCGTTTTCGGGACCTCGAGCAGCAGGTCCGAACCTCGGGGATGCGGCGGGCCTAAGAGCGGCTAAGACTCGAGCTTCGGCTTCGAGCCGCACACTTCGCAAGACAGGCTCCCAAAGGGCGGGCGCTCTCCGCGCACGAGCGTCTCGCCGCACACGCACGCCCAACCGACGATTCGGGCGGGATTGCCTACGACGATCGCATGGGCCGGCACGTCGTGGAGGACGACAGCGCCCGCGCCGATCATGGCGTGACGGCCCACGCGAACCGGAGCCACGAGCACCGAGCTTGCGCCCAGGGAGGCGCCGTCGTCGACGAATGTTCGGTCCCAGTGGGGGCCGCGCGGAAAGGCGGCTCGCGGGTGCCGGACGTTGGTGAACTGGCAGCCGGGTCCCACGAAGACGTCTTCGCCGAGAATCACGCCATCCCAGACGCTCGTGTGGCTCTGGATGCGCGTCCCCGCTCCGATGACCGCGCCTGCGGCGACGAAGCAGAAGGCGCCGACCACGGTATCCGTTCCGAGGCTGGCCCCCGGGGCCACGATCGAAGGCGGGTGGACCCGCGGAGGCGCCCCGAGGCGCGGCCGGCGCTGCATGTGCGTGCAGATCCTTACACCCGAACGGCGTGCTGGCGCGTCCGTTTCGGACTGACTACCGTGCGGCTCCGATGGCCAACGGCCCGCGCTCCAACCCGCCTACCGGCCCTCTCACGTACAAGCGTGCGGGCGTCGACATCGACGCTGGCGACGAGCTCGTCGAGAGAATCAAACCCCTCGCCGCCGCCACGCGCATTGCCGAGGTTGTGGGCGACGTCGGAGGGTTTGCCGGTCTGTGCCGCGTTCCCGGCGACATCGAGGACCCGGTTCTGGTCAGCGGAACCGACGGAGTCGGGACGAAGCTCAAAGTGGCTTTTGCCACGGGAATCCACGACACCATCGGCTTCGACCTCGTCGGCATGTGCGTCAACGACATCGTCACGTGCGGCGCGCGGCCTCTTTTCTTTCTCGACTACTTTGCGACGAGCAAGCTCGACGTCGACGTTGCGGAGAAGGTCGTGCGCGGCATTGCCACCGCCTGCAAGGAGTGCGGGTGCGCGCTTCTCGGTGGCGAGACCGCGGAGCTCCCGGGCATGTACACCCCCGGCGAATACGACCTCGCAGGCTTCGCCGTCGGCGTCGTGGCCCGAAAGAAGATCGTCGACGGTACGCGGGTGGGGCAGGGCGATAAGATCATCGCTCTACCTTCGAGCGGCCTTCATTCGAACGGCTACTCGCTGGCGCGAGCGGCCCTCTTCGAGCATGCGCACCTCCTCTCGCAAGACCGCCCGGCCGAGCTTGGAGGGCAGACGCTCGGCGAGGCGCTTCTGGCGCCGACCCGTCTCTATGTGCGCGCGGTGAGCGCGGTCTTGTCGGCCGCAGTCGACGTGCGAGCGATGAGCCATATCACCGGCGGCGGCCTGCCGAGCAACCTGCCGCGCGTCTTGCCCGAGGGGCTTGGTGCTCGCATCGAGGGCAGGTGGTCGCGCGCGCCTATCTTCGACCTCGTTCAGCGCGCGGGCGGGATCGAAGTCGGCGAGATGCGCAGGGCTTTCAACGTCGGCGTGGGCTTCGTGGTCGTCGTGGCGGCGTGCGATGTCGAGCGCACGCTCCAGGTGTTGGGCTCGGCGGGCGAAACGGCATTCGTCCTCGGAACCATCGTGCCCGTGTCGCCCGATTGCCCGTTCGAAGAGAGGGTGCAGTGGCCCGCGTGATCGCCATTGGCGTTCTTGTCTCGGGCAGCGGGACGAACCTCCAAGCGATCCTCGACGCCGTGGCCTCCCGCGCCCTCGACGCGCGCGTCGAGGTCGTCATCTCCAACGTGGACGACGTGACGGCTCTCGAGCGTGCCCGCAAGGCGGGGGTCGAGGCTCGGGTCATCACGCACGGTCAATTCCACGACCGGCACGCGTTCGATGCCGCGGTCGTGCGTGCGCTTCGTGAACGTGGTGTCGAAGTCGTCGTTCTCGCGGGTTTCATGCGCCTGGTGACCGAGGTCCTCCTCGACGCCTTTCCCATGCGTGTGGTCAACGTGCATCCGGCGCTGTTGCCGGCGTTCCCCGGCGTTCATGCGCAGCGGCAGGCCCTCGATTACGGCGTGCGCGTGGCTGGGTGCACGGTTCACTTCGTCGACCGAGGCACCGACACCGGACCGATCATTGCGCAGGCGGCGGTCCCGGTGCTCGATGACGACAGCGAGTCGACGTTGGGCGACCGCATCCTCGCCCGGGAGCACGAGCTCTTGCCGAAGGTCCTTCAGTGGATCGCCGAAGGCCGCGTTCTGGTCGACCCGCCGGCGCGTCCCGGAGGCCGCGCTCGTGTGCGCGTTCAGCCGCCGGCCTCGGGCATCGCGTAAGCGGCGGGGCGATGGCCAAGCACTACGACGTAGTCGTTCTGGGCGCGGGCATCGGAGCCCTGACCACCGCGGCGCTGCTCTCGCGGCGGTCGTGGCGAGTCCTGGTGATCGGTCAGGGGTGGCGTCCTGCCATGTATCAATTCGAAGGGGTCACCCTCGCGCGGCGGACGTTTACGTTCCTCGCGGGCTCCTCGCCGCTCTGGAGCCGCGTGCTCGTCGAGCTCGCGCAGACGCAGTCGTTTCGTCGAAAGACCACGACCGTCGACCCGATGTTTCAGGTCCTCGCGCCCAAGCTTCGCCTCGACTTCGCTCCGGACGTGCAGCTCTTCGGCAAAGAGATCGATCGCACGTTTCCCGAGGTGCGCAGGGTGGTCGACGATCTCTACAACGAGCTCGCCCGTACCAATGCTGCCGCCGACGCCGCGTTCGAGCGCGACGCGGTGTGGCCGCCCGGCACCTTCTGGGAGCGCCGAGAGGCCGAACGCTTCGGCGCCGCCATCCCACGATTCGACGCGGGCGAGTGGCCTCCGCTCTTGGCCGAGTTCCCTCGGGCCCACGACTACCGCAGCATTGTCACGGTTCCGGCCACGTTCGCCAGCCGGTCGGTGGATCCCCCGGAGTTCGCCGTCGCACGCCTGCACGGTGCGTGGACGCGCGGCGTCGTCGGGCTCCACGCGGGCGAGAAGGACCTCGTCGACTTTCTCGTCGATCGCGTCGACGGCCAAGGCGGCCAGGCTCGGCTCACCGATCGCGTCGCGTCGATCGCGCATCGCCGAGGCCGGGTCAGCGGAGTGGTGATCGACGGCGAGGACGAAGAAACGGGTGTGGGGTTCGTGGTGACCGACATGGGCACGCGCGCCTTGCTCGACCTTGCCATCGAGTTCGACCCGCCACCCCGCGCCCTCCTCGCTCTCCCCCAGCTTGTGCACGCCGAGTCGCGCTTCGTTCTCTCCGTCGTCGTGCGGACCGAGGGGCTGCCCGCCTTACTCGCCGAGGAATCCTTCCTACTGCCCACATGGCCCGATCGCGGCGCGAGCCCGCGATCTCCCATGGTTCACCTGCAGCGTCGGCGGGAGGCATGCGGCATCGAAGGGGCGACGCTTCTGGTGGCGCAAGCCATGATCGTCGATGGCGAGAGGCCCGCGCTGGAAAGTGCCCGCGAGGCCGTGCTCTCGACTCTGGAGCAGCTCCTTCCTTATATAGAGAGGCACTATCTCGTCATCGATTCGCCCCACGACGGGCGGCCTCTCTGGGACTTTCGATCGGGCGAGCGCAAGGAGGTTCGCCGCGCCGCCGTTCGCGCGACCGGCGGGTCGATCGACCCCGAGCCGATGGCAGCGCGGTGGCGCGTCGACCCACCGGCGTTTCACGGGTTGGCGGGGGAGCCGATCCGAACCCCGCTCGCGGGAGCCCTTGCTGTGGGACCTAGGACCCTCCCCGCTCTCGGACAAGAGGGCGAGCTGCTGGCCGCGTGGAGCGCAGCACGTCTCGTGACCCGCACCGACCGGCGGCGTGAGCGGATGCGTCGCGAGATGTGGAACAAGATCGAGCTTGGGTAACCGGCTAAACGATCTTTTCGTTCGGATTGCCGATCTTGCGGAGCACTTCGTAGCGCTCGGCGCGGGCGCGCAGTGGATAGGGCACCTCGGCCGCGGCCCAATCGGGATTGTCGATGCTCTGGAACGCATCGCGCAGCCGTTGACCCCAGGATTCGCGGATCATCGAGAAATAGGGATTTCCCTCTTCGATGCAGACCATCGTGTCCGTGTGCAGCGCGCCGGCGCTGTAAACGACCAGGTCGATCGGCAGGCCCACCGATAGGTTCGATTTGAGTGTCGAGTCGATGGAAACGAGCACGCCTTTGGTCGCCTCGGGCAACGGGGTGCTCGGCACGAGCATGCGGTCGAGCACCGGCTTGCCGTACTTGGCTTCGCCGATCTGGAAGTAACAAGTCTCGGCCGTGGCCTCGATGAAGTTGCCCGTCGAGTACACGAGAAAGAGGCGCATCGCCTCGCCACGAATCTGACCGCCGAAGATGAGCGTGCAGCCGAAGTCGATTCCGGCCGCGCGCAGCGCTGGCCCGTCTTGCTCGTAGACATGCCGCACCGTGTGCCCGAGGACCTTCGCGGCATCGAACATGCTCGTCGCGTTCCAAATCGTGGTGGGCTCGTGGCCGTCGCTCGGCAAACGCTCGATCTGCAAGAGCTCACGAACCGATTGCGAGATCGAAAGGTTGCCCGAAGAAAGAAGCACCATGAACCGGTCGCCAGGCCGCTCGTAGACGACCATCTTGCGAAACGTGCTGACCTGGTCGAAGCCCGCGTTGGTGCGCGAGTCGGAGGCAAATACGAGTCCCGCGGCCACTTTCACGCCCACGCAGTACGTCACGACGAGCCTCGGTTCCGCGATGTCATGGCGCGTTCATAGCGCGAGCAGGGGATTCCAAGAAGGGCTCGCGACGCTTCCGAGGCTACGGATGGTACTCGTACGCCCCTCGGGTCCAAGTCGTTCTCGGATTGCCATCTTTGTCGACGTTGTAAGGCGCGCCCACGTCTTGTCCGCCAGGCGTGTTGGCCGTGAGGTGGAAATCGCCGGTAGGCTCGGCGACGAAGGGCGTCGGCGAAAGCTCGGCGGAATGCGCCTCGGCTTGCGCGACGGTCGTCGTTTCGGAAATCCCCAGCTTGGATTGGTTCATGGACGCTAGGTCGTCGTAATAGGCGTCGTAGTCGGAGCTTGGGGCGACTTGGACGCAGACATCGCTGTTCCAATAGAGATTGTTGCGGGCTTGGCTGTCGGTCGTCCAACCGATGGCATTCGCGGGTCGGAAGACGCAGTACCCGCTGACGTTGGCGATCGTGTTGTTGTAGAAGAAGAGCGGCCCCGCTGTCGTATTGTTCGCCTGGATGACGCTGGGATATCCGGAATTGTCGGCGTCGTGAAACACGTTGCCGTAGACGTAGAGCGCCTTGCTCGGCGTCCACACCATGATTCCCTCGACGCTCCAGTTCCACCATTCGTTGTAGCGGAAGGTGATGTTGTCGTTACCCGCGTATTGAACCATGTTGCCGTGGCCGGCGCTCCCGTTCCCCGCGACGTTGTCGTAGAACTGGCAGTGATCGAAAGTGACGCCGGAAGATCCGGAGATGTTCACGTTGTTGTTCGCGCCATGGATCCGGCAGTTGGTGAAGACGACGTTACCCGTCACGTTCAATACCTGGATCGCCGCGTTGTACGATTTGTGGACGTACTCGGCCGACCCCGCGGGCCCCGCGAAGTCGACGTTGTCGAATGTGATGTCGTGGTTGCTCCCCGTGCCCGGGATGCCCGAAGCCGTCCCGATGTCGGCCGCCGACTGACCGAGTGACGTGTTGTTCGTCGGGCTGAGCCCGG
>Ga0209274_10001897_pt1 | contig 10486 bp, 5 predicted proteins | sample HubBroMetageREF1_FD_188343 | JGI IMG/M metagenome (GOLD analysis project Ga0209274, IMG submission 188343) | Reference soil microbial communities from the Hubbard Brook experimental Forest, New Hampshire, USA - Hubbard Brook CCASE Soil... | ecosystem: Environmental > Terrestrial > Soil >...
ATCGTAGGCACGCCGCTAGCCAGTTTTGCCAAAATCCTGGCCACCTCGGACCGGCCGCAGGTGTTCAACGGCTATTGCGGAGCGGAATCGGGCAGCGTGCCGGTTTCGGCCGTTTCGCCTGCGCTGCTGGTGTCGGAAATCGAAATCGAGAAGAAGAACAAGTCGCAGGATCGCCCGCCCTTGTTGCCGTTTCCGGTGGAGGGCCAGTGACGGGGAGGAGATGTATAGCCTCGCCGCTGAGCGGGCGAAGGGGCGAGGGGGCGAGGGGGCGAGTTCCGGGCGGGTACAGATCCGTGGTTTCGCGGACGGGCGGGGGAGGAGGGGAGCGGGCGATAGGGCGATTCTTTGCACCGGCGCCCCTCATGGTTTGCGAGGCCCTCTCAGCATCGAAGCAACAGATCGGTCCCCACCCTGAACTCGCCCGCTCGCCCGCTCGCCCCCTCGCCCGCTCAGCATCGGCAACCGTGCTACTGCTGCTACTCACAACCACGGGCGCGCTCGCGCAACCCGCCCCCGACCCCCTGCTGCGGGCCATGCGCGATGAGTTGAGCCGGTCGCGCGGCTTGAAAGTACTGAGTCTGGAGCCTCCCTACTTCATCGAATACACCATTGAGGATGGGAACAGTTTTGAGGTTTCCGCCAGCCTCGGTGGGCTGGTCTCCGCGCGGCACGACCGTTTTCGGATTCCGGAGATCAAAGTGCGGGTAGGGGACTACAAATTCGACAATACCGGTTATGTGGGCAGCGGTTTCCATTTCGGCACACATTACGATATCGAGCGGTTTCCGCTCGATAACTCCTACGAAGTGATGCGGCGTTTTCTTTGGCTGGCCACCGACAGCGCGTACAAATCGGCGGTGGAGGCCATCTCCCGCAAGCGGGCCGCGCTAAAGAACGTCGCCGTCAACCAGCGGCAGGACGATTTTGCCAAAGCCGACCCGGTGAAGAAGATCTTGGAGATCCGGCACACGCCGCTCGATGAAGACGAGTGGAGCGGGCGCGTGCGGGCGCTCTCGGCCATCTTCGGCGCATACCCAGCGGTAAAGGCGTCAGGCGTGGAACTGAGCGCGGTCGAGACCGCGCACTATTACCTGAACTCCGAAGGCGCCGAAGTGCGGGTGCCGGATAATGCGATCTACGTGCTGGCACGGGCGGAAGCGCAGGCGCCGGATGGAATGGTGCTGCGCGACGCGGTGGTTTTTCAGTCGCTCGACTTTAGCCGGATGCCCGCCGAACCGGAACTCCGCCGCGGTATCGTGGCTTTGGCGGCCAGCCTGTCAGCCCGGGCTAGCGCTCCCAAAGGCGAGGATTACTCCGGTCCGGTTTTGTTTGAAGGCACGGCCGGCGCGCAACTCTTCGCCGAAGTTCTGGGCCGCAACTTGGCCTTGACCCGCCGGCCGGTGACGGACCCGGGCCGCAACAGCCCCGCGCCGGCGAGCGAGTTGGAGGGCCGCCAGGGCGCGCGCATTCTGCCTGAGTGGTTCGATGTGGTGGACGACCCGGCGCAAAAAGAGTGGCGCGGGCGTCCGCTCTTCGGCAGCTACGAAGTGGATCGCGAAGGTGTGGCTCCCCAGCCGCTACCGCTGGTGGAAAAGGGTGTGCTGAAGAATTTCTTGCTTACGCGGCAACCAATGCCTGGGTTTGCCGGCTCCAATGGAAGGGCGCGTTTGCCCGGCAGCTTTGGCGCAAACGGAGCGGCCATCGGCAATCTTTTTGTGCGCGCGGCCGAGACCGCGCCGCTAGCGGATCTCGAGAAGAAACTGATCGAAATGTGCCAGCAGCGTAACAAGCCTTACGGCGTGATCGTGCGCCGCATGGATTTCCCATCCTCGGCTTCGTTCGAAGAGGCCCGGCGGCTGGTGGGCAATTCCGGGCAAGCGGGCGGCCATCCGGTGAGCGCTCCGGTGCTGGTGTACAAAGTGTATCCGGATGGCCGGGAAGAATTGGTGCGCGGCCTGCGCTTCCGCGGTCTGAACGCGCGTTCGCTTAAGGACATCCTGGCCGCGGGCGACGACAACAATGTTTTCGAATTCCTGAACAACCAGGCGCCGTTTGCATTGATCGGCGGCGCGACCTATGTGGCGGCGAGCAGCGTAATCGCACCCTCGGTGCTGATCGACGACGTGGAACTGCATCCGCTCGACGAGGAACTGCCGAAGCTTCCAATCGTGCCGGCTCCGGCGCTGCGGGCCGAGGCCGGCCACCCGTAACTCGCATGCGTATCCTGGGCCGTTACATCTTCCGCGAGATCATCTCGAGTTCGCTGATAGGCATGGCGCTGGCAACGTCGATTATCTTCCTGCAGGTCGTCGGCAGGCTGTTCGAAGTGCTGGTGCGCAGCTCGCCGCGGCCGGAAACGGTGCTATATCTGTTTGCGCTGTCGCTGCCGCCGCTGCTGCCGCTGACCATTCCGTTCGGCACGCTGGTGGGCATCCTGGTGGGGTTGGGGCGGCTGGCGACCGACGGCGAGATCACGGCCATGCGGGCGGCCGGCAGCAGCAGCCGCAAGGTGGTGTTGCCGGTGATGCTGTTCGCGTTCATCGCCATGCTGGTGGCCGGCGCGATGACGCTGCGGCTGACGCCCCTTTCGCTCCGCGTGAGCAAAGACGTTATGGACAAGCTGTCCGCGTCGCAGGTCAGCGCGGACATCGATCCGCGCGTGTTCGACGAGGATTTCCCCAATACGATTCTGTATGTAGGAGATGTGACCCCAGGCGCGGTAGTGGTTTGGCGAAACGTTTTTCTGGCGGATCTGACGCCTCCGGAGCAGCGCACCAGCGGCATGGGCGACAAGGCCGATGGCCCGCTGATTACGGTGGCGCAGGAAGCTATCGCGGTGCCCGATCCGGACCACAACCGGCTGCAGCTTTCCATGCGGAACGCCGGCAATCATGAGATGGGGAAGGACCTGAAGGGCTACGACAGCTTTTCGCCGGTGGTGGCGCAGGCGTTGTATGCCGCGCCTCCCGTGCCGGGCGCGCGGCGGCCATTCAGCGAGATGAACACGCGCGAGTTGCGGCGCTACTCGGCCACGGGTCCGGACTGGGTAGAAGCGCGCATCGAGCTGCATCGGCGTCTGGCGCTGCCGATTGCCTGCCTGGTGCTGGCGCTGGTGGGCATTCCGTTGGGCGTGTCGTCGCGCAAAGGCGGCAAATCGGGCGGATACGTCATCGCCGTTTTTCTTGCCTTCCTCTGCTATTATCTGGCGTTCATCACGCTGGTGAGACTGGCGCGCGTCGGGACTCTGCGGGTGGAAATCGCGCTGTGGCTGCCGAATGCGGCGTTCCTGGTGGCCGGGCTGATCGCCGTGGCACGGATGGAAATACCCGGCGGACGCGATTTAGTGGGCGCGCTGAAAGACGCGTTCACCGGCGCGTTGAACCGCTTGCGTGGGCGTTTCGAGCCGGAACGCGGGCAGGCCACGCGTACCAGGTCCTTTCGCTGGCGGCTGCTGCCCCAGATTATAGACACCTACATTCTGACCAACTTCGTGTTCTATTTCACGGTGTTGCTGGCCAGCTTCGTGTCGATGATCCAGATTTACAACTTTTTCGAGTTGCTGGGCGATATCGTGGGGAACAACATTCCACTGGCGAAGGTTTTTACATATCACTTCTTCCTCACGCCTCAGTTGATCTATAAGACGCTGCCGATCAGCGTGCTGGTGGGCGTGTTGGTGACGTTCGGCGTACTGACCAAGCATAACGAAGTGATCGCGTTCAAAGCCTGCGGCGTCAGCCTGCACCGTCTAGCGATTCCCATCCTGGTGGCCAGTACTTTCCTGAGCGGCGGCCTGTTCGCTTTCGATTACTACTATGTGCCGGAAGCCAACCGCCGGCAGGACGCGCTGCGCAACGAGATCAAGGGCCGCGCCGTACAGACCTATCTAAGTCCGGAGCGTAAGTGGATTTTCGGAAAGGGCCCCCGTATCTATTACTATAAATTGTTTGACAAGGACGAGAATATCATGGGGGGCGTTATCGTGTATGAACTGGAGCCGAACACTTACAAGTTGGTGCGCCAGATTTCCGCCGAACGCGCACATTGGCAAGCATCGCTGCAGACGTGGGTTTTCGAAAACGGCTGGCGGCGCGAATTTCACGGCAACCAGAGCATACCTTTGACGGCCTTCCAGGTACAGACGTTCGCGGAGTTGAACGAGCCTCCCAGCTATTTCTTGAAAGAGGTGAAACAGGATTCGCAGATGAACTTCAGGGAGCTGGACAGTTACATCCGCGATCTGCAGCAGAGCGGATTCAACACCGTGAAGCTGCGCGTGCAATTCTACCAGAAATTCGCGTCGCCTCTGTTCGTGTTGATCATGGCGATGATTGCGATCCCGTTCGCGTTTCTGGTGGGCAATCGCGGGGCCATGGCGGGAATCGGGGTGAGCATCGGCATCGCGATCACGTATTGGGGCATCGGGTTGCTGTTCGAGAAGATCGGGGACGTGAACCAGTTGCCGCCGGCTATCGCGGCATGGTCGCCGGACGCGCTGTTTGCGCTTACGGGGCTGTATCTGCTGTTGCGCATGCGGAGCTGACTGGGGGAGACACGGAGACGAGGCGACGCGGAGACTATTGGGAGATGCCACAACTATTTTCCCTCGCGGCCATCACTGACGAGTTCTCGCAAGATATCGAGACCGCGGCGCGCTGCATGTCCGAAATCGGCATGACCGGGGCCGAACTGCGCATGGTTTTCGGGAAGAACGTTATCGATCTGACTGACGGGGAACTGGATCGCGCCCGCGAAATTGTGGCAGGGCACGGCCTCCAAGTCGTTTCCATCGCATCGCCGCTGCTGAAGTGCGTTCTGCCGGATTCGCCGGAAGTGGACGCGCGTTTCCAGCAGGACGTGTTCGCCGCCGCGCACACCTTCGCGGATCAGCCGCGATTGGCGGACCGCGCGCTCGCAATCGCGGAGCGCACCGGCGCGCACATCGTGCGGGTGTTCTCGTATTGGCGCACGGTGCGGCCGGAGGCGTGCTTCGAACCCATCGCGCGCGCGCTGGAACATCTCGCCGGGCAAGCCGCGCTGCACGGGCGAACGATCGGCCTGGAAAACGAGCACGCCTGCAACATCGCTACAGGCGCAGAGACGGCGCGGCTGTTGGACGCAGTCGCGCATCCCAATTTGAAGGTGGTCTGGGATCCCGCCAACGCCTATGTGTCCGGCGAGACGCCTTATCCGGATGGCTACCGCCGGATGGCAGTGGAGCGCATCGCGCACGTGCACGCAAAGGATTGCCGCGTCGAAGGCCATCGTCCCATCTGGTGCGCGCTGGGTGAAGGCGGCATCGATTGGAAAGGCCAGATCGGTGCGCTGGCGGAGGATGGTTACCAAGGTTGGATCAGCCTGGAGACGCATTGGCAGGGGACGCGCGGAGACAAGCTTGAGGCGAGCGTCATCTGCGGGCGAAACTTGAAGGCGCTTGTGATGGCATAATAGTCCCGCGGCACTCTCCGAAGCCGATGCGCGCGAAACCGTCGCGCTGGCAGTAGCCGCGCAGAATCACCTCGTCGCCATCCTCCAGAAACTTCCGATCTTCGCCAGTAGGCAAACGGATCGGTTCGGCGCCGCGCCGGGTCAACTCGAGCAGGCAGCCGCGTTCCTCGGGCAGCGGTCCCGACACAGTGCCGCTGGCCAGCAAATCGCCGGGTTGCAGGTTGCAGCCGTTGCTGGCGTGGTGTGTGAGCAATTGGGCCAGCGTCCAGTACAGGTTCCGCAGATTGCCGTGGCTCAAACGCGCGGGCGGCAAACCCGAATCGCGCATCTGGCGCGACGCAATATAGACTTCCAGCGTAAGGTCAATGCCGCCTTGTTCCCGGTCTTCCACCGAACTCAAGTACGGCAACGGGCCGGGATCGCCGTCCGGCCGCTGGAACGGGGGCACGCGGAACGGCGCCAGCGCTTCCATCGTCACAACCCAGGGAGAGATGGTGGTGGCGAAGCTCTTGGCGAGGAATGGTCCCAACGGCTGATATTCCCAGGACTGAATGTCGCGGGCGGACCAGTCGTTGAGCAGGCACAATCCGAAGACATGCGATTCCGCCTCGGCGATGGGGATTGGCTGGCCCAACTCGTTCCCCGGGCCGGTGAAGAATCCCACTTCGAGCTCGTAATCGAGCGACCGGGTGGGACCGAAGACCGGCCCTTCCGCCGCGGCATCCTTGGCCTGGCCGCTGGGACGATGCACAGGCGTGCCACTTACGACGATCGACGAGGCGCGGCCGTGATAGCCGATCGGCACATATTTGTAGTTCGGCAGCAGTGGGTTATCGGGGCGAAAAAGGCGGCCCACGTTGGTTGCGTGATGAATGGATGCGTAAAAATCGGTGTAATCGCCGATGCGGGCTGGCGTCAGCATCACAGCGTCGCTCATCGGAACCAGGAATGGCTGGACCGCAGCCTGATGTCCGCCACCGGCACGCAGCAGTTCGCCGAGCCGCTTCCGCAGCGGCGACCAATGCGCCCCGCCGAGCGACATCAGGGGGTTAAGGCTGGGCGCCGAGCAGGCACGCACAGTCTCTGGCGACAGGCCGTCCAGCCGACCCGCATGTGCGGCGCGGCTCAAATCCAGGACGTGGTCTCCGATGGCGACACCGATCACGCACGATAGATCGCTCAGGAACACTCCGAACGGTAGATTGTGGATGGGAAAATCGGTGTCCGGCCGATTGGCGGATTCGACCCAGCTAACGTCGTTGCCCAAAAAAGAAAATGGTCCCAAGTGACCCGATCTCGCAGCCAAACTCCCCGCCGGCATGCAACGGCACAGAGCTTTGCAACCAGGATCGCCGGGCGTCTTCCTTTCGACTCCTCGCCGCTTTCTTTCGAATGCAACGGATCAATGTCTCCAGGCTCACCTGCCAGCTTTCCTAGCTGGAACCGGTATCTCGAAGCGGCCTTTCACTCTCCCGAAACGACTGCCCGTTTCCAGGCCACCATTTCGAGGTCGAAGCTCCCGACCTGCTCCTTCGACACCCTGCCGTTCGTTCGTCCTGCCCGTTCGGATTTCGATTCCCTCACGCGCTCCGGTTCGCCCCGTTTCGCGCAAGATCACTACCTAAATCCCGTTGCCTGACTTCCGTCCGGCCCCCCCAACCCTTCCTCGGATCTCCACTCCCCTTTGGGGCCTTTCGGACCCTTAAGGATCAAAGCGTTCAACCCGATTCCTGGCCAGGAAGTTCACCTTCCAAGCGCCCCCGATTGCCCATCACTCCCCGACACCGATTCTATTTTACTAGTTCCGATACCAGATCACCGCTCCAGGCTCGCTAAGCGTTCAGTGGCTTGCTGTTCCTCAGACCTCTTGGAACCTCTACCATCATGTACCCTCGGCAATGTTACAGTCAAATGAAAATTTGGTTTCAGGACTGTTTTCCTCAACTTTTATTTCCATTATTTTCAGGTACTTACTGGATAGTGCCGGTGTACACCCTGTGGAAAAAACGTAGAGATGAAATGTTGTTCTAGTACGCATTTTCCCACGCGCGATCCAGACAAGCCTGAAGCGACCGGTTCCTACCGTGGAGCCGTAGCAGATTCCCTGAAAGAGCGGCTTCCCCGGAACCGACTGCCGGCCGTGCCCACCCGGCGACGAGTTGGTGGTGTGGGGGCTGTTCTCGCTGGCGATCCGGCCTACAGATTAGCAATCGCCCCAATACAGTCCGTTTCCCCTTCCAAGATGCCGATTTCGCATTCGCCTCGATCCGATGCCCCCAGGCCCGATTTTCTCGGCTATGATAACCAATGGCGGCTCCCTTTTTGGGAAAAGCGCGCCGCCGGAGGGGCGCAGCCCACAAAATCCAATCGGCTATCTCCCAGGATTTGCCGAAATCGATGTTTCCAGCAGGGGCGCTCTTAGGAGGCATATTCATGGATAGCACCGGTGTGAGGCCGGACGCCGAACCCAAACCGCAACGCTTTGTCTTTTTCATTAGCCACGCCAGCGAAGACAACAATATAGCAATCGCGGTCAACAATGCTCTCCAAACAGCGGCGGGCCCTTCCGCTGAGGTTTTCATGGATGAAGCGTTACACTTTGGCACAGGTTTTAGCGACGAGATCTTTAAGAAGCTCGATGAAACTAATGTCCTGGTGGTCATTCACTCGACTACTCTGAAGCCGGCATTTGGTTACACTGGGCTCGAGCTCGGCTATTTTATTCGGGTTATGGAGAGAGAGACACGCCCGGATTTTCCGCGCCGAATCGTGCCTATTTACCGGGGAAAGCCGCCCGATGCCATCGCCGGAAATGAGGGTGTCGATCTCGACATCTCTCGCATTACGCTCAACATGACCGTCGAAGACTACAAAACCACACTTAACAAGATTGATTACAATTACAGCGCGGTGAAGTTTCTCCGAGAGTTCCAGGAGCTTATCGACAGCGTTCGCTTGAAGCACGGCGCGCCCAAAATCCCTCGGAACGACGAGCAGAAAGACCTGCCCGGCATAGTCGTGAGGATGCAGCTAGCCATTTTCAACCACTTGAAGAACACCCCGGACGCGGAATCCGAGTTGAAGCCCCAGTTGCAGATTACAATCGTAACTAGCGATGACGCGCTCGCGGCTGCCGGCGAGGATCAACTTCCAAACGACGCACTGCTCAAGCCAATGGGCACTGGAACACCAATGGCCATCTTTGGTCTGCCGAGTGTCGAGACCACGTGGGGCGCGTTTAAACAACAAAAGCCGAATAGGTTTCGCGACTCATGGATAGACGCCATCACCAACGTAGTGACTTTCTCGATGAAGAATCAGCTCCGAAGCGATAACACTCAAGTTATTGTTTCCTACGACGCGGAGAGCGCCTATCGTGTCATCTTGACTGCCGGGGACAGAACCTTCAACGGCGACCGGAAATTCAATCTCTACTTCGTTGAGTGCCTTAGACCCGGGGATTTCGGCGACCCTAAGACCACTCTTCTCCTTAAAGGCTTAGAACTCCTCTGCCGCTTTCGGTCGCTATTCTTAGAGGAAAGAAGCGAATTCTCCAGCGTGGCCTGTAGAGTTGCGAAGGCAGACGCCATCAAGGAGTTTGCGTGCGGCATGGAGCGCCAATTAAATCTGTTACACCGCGACGCGCTGCAGGCCAAACTGGACAGCCCCGGTGTCTGGCTCGGATTGGTCGAGCCAGACCACCTTATTAGGCTGTCCGACGGTTGGCGCCCCTTTGATTCCAGCATCCCGGATGCGCTAACGAACATCCGACGGTCTGAACCGGGGACGGTCGAGAATTGCCGGCAGTCGCTCGTCACCATCTTGCGAGAGATGGAAGAGACCATGCGCCCGCTAAACGCCGGCGTGATCGCTGAAATGGCGGACGAACTGAAAAAGACTCCCCCTTCAGCCAACTGAATTCTCCAAATTCTTCGCCGTCGGGGTAAAATCCAACGGCGTTAGCAAAAACGCCGATGAGAGGGAACTAGCCGCACGGCACGAACGAAACTTCGGCTGGCGCTCCGAAACTGCTCCGAAGCGTACGGATTCGCACGTAATGTTGCCCTATCTTCAATCCCGCAGGCAGCCGGGCGTTCGCCTGCCAGCGGCCGTTCCCCAGATCCGTAAGAAACAGCACTGGCTGCCCGGCATCGTCAATCTGCAGCATCACGCTGTCCCGATCTAGTGCCGGTTCCGCCGACCGAAAGCGGCAGCAGACGTATTCGTTGCGATGGCCGTGGAAGAAGGCGGAATCGGTCATCCCGTTGGTCACTTCGTAGATCTCCGGCGGCGGTTGAGTGATTTCGCTTGGCTCGGCGGGCGGAACCGAAGCCCCGCGCGGGCCATAGCCCGCCCTCCATATTTGGAAGAGGTTGCTGTACGGGCTTTGCGCTGTTCGCAGGCGCACGTTGTGGGGACCTTCGGCGAGACCCGGAGGCACGCGCAAATTGGCCTGCCATTCCTGGCCGCGCAGATTCACCAGCACCAGCACCGGTGCGCCGTACCCGTCGATTTCGACCAGCAGGCGGTCGCGCGTCAGGTCCGGCACGTCGCTCCGGAAATACACGCAAATGTATTCGTCCTTGCCAGGATGAAACTGGACGTCGTTCGTGCGGTTGTTCACTGCGGAGTAGAGCAGCGGCGCGGTTTCCGTGGGATTCGACGGCGGTGGATCCCAGCGGCGGTGGCAAGTGAACCCGGCGCGGCGCTCGGATACGTATTCGAGGTTCACCCGCGCGAATCCCGCGGAACGGCAGAGCGCCGCCGCGCACTGCACGCTGGGGCCGAACCAGTTGTCGATCTGCCCACCCAATTCGTTGGTTTCGTAGAACTCCATTGTGCAAGCAGTCGTGCAGGGCGCCGACCCATCGTCCGTGACGAACGATTCCACGAGCGCCGTGTCTTTGGTAACAGCGCAGATCTTCTCCAGCCCCAACAGCGGATTCCGCAGGTGATAGAGCACGCCGAAAAACAACACGTAGTCGAAGAGGCCGACGCTCTGCGGAGTCAGTTCCTCGACATCCAGAATGCGGTAATC
>Ga0209274_10001899_pt1 | contig 10480 bp, 8 predicted proteins | sample HubBroMetageREF1_FD_188343 | JGI IMG/M metagenome (GOLD analysis project Ga0209274, IMG submission 188343) | Reference soil microbial communities from the Hubbard Brook experimental Forest, New Hampshire, USA - Hubbard Brook CCASE Soil... | ecosystem: Environmental > Terrestrial > Soil >...
CCCACTGGAAGCTGATAGATTCCGTTCATCTGAAAGCGCTGGCGAGGTGTTCCGGCCACGTTGCCGCGATCCGCGCGCAGATCGAAGCGATTCGAGACCGCGAGTCCGTAGGCCACCTCACTTGTGAAGCCACTGGGTGCATCGCCTTGCGCGTCGCTCAGATTTTTTGCGAGCGTGTAATTCGTCTGGAAAAAAAGCCCGTTTGCCATTCGGTGACTGGCGTCCACTTGCAAAGCCTGGTAATTCGCGAAGCCCGCGTTTTCGGTGGACAGTAACGCAAACCAGTTCGGATGCGGTGTATTTGCGGGTGAATACGGCGTGGCGCTGGGATGGACCTGGTTCAAGTCCTCGGTGACCGGCAGCCGGTACGAATTCATTCCCACGTAGCTCGCGCGCAACAATGTGCTTCCTGTGATCTGGCGCTCGACAGTGAAATTCCATTGCGTCGCTTGCGGGTCACGGAATAGCGGATCGTTGGCCTGATCCAAAGTGCCTCCGCCATAGACGATCACGCTGGTTGGCGGCGCCGTCGCCGGGAACTGAAATTGCGGCTGGCCCGCGACGTTGTTCGCATACGTGTGCACCACCGAAAGGGGGTTGCCGGCGTTATTAAATGACATCGGACCAAGCGTCGAGATCGTGAACACGCCGAACCCCGCGCGAATCACCGTCTTGTTGTCGCGAAATGGCCGGTACGCCACGCTGATTCGCGGATCGAAGTCACGCAGATACAGTTGCCGAAGGCCCTGCGGCAAATGATCCTGGCTCGCCGTCAACACATTGCTGCATGCACCGCCCTGCCCCAGCGAACACGCATTGAACGATTGCAGAAATCCCGTGTACACCTGCTGATACGCCGGCGACCCTGCCAGTGTCTTCTGCAGCGCGTCCGGAACCAGAATGCTGTTGTTGCGAGGGTCGAAGCTCCCCAAATCTCCCACAGCCTCCGTGAAAGGCGGCAGCATCTCCCAGCGCAACCCGAAATTTACAGTGAGCCGGTCGTTGACTTGCCATTCATCCTGCCCATAAACGCCGTACTGAACCGCGCGAGCGTTCACCTGCGGGGAAGTGATCGCGAAAAACGAAGTATTGGGCAAGCCCAAGAGCGCGTCGCCGAATGAACTGCCGGTGAAGACGCCTTGATTGAACGTAAACAGCCCATAATCATCCGACGGCTCGAAGTACATCAGATCCTGATAGTTCACCCGGCGAATATCCACACCGAATCGCAGAGTGTGCTTGCCCATCTGCCGCGTCAGATTATCCGTGAACTCCAGCGTTTTCGATTGCGTGATGCCCGCGCGATCTCTTCCGATCGGCGTGAATCCGCTGCCGTCGTTGAAATTGAAAGTCGGAAAAGCCTCGCCGTCGGGATGCTGGCTGATGTCAATTCCTTGCAAGCCCAATTGAGAAATCGCCGTGCTCCCGAGAATCGGAAAATTCACGCTGGTCAGCGCATCGGTGAAACCAAACCGAAATTCATTAATCCACTTGGGGCTGATCGCGTAATTGTAGGAAACCAACAAACTTCTGTTGTGTGCGGTATCCGCATCATTCGGCAACAAAGGGTTGGCGGCATCGGTCAGCAAATTCTTCCAGCTGAATCGCGCGAACACTTGCTGCTTCGCAGTGATCGTGCGATCAAGCCGCACGTCCCAGCCATTCGTATCCGCCGGAGTCGGCACCAGCGTTTCGTAATTAAACGATGGATTCGCCACATTCAGGTTCGCGTTCGGCAGCGGATAATAATTCAGCAGGTTCTGCGTTACCCCGCTGATGCGGTTGCCGGCGCCGGAGCTGCAAATCACATTCGGTTGGCTCCCGCCGCAGCCCATGAATTGCTGATGGGTTACCGGATCGATCAAAATAGCGCTGGGCTGCCCCGTCGCCGGATTCGTGAACGGCGCGGGATTGCTCGCCGTAATAAATCCATTCAGATCGCCATTCCTTTCCGCCAGCGTCGGCACCAAATATTGCTCGGTCGTCGAAATGCTCCGCCGGTTTCCTTCGTAATCGAAAAAGAAAAATGTCTTGTCGCTGCCATGGAACAGCTTCGGAATGGAGAACGGGCCGCCGAGGCTTCCGCCAAACGTGTTGAAGCGCTTCGGTGCCTTCTCGCTGAAATTCAGCGGCTTGGCATCGAACGCATCATTCTGCAAATATTCAAAAAGGCTTCCGTGAAACTGGTTCGTGCCGCTCTTGGTGGTGAAAGTCACATCACCCACCTGCGCAAACTCGGCATTGTTGTTGAATGCCGTCACCTTGAGTTCTTCAATCCCCTCCGACGAAGGATAAGCATCCTGCAGCGCGCCGTTCTGCCGCACGTTCGCCGTCGAAATTCCATCCACCGAATAACCCACCATCGCGGACGTTGCTCCGCCAATGGAGATATTCCCCTGCGCGTCGTACTGCACTTCCGGCGAAAGCTGCAGCGCCGCCAGCGGGCTCGTCGAAACCGCGCGGGAGTTGAGCGGAAGCTGCGTCAGCTGCAGACTTTCGAGACTCCCTGCGATCGTGCCGTTCTCCGTGTTCATTTGCTCGGCGACGGCGCTCACTTCCACCGTCTGGCTCTGGCTGGCCACCGCGAAAGTCAGCGTCACGCGAAGTTCCTGCCGCGCTTCCAGCGCCAGCTGCGGCACCAGCGCATCGGCGAACCCCGACTTGTGGCCCGTCACGCGATAATGCCCCGGCTTCAGGTTTTCAATCTCAAAAACTCCATCGTCGCCGCTAGTCGTTTGATGGTCGCTGTTGTCGTCCAGTCCATGCAGGGTGATTTCTGCTGCCGGTACAGCCGAGCCGGTAGCGTCCACCGTCAACCCGCGCAAACTGCCGAAAGTGGATTGCGCTTCAATGCGTCCGGCGTACGGCATTGAAGCCACAGACAGGAAAAGCAGGAACACTGCGGCCGGAAAGGCAAACCTTGAAACGGAACCGAATCGCTTCATCGCAGCACCCCCAAACTAACTGCGACGACGCTAGCGAAGCGGCCATAAGGGAGTCATAAAGCGACCATAAGGAGTTCGTTAAGTCCCATTCAACTTTTCTATCGTTCCGATATGGAATTCAGGGAAGGAAAGTGTCAAACAGTCACGACAATCTTGCCAATCTGCTGGTTCGATTCCATGTAACGGTGCGCTTCCACAATGTGCGCCAGCGGAAACACGCGATCAATGCGCGGCTTGAAGCGGCCAGCGTCAACATGATCGAAGACATACTTCACCGCCTTGGCCTTCAGGTCTGGGACGGAAAGTATTTCGCGCACCGTGTAACCGCGAACCGTCAGCCCCTTGCCGAGCGCCGCAAACAAAGGAAACGACGTCGGCTCCGGCGCCAGCGCGCCATACTCGAAAATAATTCCTTCATACGCCGCGGCTTCAGCCAGCGCCGTGACGCCTTTGCCGCCAATAGGATCGAAAATCACACGTGCCCCTTTGCCGCCTGTGATTTCTTTCACGCGCGCGACAAAACCCTCCTCATCTGTCGCAATCACGTGCGCAGCCCCAACCTCCGCCAGCACGGCTTTTTTCTTGGACGTTCGTGTGGTGGCAATGCTGATCGCGCCCTCGGCCTTCGCCATTTCAATCGCCGCAATTCCCACGCTGCTGCTCGCCGCCGTAATAATCACGAAATCGCCTTTGCCGATCCGCGCGTTCGTAATCAACGCTCCGTAAGCCGTCAGATACTGCATCCAGATGGACGTCCCCTCCTCCGGCGTCAGCTGCTCCGGATACACAGCCAGCGCGCTCGCCGGCACCAGCGCCACCTCGCCGTACACGCCGTAGTTCGTCATCAGAAATCCCGGCACCGTGCTGGCTTTTTTGCCGATCCAACTTTTGTCCACATCGGGCCCGACGGCCGCCACCACTCCCGCCGCCTCATAACCCAACTTCGAAGGCAACACGGGTGACTCCAGATATCGCCCGTTGCGGAACATCACCTCCGCGCGATTCAACCCAATGGCCTTCACATTCAGCAGAGCCTCGCCCCTTCCCGGCACGGGAATCGGTTCTTCCTTGATCTGCAACACTTCCGGCCCGCCCAACGAATGAAAGCGCACAATCTTCGCGGTGTTATTCGCCATGTTTATCTCCCGGGTGCCTTTGATTTCTTTCGGATTCGCTTGGATGCAAGAGTTGTATGCGAATGCGCGAACGCTATTTCGGCGGAGTGAGTTTCGGATCCAGCCCTTCCGCTGCCTTAAATTCCGCATGCGCCGCATCCGGATCTTTCAAACGCAACAGCGCCATGCCCAGATTGTAGTGCGCGTGCGCCAGATTCGGATTCAGCCGATTGGCCTCGCGATAACTGTCCGCGGCCGCTTGATACTGTCCCTTATTGAATAGCGCGTTCCCCAGATTGAATCGCGCATCCGCATTATCCGGATGGTCAGCGATCACTTTCACAAAAACGGTCTGCGCCCCATCCAAATCGCCCAACTGCATTTTCGCCGCTCCCAATCCAATCTCCGCCTCGGGAAAATTCCCCTGCTGCGCGAAAGCCTTCTGAAAATATTCCGCCGCCTTGCCCGCATCGTTCGCCTGCAAATACGCGTTACCCAAATTGTAAAGCGCATGCGCTTCATCCGGCTTCAGCGCCAGGCCCTTTTGATACGTCGCGATGGCCAACTCCAGTTTCCCCTGACCCTGGTACGCAAGCGCCAGATTAAAATCCGCGTCCGCCTGATCCGGTTTCAACGCCAGAGTTTTTTCCAAACTGGAAACGGCCTCATCGAGCTGGCCCTGCTTGTACAGCAAGTGCCCCAGCGCGAACCACGCGTGCGCGTCGTCGGGATGATCCTTCGCAATCTCCCGGTATCGCGCGATCGCTTCTTCGTCGCGTCCGGCATTCGCGAGCGCCGCCGCATAATTTATTTGCAAGTCCAGCGAATGCGGCTCCAGCGCCATGGCCTGCTGGTAAATCGGAATCGCTTCGTGCCACTGCTGCGTCGCATCGAGCGCCGCTGCCAGGTTGTTCAACGCGTCCACGTAACGCGGCATCAGTTCCAGCGCCCGCCGGTACGCCGCAATCGCATCGCCGGCGTTTCCGGAAGCAAAAAGCGCCGCGCCCATGCCGTTGTACGCCTGCGCAAATTTCGGATTCAGCCCGAGCGCCTTCCGGTAAGCGGAAATGGAATCGTAATATTTCTTCTCGTGATACAGCGCGAGCCCCAAATTGCTTTCGGTCACCGCGTCGGTAGGCTTGATCTCAAGCGCCTTATCGAAATCCGAAATCGCTTCGTCGTCTTTCCCTTTGGAGTCCAGCGCCAGGCCCAGATTGCTCAAAGCCTCCGGAAAATTCGGATTCAAAGCCAGCGCCTGGCGGAACAGCGCAATCGCTTCGTCCACTTTGCCTTTCTTGTAGCGCTCCAGCCCCTGATTGTTCAAGGACACGGCGTCGCCAGCCTTACCGGCCGTGCTTTGCGCCGATGCATCGCGCACGCCGCAAAGCAGCCCCACGAAAACGGCAAAAGATATAATCCGCCGCCACTCACATCGCATCGCGCGCAATCCTCCGCAGTCCGCGCTGCGAGGGTAACACACCAGAAAACCACCCCGCCAACGTGGCCGAGGCTAGACGCGCCACACAATCCCCGTTAAAGTTTAATGGATGGATCTTTCGGACAGATTTCGCGGGAGCAGATCATGCCGACAGCAAGAGTAAAGTGGGTAGGCGGCGAAGAATTCCTGGCGACCATGCCATCGGGCCGCGCCGTGCCATTCGACGGCACAAGCAATTCCGCCGCCGGCCCCATGGAAATGCTCCTAGGCGCTCTCGGCTCCTGCACCGCAATCGACATCGTCATGATCCTCGAAAAAAAACGCCAGAAGCTCGCCACCCTGGAAATCGACATCTCCGGCGAACGCGCCAAGGACCCACCCACGGTCTGGACCAAGATCGAAATGGTCTACCGCCTCTCCGGCCGATTGGAAGAAAAAGCCGTGCGCGACGCCATCGAGTTAAGCCAAAATAAATACTGCTCCGTAGCCGCCATGCTCCGCAAAACCGCCGAAATCACCTACCGCTTCGAAATCCTTCCCGGCCCATCATAGCGGCACCGCATGCAGTGCCCGCTGCGGCACAGCCCCACCCGCCGCAGGAGGCCATTCCTGGCCGTGCGCGCCGGATAAACGCGCTTGCTGGAAAAGTGAAACACCACGTAAAATGTTCGTTTATGCTATAAGCCAAGGGAGACTCCATGTACGCAGTGAAATTGGAATACCAGCACCGCACCAACGGTCCGCAAGGACGAACGATTCAGGTGGATACCGGTTCCATGGCCGCCGCGATCGGCAAAGCCGCCAGGGAATTCTTGAAGAGCTTGGATCGCAAAGAACGATTCGACGCCAACAAGAACGGTTTAACCATCGTTTGCACCAAAGCCTCTGAAGACGCAGCTGCTGCCACCGCCTAGCGCTGCCTGAAATCGCGCGACGTCGCCCCGGCAAGAAATCCGGCGCGGCGTCGCACGCATCACTCACGGCGACATTCCCTTGTCACACCTGCGTCCAATTGCATACAATCGCGTGCTGTTCTTTGTCATTTGCACTTTTCTTTCTTCCTGGGGGAAATGAATGGGCCGACGCATCGCCGCAAAGATTACCGGAGTGGCTGGATACCTGCCGCCGCGCGTGCTCACCAATCTCGATCTGGAAAAACGAGTGGACACCAGCGACGAATGGATTCGCACCCGCACCGGAATTCGCGAGCGGCATTACGCCGACCCCGGTGTGGCGTCGTCCCATCTCGGCGCGGAAGCGGCGCGCAAGCTTCTTGCCGCGCAAGGCATCAGCGCTGACGACATCGGCCTGATCGTAGTCGCTACCGTCACTCCCGACATGCTTTTCCCCGCTACCGCCTGCCTGATCCAGGATCGCATCGGCGCGAAAAATGCCTGGGGCTTCGATCTCTCCGCGGCTTGTTCCGGCTTTCTCTATGCGCTTACTGTCGGCGCGCAATTCGTCGCCAGTGGCGCGCACAAAAAAGTACTCGTCATCGGCAGCGACGTCATGACTTCCATTCTTGACTACACCGACCGCGCCACCTGCGTGCTCTTCGGCGACGGCGCGGGCGCGGTTCTCATCGAACCCGCCGTCGCGGACTCCGAAGGCATTCTCGATTTCGTCCATGACGTGGACGGCTCCGGCGGCTGCAATCTCTACATGCCCGGCGGCGGCTCGCTACATCCCGCATCGCAGCAGACCATCGACAACCGCATGCACTTCGTGCATCAAGAGGGCGCGCAGGTTTTCAAATACGCCGTGCGCCGCATGAGCGAGCTGGCGGTTGAAATCCTCGAACGCAATGGACTAACCAGCAAGGACTTGGCGCTCGTTGTGCCGCACCAAGCCAATCTGCGGATCATTCGCGGAATGCAGGAACGCCTGGGAGTGGACGACTCGAAAGTTCTCGTAAATATCGACCGCTACGGAAACACCACCGCCGGCACCATCCCCCTCGGCATGATGGACGCCGTAGAACAAAAGCGCCTCCGCAAAGGCGACCTCGTCCTGCTAATCGCCGTAGGCGCCGGCTACACGACCGGCGCAGTCCTGATGCGCTGGGCGTACTGAGCAGCCCTGCCGGCTCGTATCCCGTTGTTCCACACCAGCGCCGTTTTGCTCTAGGACTCTGTCGGAACCAGCGCCGCAGGCGCGGCACAAAACGTTGCAAGAAAAGTCCGGAGAGCGGTAGGTGCGACATAGCTTCAGAGGTTGCCGCATGATTCTGCCAAACAAAACTGACTGCTACTTGAGGCTATCCAGTTCGAATTCAGCATCAACCTTCTGTCCGCCGGACATCGTGACTTGTACTCTGGCGGTGCCAGACTCGAACTGGTCGGCATCGAATTCCATCAGCACCTCTTTCCGCACGCCCTTATCGTAACGTCCTCCGTAAAGGGCCTTGCCGACCATCTTTTTCGGTGCGATGGGATGCTCCTGCGATACCAGGAAGCGAAAACCCAGCCAACATCATCCGGCGAGCCAACCGGACTCGGCTTGTCGGAATGATTCGCGGTGGACTCTGGATTGGTGAGCGGCGAATAGATGATCACGCTGATGATTACCAGTTCGGGCTGCGACGCGTAGTCCTTTTCCGCTTGATCTAGGTCGTAACCACCCTGGTGTTCCCACGAACGACGCACGACTTGTTCATAAGGCGTCCGAAACTCTATGGACTCAACGCGAGCGTCACTCGGCGCAAACGGAAAGTGTCGGCTGTATGTGTCCAGGAGTTCAGAAATTTTTTTCGTGTCTGCCGATCGCCCGAGGAGATACGCTTGGCGAATCTGCGTCTGCTGCAGGGGGTAATAAAAGGCGTCCGAACTCTCTGTCAATACCAGGCAGAGGCCCAGACCTAAGAGTCCGATTCGAAGTATGCGGCTGCAATTCATATGGCGCTGCCTGTGTGACTTTGCTATTGCAGATGACGGCGTAGGGGCGCGGCACGCCGTGCCCGCTTCACAAATCTCCACAGCTTGCCGTTGATTTGCCCTTCGACTTTGTCATTCTAGCGGTGCGCTGCAGTGCGCCATCGGAGGCGCGGGAATCGCCGACGGCGGTCCGGCACGACCGAGATTCCACAGTCCGTTCCGCCCCCGCTCCGCGATCAATGCCCGACGATCACCAAAACCGGATTCGCATCGCCCGTAGTAGTCGTGATCATCACCATCTTCGTCGGCGTCACATAATAAAACGCGCCGGTGAACGCAGCCGGAGAAGTCAACGTGACCGTCCCACTCCCGTCCGTCGCGCCGGTACTCGATAGCACGTACGTTCCCGTCACCGTCTCCGCGGATGTGTTCGCCGCTGAAGTGCTTTCATCCTGTGTTCCGGTCACTGTCGCGGGCGTCACGTCACCATCGAACGTCAGATAGCCGGAGAAATCGCGGTCGGCGCTCACAGCCGGCGCGGACGTTCCTTCCACCAGCGGAGGAGTTTGGAAGAGGAACTTAGTCGTGAATGTCCCGGGTTGGGACTGGGCGTCCAGCTCGCCGAAAATCGGAGCGCCTCCCAGTTGGCCCATAACGAACGCGTCGTCTGAGTCAATCATGTACAAAACCGGCTCGAATGCATCGTTAACAACCAGCCCTGTGTAAACCCGCCCATATTGATCGCTGGTGTACGTCACCGAAAACGGTGTGCCCTGCGTTCCGCTCACCGTGCCCCCTGTGTTGTCCGTGAGCACGAGATTGAAATTTATTGCTTCGGGCGCGATCTGCAGTACCGACACGTACGGCACCGATAGCACCGATCCGCTAACGCCGCCAGCCATCGGTGCAGCTATGACCGCGCCAAGGAACGGCTGCCCGAATTGCAGCTTCATCTCGGCGAGGCTGACGTACGGAGTCGCCCCGCTCGTCGCGGTATCCGTCTCAATCAGAAAAGCGTCGGAAGCCGAAATCGGATACACGTCGTAGTCAAGATCGCTGATACTCGTGCTCAGTTGAAAAGTGCAATGCGTCGAGTCCGTGCCCGATTGGTACGTGCCGGAAAACGAACTCCCGCCCGCGCTGCCCAACGGAACCGAGCCTGGAACGTTGGCGTCCATTTCCGCCGGACCCAGGCTTCCCACCGTGGTCGGTGCGGTCGGCGCGATAGCTGTGAATTCTCCGGCAAATGCCATCGGTCCCGATCCAGACGGTGCCGCCGCTGAAGGTCGGCACCGAATCCAGGCCCGCGCCGGCCCCCTCGCTGACCCGGACGATTTGATCCAGGTTCCCGTTCGGGGCGAACCAGACCCACTCGGTCATGCCCACTCCGATGGTGCCCCAGACCCCGCCCGAGGTCGCGATCAGGTCTCCGCCGCCGCTGCCGAGGTCCGTCGTGGACGATCCGGTGAGCGCGCCCGTGGCGAGGTTATAGGTCAGCAGCTTGACCGAGCCCGTGCTGACGTAAAGCCTGCCCCCGTCGGGCGAGACGGCCACCGAGTTCACGGGTCCCCCCGAGGTGGCGATGTGCCTGATCACCTGCCTGGTCGCGGGATTGATCACCGCCACGCTGGTACCCGCGGCCAGGTAGAGATAGCCGCCTGACCCGCTGGTCAGCACGCCTGCGGCGGTGGTGGATACCTGACCGCCGACCGGCACGGCGATCGAACCGACCTGGGCCAGGGTCTTGCTGTCGTAGCCTTGCAGCACGGCCTGGCTTCCGGCGTAGGACGACACCACCCAGACCGTGTTTCCCGTGACGACGGGCGGGTTGGCGATCGTCGGGTTATACGGCGCCTCGTTCGCGACGTCCCCGTTGGCCGGATTGATCCGGTCCAGGTAGCCATTGGTGATCGCGTACAGCCCGTCCGGGCCGCTGGTCAGCGAGTCCTGGTTCAGCGTCTGCCGGTTGATCAGCTCCGCGCCCCACATCCCGCCGGCCACAGACTCCGGCGGGAAGGTCGGCCCGGCCGATGTCTGGGTCTGCGCCGGAATCGGTGAGGTGTACGGTAGCGCAGAACCCGGAGTCACCGGGGCTGAGCTCAGCTGGCT
>Ga0209274_10001902_pt1 | contig 10472 bp, 7 predicted proteins | sample HubBroMetageREF1_FD_188343 | JGI IMG/M metagenome (GOLD analysis project Ga0209274, IMG submission 188343) | Reference soil microbial communities from the Hubbard Brook experimental Forest, New Hampshire, USA - Hubbard Brook CCASE Soil... | ecosystem: Environmental > Terrestrial > Soil >...
CGTTCGCATCATCTATATGGCGGCGTGCGCCGGGATAGATGGGGAGGCCGACGTCTTTGGCGCTGGCGTTTTTGCCGAGGTTGAAGCCGATGCTGTCGCTGTCGGAGGAAGATTGTTGCGCGTTTGAATTTTTCGGATCCTGGGCTGCGAGTGGCAGCGCTGCGGCTAGCAGTACGAAGAGGAGCGCGGCGCGAAGGGCGCGATGGCTTTGCCGGCTGAGGCAGGCGGGCGAACTAGTGAATTGTGTGTCGAAATTCGTGCCGCGAGAGATTTTCATTTTAGGCTCCGTGTGGGAACAATTATACATACGCGAAGGTGCGCGTGAATGTTCCATCGGCGGCGCGCGGGGTTGGCCGGTGCGAACTCGATGATTTGCGTGGGCAACGGCAGATGCGGCCACGGAATCACATCGGGCAGCGGAACAATGGGACGACTGGTTAAATCGGGCGGGGTCTGCGTCCTCGACGGTGTAATCGTCGCGTGTGTCGCGCTGCTGCCATCCTTCGCTTTCAGCCAAGGCGCGCAGCAAACCGGCGTGGCGCAGGCGCAAGATAAAATTCAGGTGCATACGGAGGACGAGATTGCGCCGGTCACGGTCCTCGACAAGCAGGGCGGCCCGGTGCTGGATCTGATGCAGAAAGATGTTCAGGTGTACGACAACGGCGTCGAGCAGACCATCGAGCACTGGGACCTGGGAGGCGATCCGCTGGCGGTGGCACTGGTGATCGAGACCAGTTCGCAGATAGAGATGATGGCGCCGGTGATTCACGGGATGAGCAGCATTTTCACGGAAACGGCGATGGCGCTGAACGGCGAAACGACGGTGATCAAGTACGACAGCACGGTGGATGTGCGGCAGACATTCACGCACGATCACGACGATGTGCAGCAGGCGATCGTGCAGGTGAAGTTCGAAGCGCCGGAAATGCGGTTGTGCGACGGCATGGCGGAGGCCGTGGAACAGCTCGAGACGAGGCCACCGAATTACCGGCGGGTGATGCTGATTGTGGGGGAGTCGCAGGATCTTGCGAGCGATGCAAAACTCGGGCTTGTCTTGCGGGATGCGCAGCTGGCGAATATCGCGATTTACACGATTGGTCCGAGCAGCACCTCGGCCGACCTGCGATTTGGAGAGCAAGGCCTGAATGGTGGCGACAAACTACCGCCGATTGAGCTGCCGAAGCCGTTGCTGGCTATCTCGTCGCATGGTCCTGGGGGAAGACAAGATGCATCGGCCATACTGGGATTACATGACGGTTGCCGTCTGGCCTGTAACGCGCGGGACCAACGAGATAAAAAACCATCAGCTTGCGGTGGCTGCGGCGGCGACTGGAGGAGTGCATTATCGGGCGTTGCGCGATCGTGCGGTGCACACGGCGCTGGATCAGATCGGCAGTGAATTGCACGCGCAATATATTTTGGGCTATGCGCCACGCCTGAGAGGACTGCGGGATTCCACGAGATCAAAGTGACGGTCGGGCGGCCGAATGTGACGGTGCGAACGCGGCTTGGGTATTTTGTGGCGGCGCCGGGGGACGCGGCTGCTGCTGAATCAGGTCCAAAACCAGGGCCGTGACGCGCGAAATCATCTGTTGGGTCGCGACGCTGAAGAGTGATGCGGGAAAGTGTGCCGCGGCGGTACAGAAATTGCGTGGGGTGTGCGCGAAGCACCGTTTCAGAATGGTACGTTGGTAATATTGCTACGGGCGATCACTTCCCGCATTCTGGTGGTGGAGGAAATACCGCCATGAAAGCCGCAGCTTCATTGTTGGTAGCAGGGTTGATGTGGGCAGGGGTCGCGCAGGGGCAGCAAGCAGTCACCCTGCAGATGCAGTGCCGGAATTTGAGTGGATCGGGGAATTTTATGGCGGCCGATGAGTCTTACGTGAACGGCATGGCCTGCCATCCTGTGGCTTCACCGGCGGTTAGTTCTGATGCGAGTATCGCGGAACCTACGACCGTGGCGCAGACGCAGCCTTACGCTGGGGCGCCTAGTTATGCTTATGCTTCCGCGCCGGCATTGGCGGTTGCGTCGGTGAGGACGCCGGTCGCGCTGGGTCCGTCGGTGTATGTCGAGCCGATGCAGGGACTGGAAGGATATTTGTCGGTGGCGCTTGAGAAGAAGCACGTGCCGCTGGCGGCGGTGGTGAGCGACGCGCATGCGACTTATTTGTTGCACCTTTACTGGGGCGATTCTTCCGCGACTGACAAGCATGCGAATCGTTCTGCGGATGGGACACCGACTTTGCAGCTGATCGAGCGGAGTTCCGGGACTGTGGTGTTTGCTTATCCCCTCAATCGCGCGAACACCTGGCATGGCGAGAAGGTTACCGCCGAAACCTTCGCCAGCCAGGTGCGGGAGTTGGTTGCGAAGAGGTAAGCGCTGAAGGAGTTTTAGACTAATAACCGGGCGGGTCCCGCGTGATTGCGCGGGATCCGCCTTTTTTTGTTAATAGAGCGCCAGGTCCACCGAGGAAGTCGAGGAAATGCTGACGCCCGGGCAAGCTGGGGCGCAGCAAGCAGCGCCCCTACCACGCATTTTTGGAATCGCGGCTCCGAACGATGGCGTCTGAAGACCGCCGCTATGAACTCAACCGCAACGTCAACGACGCCGGCCTGAAGGCGGCCGCTACAAATTCAAAAGCAACTGCAAAGGCGCCCAGCTAAAGTTGGCCGCTACAAATTCAAACGCAAGGGCGCACAGCCAGGAGTGCCCTCCTGCGGCGGGCAGGGCTGTGCCACGTACTTCAAATACAAGTTCACCCGGGGCTACGGTTTGAAACTTCTACTTTTCGGGGCAGGAGAAGATTGGGCCGGCGTAGCCTTGCAGGGCACTGGCGGAGCTGTGGTCTGAACATTCGGCGTAGGGGCAGTTGTTGTCGGCGAAGGCTTGGTCATACTTGCCGGATTTGATTTCCGGGACTAGTTTGGCGCCCAGGGATTGGGCTTCGCGGTCTTGCGCGGGGGTGAGTTTGGCCAGGGAGAAATCGTCGCCGAAGGTGCGGGCTTCGACTACAGCGGCTAGATCCCAGAAGGCGGCGAGATGGGAGTCGGCGAGGTTCAGTGCGTCGAAGCGCAGGGAATCTTTGTCGGGGAGTTCGAAGATTCTTTGTTTGGTGCCACAGCGGGCGACGATGGTTTGGGAGGCGGAGTCGTCGGCGGAGGCGGAGCCGGATTTGCGTTTGGCGGCTTGGATCATGGATTCGACGTCGTCTTCGGTGAACGAGCAGAGGTCGAAGTGTAGGGCGACTTTTTTTACGGTGGTGTTGGGGACTACGCGTTCGATGGCGCGAATGGTGACGTGGTGAGGGCAAGTGGGATTCAGCGGGGCGATGCGGAATTCGCGGACTCTTACGCTTTCTTGTTCGGGACGGACTTCTAGGATGTGATCTACCCACTTTGGATCGGTATGGAAGATGGCTTGGGTGACCACGTAGAAATTCTCGAGTGGGGGTTTGGGGTGGTCGGTCGTGGCTAGAGCGGTTGCGGCGATCAATACGAACGCGATTAGTAGGAATTTTGAGTGGCGTTGCGGGGGCTGAGGACGATTCGCCATTGAGTGAGTATACGGCAGGCGTGACGGTGTGACACGTGTCTACGGAAGGCGACGGAAACGGCGAAAGATTACCGCAGAGGAGCCCCGACTGCGTCGGGGTAGACGCCGGGCGCAGAGAAAGGCACAAGATTTAACACCGAGTGCGCAGAGAAACGGCGGAGGAAAATCTGAGAACGGCAAAGGCGTTTACCGCAGAGGAGCAGAGAACGCAGAGAAAAGTCGAATCAAAACCGCCCGCCTAAGAAACAGGCACCCACTACAGGTTCAAATGCGAAGAGGCGGTGTGATTGAGGCGTAGGCGAGTAGGGGCGCAGCAAGCGGCGCCCCTACCGAGTATTTGTGCTCGGGGGTTCGTTGAGGTGCACAGCCAAGAGTGTCCTCCAGCGGCGGGCAGGCTGTGCCAGGCGAGTCAAAGGTTGCGGCGCGACACGCGCAATTTTGTGATCGTGCTTTGCGTGTGTCGCGCCGGTTTTTGTTTAGAGGGAGCGCAGGAAGTCGAGAAGCTCCTGCTTTTGGTTGTTGCTTAGGTTGTTGAACTGGTTGATTACGCGATTGGCCTCGGAGCCGGAGCTGGCGTGGGCCTGGATGGCATTGAGCAGGCCGCCATTGGACGGTGTGGAGCGGCCGTCATGGAGGAAGAAAATGCGCTGGCCGACGCCCCAGAGGGGAGCGGTGCGGAATTCATCGGGACCGGCCGAGCCTTGGGAGACGTTGTCGGCGAGACCCGAACCCATGTGGTGAACGAGCAAGTCGGAGAACAGCGCGGCTTGCTGGTTGCTTAGACCCGGCGTGAAGTTCGAAGGACCGGTTTGGAGTGATGGAGTGTGGCAAGCGGCGCAGCCGATCTGAGTGAAGATCGCCTGGCCGGCCGCGATGGATTGGGCTGAGGGATTGCCGGGAATTCCCGTCGTCGAAGGAGCGGGAGGAGTGAGGAAACGCATGAAGTTGGAGAATTCGACGATGTCGCTGGGAATTTGGTAACCGGAGAGAGTGAAGTTGGTTTCGTCCTCGGGAGTGGGATTGTAAAGACAGGAGGACGGCGGATCGTTGCGTTCGTTGGGAAAGTTCTCGTTGGTTACGCCGATTTCGACGTTGTAAGCCTCGCCGGAGAAAATCTCGAGCGACTTGTTCTGGGCCTTCCAGCCGAAACGGGTGATGGTGCCGTCGTTGCCGCTGTAGTTGGGATGGCCAGTGATGCCGAGCTGCTGTTTCAGCGAGGAGTTGGCAGCCATGTTGGCGAGAATGGTGGCATCTGGGATGTTTTCGATGAGGCCGGCGCCGAAGACGGGAGTGGGAATGCGGAAGATGAGGTTGCCGAGTTTATTCATCTCCTGGAAGTTCGGCTGGGACATGACGCAGCCTTCGGCGTCCTGTCGGCCGGTGATGGTGAAGAGGTCGTGAACGCCGCCGTCGGGAGTGCTGGTGAGGCTCCCGCTGGAAGTGACCACGTAAGGGAAGCGGGCTTCGCGGACGGGGCCTTCGAGAGAGATGAAGAAGGGAACGGAGTTCGCACCGCCGTAGTCCGTGGCTGCGGCGATCTGTGGATTGGGGCCAACGAAGGGGAAGTAGGAGGTGCTGGGGCTGGAGCCGCCAACGGCGGGTTGAGCGTGGCAACTGGCGCAGCTATTGGAATTGAAGCCGGGACCGAGACCGACGCCAGGTTCGCCAGCCATTTGGCCGCTTACGGAATCGGTTTGCAGGAAGCGCGAGAGGCCATCCTGAAAAAATTGAAGCTGCGCGGGGGTGAGGGTGGAGAGGGGAGTGCCGGCGTTGACGGCGCCGGCGCGTGGTCCGGGATCGGTGGCGCCGCCGGACGAGTTGGCGGGTGCGGCCGCACCGTCGTGCGAGCTATTGCCGCCTGGACCGAAATGATTTTGAGCTTCCACGCGCGGGGTGGTGGCGAGCATGAGCAGCGCGAGAACGGAAGCGAACAGAGTACAACGGCTAAAACGGGTCATCGAAACCTCCTTGGGCAGGGCCACGGGGGAGACCAGACACACTCCCAGCTAGTGTTATTCCGAAGTTAAATGCTGGGGAATTAACTTGTGGAACGGCCGCGACTGCGGTCCGCGTCAGTACGTCGAGAATACGCGGACTGTAGTCATGGGCGCGAGGATAGTGCGGGCAGGTGGCGGGGTCAACGTGCCTGGAGGACAGTATTGGTACAGGGCAAAAACGCAGGCGAAAGTAGGACTGTTGTTGAAGGGTGATTTGGTGGCGAAGGTAACAATTCAGGATTGCCACAGAGGCACAGAGAAAGGCTTTCAGGGTACGGAGGAGGACAACGGTGAAGGATTACCGCAGAGGAGCAGAGGGCGCCGAGAAATGCGACGGCGGGTCGGTGGCGTGGTTGACATTGTGGCAAGCAGGGGCGCGGCAAGCAGCGCCCCTACCGGGCATTGTTGAAATTGCGGTTGCGATCGGTGGCGGTCCTGCGGAACGGGACCGCCGCTACAAATGCAACTGCGACTGCAAGAGCACAGCCAAGAGTGGCTGTGCCACGAAATTCAAAGGCGTTCATCCCGCAACGCGTGGGATGACCGGTATAGAGTCAGAACCATTCTCTGGCCGTTAACGGAAGGCGGGGAATTTGTTCAGGAACTTGCCGAAGAGGGATTTGGGGTTGCCGTCTTTGCGATTGCGGGAGTTGCTGTAGGCGGCGAAGTCGCGGCCGGGAACGCGGGTGGGATCGGCGGCGTAGGGAGCGGCGGTTTTTTCGATGTGTTCGGGGAGAGGGGCGAGGAGGCGCACGATGTGGCCGAGGCGCTCCTGTTTGTAAGGTTTGGCCATGCAGACGATGGCGCCGCGCGAGTGAGCCTGGGAATAATCACTGGGGTATGCCGAGAAGGTGGTGAGAACGACGGGCACGCGGCGCAGGCGCCAAGTGGATTTCACGTGGCAGCAGAGATCGTAGCCGGGCCGCTCGAGGCCTTGGCCTTCGACTTCGGCAACGAGCAGCGAAGGAGTGAAGAGATCAAGTACTTCGCGTGCGTCGGCGGCGCTGCTGACGGCGATCACGTCGTAACCTTCATTTTCCAAGTACATCTTCAGGGATTCGCGAAGCTGCGCGTCCGAATCCACAGCCAGGACCAAGGGCTTTTTCGCTGGGCCTTTGGCAGTATCGGTTGGGGCCGGCGGCGCATAGATATCTTCGTGAGCGGCCTGCTGTGCGGCTTCTTGGGCAGCGGAAATATCTTCAGTGGCGGCCGCGATGAAGGTGATGGCGACACCGCGGAGGCCATCGCCGAGATCGGTGACGCGAACGACGCGGCCATTTTGCTCGTTGTGAATGGCTTTGGGAGATTTGCTGTACGGAAATACGACGGCGACCTGCATGCCGCGGGAATAGCAATCGAGTTGAGTGTGAAACAGGATGCCGGAACGCGAAACGTCGAAGGTGGTGGCGATTTCCTGGGAGCCACTGGTTGTGGCTTCGATGGTGCGAACGCGAATGGGCGCGGAAATCAGCGCACGACGTTTTTGGCGACGATCCTGCGGACGTTCGTGCGCGGAGGAGGCCGAGAATTTCGGCGCTTGATGGCGCTGTTCGGCGACAAACTCTTCGGCGACGGCGTTCATTTCGGCGACGGCTTGTTTTTTGACGACTTCGGACGCCTCGGGATCTTCGCAGTCACCGCAAGCGGATGAATCGCTGGAGTTCACGCCGGCGGAATTGCGGGCGGAGGCGGCGATGGCTTCCAGGTCCATGACTTCGGTGAGGAAGGGAGCGGGGGGGCGGATGGGAGCGACCGGCTTTTCGACGATGAAAAGCTCGGTGCGGCGCAAGTCGGAGGGTGAGGCGCTGATGATGGTGGTTTCATCCGGGAAAGTCGCGGCGAGGACCTCGGGGCTGCTGAAATCCTGAGCATGCGCGGCGGAATCGATGGTTTGCAGGAGGATGGCGAGGACGTCGTCGGGTTCCGCGGCTTCCGCAGCGGGTTTCGGAGTGAAGCTGAGGAGCGCGCGGGCTTCGGGGGCTGGGCCGGCTTGACCAGTAATAGATGCGTCGGGGATCATTTCCGCGCCGGATTCATCGAGGAACGCGGCGGGGGGCGAGTTATAAAGAGCGGCGAGGCAGGCGCTGAGGTCGGCTTCAGCGAATGTTGGGAAGTCGAGTTCGGCGTCCGGCCGGATGGCCAGATTGGCCCCGCGGTTCGACCTCGACCGAAACATTCTGGACGCCTTACTCATGAAGTGCGAGCCTTTTGTCGGAGAGCTTATTCGACCGATTCAGAATAGGCGGTGGGGCAGAATGGCACACTAGGGTAAAGGTCACATTCGTATAGTACTTCCGGCGGGAAGGGGTTTTAGTACTAGGGCAGTCCTTTTGTAACCTATTGATAATGTGTGTGTTGGTAGAGGCTAAGCTAGGGTGTGGCCGGAGCGGAGAAACCCCCCCTGTTGCAAACGGGAATCGGCGTTTCAGCGCTTGACGCGGCCGTCACTTGCCAGGTCTCGTTCCTGACGGTCGGCGAGGTTGCCGCTGGTATCGAGTGGCAAACGGAGTTCGACGACGAGGCCGCCGTCGGGGCAATTTTCGGCAGCCACGGAGCCGCCGTGCAGGCGAATGGCACGGTCAGTGATGGACAGGCCGAGGCCCGAACCGCCGGAGGAGCGGTCGCGAGAGTCACCGACGCGATAGAAGGGCAGGAAGATATCGCTCAGTGAATTCTGAGGGACGCCCTGGCCGTGATCGCGGACACGGATGACGGCGTAACCGGCGTTCTGGCCCGAACCATTTTCGACGGAGACATGCACCGCTGTTCCTTCGGGAGTGTAACCGACGGCGTTGCGAATGACGTTTTCGATGGCGCTGGCGAGCAACTGGCGGTTGCCGGAAGTGTTGCAGGAATCCACGCGGAGGAGGCGAACGTGGCGCTGTTGGCTCTGAGCCTCGAAGTCGGCGTCGGCGACGATATCGCGGACCAACGCGCCCAGATCGAAGGATTCGTGGCCGATATTTTCGCTGCCGCTCTCGAGGCGGGCGAGGCGGAGCAAGCTGCCGATGAGGCCGTCGAGGCGGCCGGCTTCCAGCTCGATGCGATCGAGGCCGCTGATGGATTCGGGATTGGCGCGGAGGCGCGTGAGGCCGAGGGCGACGGTGAGGCGGGCGAGTGGCGAGCGCAGTTCGTGGGAGATGTCCGCGATGAGGCGGCGCTGGGAGGATATGAGCGCTTCGATTTGTTCGGCCATGTGATCGAATTCGCGGCTGAGGTCGGCGAGTTCGTCGCCGCGATTTGCGGCGCTGCCGCCGACGCGAGCGCCGAGGTTGCCTGCGGCGAGGCGATGGGTGGCGGTGCGGATATGACGGATGGGAGCGGTGATGTGGCGGGCTAGCCAGAAGCAGACGAGTCCGGCGATGAGGAAGACGACGGCGGCGCGGATGAGCTGGGTTTCCAGGGGAGCGCGCAAGGCGTCCGCGGCGGATTCGACAGCGGTGCTCATGACCAGGACGTAGCGGCTGCCTGTGGGACCGATGGTCCGGCGGGCGACAAATTTTGTGCCGCGGGTTATGACGACTTTAGTGTCGTCGGTTTGCAGGGCGGTTTGGGCCAAGGCTTCGGCTTCGGGAGGGGCGGGCTGCGAGAGGATCTCCTTGCCTTCGTCGTCGAAGAGGTAGGCTTGGGCGTGCAGGGTGGTGTCGAGGGAGGCGAGGAAGTCGGAGAGGGCGCCCATGCCGTGATCGTCGAGGACGTCGGCGGCGCGGGCGGCGACGAGCGGGGTGATGGTGCGGTCGGACTGTGCGGCGCGGCTGGCGGTGAATTGGGATTGGGTGGTGACGACGGAGAGAATCAGGGTGCCGCTGACCAGCACCATGGCGAGCCAGAACCAGAGAAAAATTTTCAGGAACAAAGTGCGCAAAGGCTATTCACCTGCTTGATACGAATTCCCCGGTAAAACGTAAATATAGCCGATATTGCGAATGGAGCGAATGCGTTCGGAACCGTCGGGCGATGGGCCTAATTTCTTGCGGAGATTGCTGATGTGCACGTCGAGCTTGCGGTCGGAGGCGAGGAACTGGTTGCCTAGGACGCGTTTGCCGAGTTCGTCGCGGGCGATGACTTGGCCGGGCAATTTGGAAAAGGCGGCGATGAGCTCGAATTCGACGGAGGTCAACGGGACGGGGCGGCCGTTGTGGCGAACGAGGCGAGCGCGGGCGTCGACTTCGAGATCGCCGAGGAGGGTGCAGTCGGGAGAAGGCGCGGCGGCGATTGCGGGTACGGCAGAAGCGCGACGCAAAACGGCGTGGATCCGCGCGGCGAGTTCGCGGGGGTTGAAGGGCTTGGAGAGGTAATCATCGGCGCCGATTTCCAGGCCGACGATGCGGTCCACGTCGTCGCCGTGAGCGGTGAGCATGACGACGGGGACATTGGAGACGGCGCGGATCTTGCGGAGAACTTCGAAGCCGCGCATGCCGGGAAGCATCACGTCAAGAACGATGAGGGAATAGGCGCCGGAGAGAGCGCGGCCGAGGCCGACGCTGCCGTCGTGAACGGCTTCGGCGCGCAAGCCTTGGGAGACGAGGTATTCGGAGACGAGCTCGCACAGCTCGACATCATCATCAACGATGAGAATGCTGCCGGCGAGCGCCGGGGCCGCATGGTCGGAGGGCATCGGAAGCGTCATATAGCCTGTCACCACGGTGATAGGCGGAACCGGTTGAAGGAACCCGGGTGACAATTCTAGTTGATTTTACTGAGGACGCAACCGGAAGTAGCGGGGCGGCAACAGAGCGAGCGGTGGCAGGAGGGAGCCAGTGCGGGAATGGCGAAGGCGCTGCGCGATTGACAGAGCAAATATTGGCGGGGAGAATGCGGTGGTGAGGCAGGCGGGGAAGTGCGGCGATTTTGAAGGCAAGCGTGTTTTTATTGCTTGTACGAAATCGTACAAGTTGGTAGAATTGTACGAAATCGTG
>Ga0209274_10001904_pt1 | contig 10468 bp, 10 predicted proteins | sample HubBroMetageREF1_FD_188343 | JGI IMG/M metagenome (GOLD analysis project Ga0209274, IMG submission 188343) | Reference soil microbial communities from the Hubbard Brook experimental Forest, New Hampshire, USA - Hubbard Brook CCASE Soil... | ecosystem: Environmental > Terrestrial > Soil >...
GCGCGACCGGGCGGTGGCGGCCCGCACCCAGGCCGACGCCGAGTTCCTCGCCCGCGAGGTCGCGGCCATCCGGCTCGTCCTCACCAGCATGGTGACCAGCGAGGACTTCGACGACCGGCTGTCGCGGCTGGAGAAGCTCGTCTCCGGCCTCAACATCGTCGATCAAACCATCGTTCGTCATCTCGTCGTCCGCGCGCAGCGGTCGGCAAGGTTGCGAGAGCGCATGCGAACGTGGGTGACGCGCGTGCTCGGAATGCTTCGGGAAGCCGCGCTCGACGCCGACCGACGTCTCCTGAGACGGGATGCGGACCTCGACCGCGACTGGAAAGACCTCGTGAAAACCGGGTCGCCGCTCGCCGCAGTACCGAGTGCCTTCTGCCTCACCATCGACGAGCTGGTCAGTTCGTTGCGATCGCCCCGGGCAGAGCTCGCAGCGCTGGTGCGCTCGCGTCGCGCGGAGCTCGCGCGCGACCAGGCGCGACCCGATCCCCCGGCCACATTCGTGGGGACGCCGCCGCCGGTCGTGCTTCCGCCTGCGGGCGGTGCGATCCTGCGCGGGCTGCCGGCAAGCCCAGGGATCGTGGAAGGCCGTGCGCGCGTCCTCCTGCTCGAGAGTCAGATGGACGAGCTCCAACCCGGCGAGATCCTGGTCGTGCACACGACCGACGTCGGCTGGACACCGCTATTTTTGGTGGCGGCCGGCGTCGTCACCGAGCTTGGGGGCCCGCTCTCGCACGCGGCCGTCGTTGCTCGTGAGTTCGGCGTGCCGAGCGTCGTCAACGTGGCCGGGGCCACTCGTACGATTCGGGGCGGAGATGTCCTTCGTATCGACGGGGATCGCGGAATCGTCGAGCGCGTGCGATAGGCTTTCGACCCCCGTGGAGACTCCGAAGCGATACGTCGTCCCCCCGGGCCACGGTCGCTCGGTCCGAGACGCGCTCACGCATGCGCGCGTGGACCCGGGTGCCGTCGCCGAGGGGCGCGTTTTCGTGGGACGCAAACGTGTACTCCGGGAAGATGAACCCTTGCGTGAAGGAGACGTGGTCGAGATCGCCGCCGCCCTTCCGGCGAGCGCCGACCTGCAAGTCACGATACTCGCGCGCACCGAAGACCTGGTGGCGGTCGACAAGCCTGCGGGCATTCCGACCATCCCGGATCATGCGGGCGCCGCACACGCTCTGACGGCTCTGACGGCCCGCGCTCTCGGGGTCAACCCAAGGCGCCTGCATCCGACGTCGCGACTCGATCGTGACGTGAGCGGGGTGGTGGTTTTCGCGCTGACGCGGGCCGCGGCGGCGCGTTTGATGGACGCCCGTGCTCGCGGCGAATACGAGCGACGCTATGTGGCCATCGCCACGAGCGCGCCCGAGCCTGCACGCGGCGTGTGGAGCGAGGCCATCGGCCGCGCCGCCGACCCACGGCTCCGCAAGGTTGGCGGGCGGGATCCCGCTCCCGCGCAGACCCGCTATGCCGCCTGCGCGCACGCACCGGGCGGGCAGACGATGCTCTCGGTCGCGCCTGTCACGGGCCGAACACACCAGATACGGGCGCACGCGGCGCACGTCGGCGCGTCCCTGCTGGGCGATCGGGCTTACGGCGCGCCAGCCAGGATCGTCCTGCCGAGCGGCCAAGTGCTCGAACCTCGACGGATCGCGCTTCACGCGCTGCGCGTGGTCGTCCCGGGAGATCCCGGGGGCTCGCCCTTGACCCTCCGGGCTCCCGTACCGCGCGACCTTCGAGAGCTTTGGTCGGCTCTTGGCGGCGACGCGCGCTCGTGGGACCTTTCGGCAACGTGCGCATAAGCTTGCTCGGATTCCTTGGGTTCGGCTTCGTGGTCGCAGCCGGCACCGCGGCCGGCGAACCGCAACGCACGATCGACATGAGTCGAGTGTTCGACGCGGGAGCGCCGCGCGAGGCTGCGCCCATCTCGCCGATTGCTCCCGATCCAGTGCCGCTGACCGAACGGCGGCAGTGGCTCCTCGATCTTCGGTGGGACCGGGGCGACGTTTGGCTGCTCGGAGCACGTCACGCCGACATGCACTTACCCCGGGAGACACCGCGCACCATGGGACGTTTCGCCCTCGAGCTCTACGAGGGGCCGGCGCTCGTAGAACGGGTGCGCTTCGACTTCCCCTTGCTCGGAGCGGACTTTGTCGAGGCCAGCGGCGCTGATCACCGGCCTTCCTTGTCGCAAAAACTGCGAACCCGGGTGGGCGTCCTCTTTCCGGCGACGGCCCGCGGGACGCACCTCGAGCTGAAGGACCGCAAGACCGGCATCAGCTGGTCGCTTCCGTGGCCCCCACTGGAGGCCGAGGACGCCGACGCGGGAGCCGATGGCGGCCCCACGGATCAGCGCCGTTTGACTACAAAAACCGAGACTTAGCTCTCGGTAGACGGCACCCGATACGATGCTACGCTTGAAGTGTGGACGTCGTCTTGCGCAAACTCGGGAGGGGCGCACGGTCCGTCGGGGGCCGCCTCGTGCGCGCACCCCGCAAGGGTTCGGTCGTCGTGATCGAATTTCCAGACGGGATGCACGAATACGTCACCACCCCCGTCAAGCGAGTCCTTCGGCTCGCCGGCCGCGAAGTCTTCTACATCGAGACGATCAACAGCCGATACCGCCTCGAAGTGCGCAGTCGCGAGACGGCCGCTGCCGAAGGCACCGGCTGAGCGAACCGTCAATTCGACGTGGCGTGCGCCGCGCGCTTGACGTCGTGGTCGCGGCATGGGCATCTTGCGCGCCGTGGGAAAGCACGATCGTCGCAATTCGCAGAAAATGAAGCGCCGCAAGGGGCAAGTGAAGAAAAAGGCGCGCCTCAAGCGTCAGAAAACGGAGCGCAAGGCCGCCGCGGCTCCCGTCAAGAAGGCAGCGCCCGCGAGGCGGGCACCGAAGGCCGCTCCGCCCGCTCCGCCCGTCGAGATCCCCTCCACGTCGGAGTAACCGAAGCGAGCGTCCTCCCCGGCGTTCACTACTCGAGCGTTCCACCCAGGCGTATCGTCGGGAAGCGGGCGGGCTCCCGTGGCTCGGTGGGAGTTTCGTAGACGATCGGCTCGTTCAACAGGCCGACGTCTCCGTCGAATCGATCCTCCGACACCAGGTGCCACCCCAATTGGTCCCGCCACGTCTGCTTGATCGTGGTGATGTGCAATTCCTGCTCTTGCGGCCGATACCACGACACTTGCACGGAAGCCTCCGCCTCGTGCTCGCCCTTCGGTCGTATCCCCGCCACTTCGATGTCGGCGATCCGAAAGCCAGACCCCCAACCGCGGTGATGGGCCGCAAAATCGTCTCGGGCCGCGGCGGCCACGTGTTCCATGGCAATCTCGCTGTGTCCGTAACGCATCGCGGAGTTGAACTCCTGGACGGTCTGTTGGGCCTGGGCCATCCCGGTGGCCGCGCCGGGACAACCGAGGAGCGTCGGAGCAAACGCGACGAGCGGGAGCACGAAGATCGTAGAGCGCATGCATACCGGGAGAGCACGCGCGCGCGAGTCGGGCCAAGTTTGTGCGGTTAGAAGGGCACGGCCGCGACGAAGTACGTCTTGTCGATTCCGCCGCTCGCCAGCCCCTTCGCGTAGCCCGTACGGAACGTGAAAGCCAACGTGTAGCCGAGTGTCATGTCAAACCAGAGCTCTCCGCCCGTCCCGGTCTTGAATCGAGCGCTCGACGCGTCTTGGAAGGCGCTCCCGTAGTCGACGAAGGCGGCTCCGCTGATTCTTTGCAGAAAAAAAGGCAGGGTCGAGGCGCCCCGATCCACGTTCACGATCGGAAACCGGTATTCTCCGTTGAAGAGCGCGTAGTTTTGGCCCGATTCCCCGACCACCGGATATCCGCGAAGCTCGATTCCCCCCTGTATCAGGACGTTTTGCACGACGTTGATGACGGGCAGGTCAACGAATCCCCCGATGTAATACGGCCCTTGACCGGCGGCGTTCCCACCGCTCGTGCCGCCTCCGCCGTGAAGGGCCAGCACATGATGACGCAGCCAGGGCATGGTGAGGTAGGTCGCGAAGTTAAAGGTGGCCGCGTACCCGCTCGAATCGCTGGCGAGCGATCGATCGGCCACGTCCAAGCCCACGCCGGCGTCGAATCCGCTTTCGTTGCCGACGCTCCACAGGTAGCTCACCGCGTTCGAATACCCCCATCCGAGGTGCAGAGTGCCGAGGTTGCTCGTCAGCGGCGGGCGGCTCGGCGTGTCGTACGGATTCAGCTTGTCGAGCGGAAGCGGGAGCGTGCTCGAAGTCCTTCCGAAGCTGTACGACAAATCGAATGAGTGGGTATCGAATGCGCCCAGGATTGTGTAGCTAATCGAGCTCGACACGTAGGTCGCATCTTGCGCGTACGGGATCGTATTCGAGCCGAGTTGATAGTTGGTTTGCGGCGTGATCTGGCGCGCGACCGACACCCCGACGTCAAACGGCAGACGCGCGTAGACATACGCGAGATTGCCCTCGAGCGCCGGATGACTCCACTCCGTGGTCAAATTCGCCGTGACGCTATGCAGCCCGGCGATATCGCCGCCCGCCGCGGTCACGACGGTGGCCTGACCGAAGTTGCCGGGGGTCGTCTGGAATGAGAAGGCGCGCGGCAGGAGCGTCGACCAGGGGTCGTAAGGGCGCGCAACGACCCGCGCGGGGGGCGGCTCGGCGGGCGGTTCGCCACGCGTGTCCACATAAGGCTCGGGCTCCAGCCATTGGGACTCGTCGAGTGGCATGACGAAGACGTCGTAGCCATCGTGCGTGTAGCCGACGTATGCGAGAGACTTCCCGTCCGGTGAAGGCTCGGGCTGGTAGGCCCCGTTGACGACGTTCGTGACCTGGCGCAGGCGGCCCGTGGAGAGCTCGTACGCGTAGATGTTCATCACCCCGGTGCGGTCGGAGTGAAAAAACAGCCATCGTCCGTCCGCGGAAAAGACAGGATCGCCGTCGATGGCCCGGTCGTGTGTCACTTCCTGCACCGACCCGTCGGTCGCGTCGACGATACGAACGTCTCGATATCCCCCTCGCTGCCACGACGAGTAGGCCACGTGCTTGCCGTCGGGCGCCCAGCGCGGCGTGAAGGCTTGATCGAATCTCGAGCTTGCCACGAGCGCCCGCGGGTTCGACGGCCGGTGAGCGTCGCCGCCCTTCTCCGAGGCCACGAGATCCGCAATCATGGGATACGTCGTGCCGCGATGGTTGACCGTAAAGACGACCTGCCGCCCGTCGGGCGATACGCTCGGGTCGAGCGCGCGCCAGCCGTCGGTCCACCGGAGCCGATCCCGTTCGAAACCCGTCGGGCTCTTCTCGTGCGCGGGCAGCTCGAAGAGATCGTCGAAGAAAAATAGATTCTTGTACACGTCTTGCGTGCTGAAGACGGCGCCTCCGTCGGGCATGAACGAAAGGGCGCCCACTCCGTTACCCCGGATGAGAAGCTCGCGCGCGCTCTCGCGTCCCGCCGCGATGCGCCCGTCGCCGTCTCGCGTCAGCGGAAGAGCCCAGTACCCCGGGAGGCTGTGCCCGTCGTCGACGTAGTAGGCGAGATCGCCCGCGTGCTCCGGCCAGGCGCTCGCCGGTATCCATCGAGGGTGCTCGACGGTGTTGCCGGTGTGCGTCACGCGAAACCCTTCGCGCATGCCCCGCTCGCGTATCGCAGCCGCTTGCGCTTCGAATACGCGCCGCAGCGAATCCATCCAGGCGACGTAAAGCTCTTCGTACGTGTGCCCGGTCGCCCGCCGTATCGAACGATTGATGCCGTACGGAATCAGCTGCCAGCCGTAGTCGTCGATCATCGCCCGTATCGCTTGCTCGCCGTACGTCTCGGCGATCCACTTCATGAAAAAGGAACCGTAGAGATACCAAATGTTGCCCTGCGGCCATCGCCGCGGTGTGTTCGAGAAGACATCGATCGGGGCCGCATTGTTTTCGAGCACGTCGGCCCGCATGAACATGTTCCACATCGACGAGCGCAATCGTCCCCCCGATGTCCGAGTGCTCTCCTCGAAGATCGCCAGCCCCTCGAGCAGCCAGCGAGGCTGGTTCTGATTGGGTGCGAAGGTCTTGCCGATCACCCAGTTGATGAGCGCGGGGATGCCACGGATGTGGTCCGTGTGCAGGATGTGCGTGTACTCGTGTGTGACGAGCTCGAGGTACCAGTCGTCGACGTCGCCGAGGGGCGACATGTCGTCGGGCGCGGTCACGTACAAGCGAATCGCGTTGTACGGTAGCGCGGTCGCCGAGCCATTGGCGACGTCGGTCTGGTCGGTGAGCAGAATGTCCGTGAACGGCCCGCCATCGGGCGCTCGATCACGCGGCGACCCGCACTTGGGCACGGAAAAAACGGACCCCGCCACGCACGTCGCGGTCTCGACCGCCGGGGCCAGTCGCGCGTAAATGGCTTCTGCGAGTGTGGCGACGTGCTCGGCGACTTCGTCTTCGGTCGAGTAATACGTGATTCGAAAGTGCGAGGTCTCGATCGACTTCCACAGCAACTTCGGATCGTCCGCTGCGTGCGCGCCTGACGCCGCGAGCGTCACCACCGCGGAGACGGCCAAAAGGAGAACGAAGCGAAGGAACAAGCCCCCCGAGCCTAGGACGGGTCGAGTGCTCCGACCATCGGCATCGCACGGCGATGGGCGCGATGCCGCTCGCTGTCGGGCCGGCGCGGAGCGAGCGTCGACTCAAAAGTCGTCGTGAAAGAGCGGCTCGCGATTGCGAACGTAGCGATAGACGAGCTGACGCGCTTCGGCGGTGATCTCCGTGAACTGGGCACCAAACCCGGGCGGAGCATCGTTGCCAGCATCGCTCGCCTCGCGCCGCCAGCGCACGACGGCGTTGGCCTCGAACTCGTAGCCGCCGGGGAGCGAAACCCTCAGGCGCACGGGCTGACCGATCTTCGGAAGCCGGTAGGTCGACACGAACAGACCGCCGTGATCGATGATGTCGTTGCCCGACAGGCCCTTGTAAAAGTTACTCGGGCTGTGAGCCCCGAGCTCGGCGGTGACGGGCGAGAAATCTCCCGAAGCGGCCTTGGCCCGCTGCGCGTTCTGCGGCGCGGGCTGCGCGGCTTGCGCAGGAGCTTGCCGTGGTGCTGCGGCCGGCTGCGGGCGCACGCTCGCCCCACGTTTCGCGGGAGCGCTTGGTGCCGGCGGAGCAGGAGCCGCCCGAGGAGGTTGAGGAGGTTGAGGAGGTTGAGGGGCAGGCGCGGGGGCGGCGGTCGATCGCACCAGAGCATGGACGCTACCCAGAGCGCCCGCAACGGCCTCGAGCGCCCCCGCGACCGCTGGATGGCGCACCGGTTGCGCCTGGAGCTGTGCGATGGCGCTCTGAAGGTTGGCGAGTGCCGTCTGGGCATGCGGCGCGGTCTGCGCTCCTCCCGAACGCTCGATCTGATGCAGCGCGCCCATCGCCTGAGCGATGGGCGCGGCGAGGTCGAGTAGCTGGGGTGGGACGTTGGGATCCCCCTGAAGCGCACTCAAGCCCCGCGAAAGCGACTCTCGCGCAGTTCGCGCTAGCGTGACGGCGTCGGACACGATTGGCTTCTCCTCATTCCTGACGATCGAACCGTAGACGGAGGCGGGGCGCAACGGCAATCCCCATGCGATGGGTCGTCATCGACTCTACGACCGACGAGAGGCCTCCACCAGCTGGGCAAGATCCTCCGTCGAGAGCGGGGCTTGGTCGTCGTCACTTCGCCCCGCAAGAAGCTCGACCGCGCCGCGTCCGGCTCGCACAACCGCGATCCCATCCTTGCGCACCGCAGCTTCCGCCGGGTCGAGAGCCCGTGGAAAGTCCTCGGTAGGTCGCACGCGCAGGAGGGTCACGATGCGGCCGCCGATCTCCGTCCACGCGCCCGGCCATGGAGCGGCTGCGAGCACGCGCCGCTCGATTCGTTGCGCGGACCAGGACCATCGGATGGCGAGGTCGTCGTCCCCCAGCTCGGGCGCCGCCGTCGCCGCACGCTCGTCCTGAGGCGTCGACGAAGGAGCTTGGCCGTCCGCGTAGGCGCGCACGACCTCGCGCAGAAGGGCCAGCGACGGGCGATCGAGCGCCCGCGCAAGGCGCCAGGCGTCCCAGCTCGGATCCAAAGGGAGCGGCCGCCGGGCGAGCACCGCTCCCGTGTCGTACGAGGCATCGAGCCGGTGCGCCGTGACGCCGGTCGTTTCGTCACCGCAATCGATGGCCCAAAAGTACGGGTCCGGGCCGCGGTGGCGCGGCAAGAGCGATGGATGCACGCCGATTCCCGGTGCGATCGCCAGGATCGGCTCGGGAAGCTTCGTGGTCCAGAACCAGCTCACGATGAGCTCCGGCGACGCCGCCCGCACCGCGTCGATCACGCCGGGGTCGGTCACGTCGGGACGAAGGGTCGTCCTCCCGGGCGCGACTCGCGATCGAAGGCGGCGAAAACCGAGACCGGCTCGGCAAGCGGCTGCGTACACGATCGAGTGCCCGTCGTGCGCGAGCAGGAGGGCGGCGAGCGGGAGCCCGAAGAACGCGATCCTCAAACTGCGTCCGCAACTAGTGTCGTGAGTCGTCCGCCGACGCCGTCAAGATGCAGTCGCCGGGGGAACGAGCACACCTTGCGTTGCATCTTCGCCGGATTGTCGCAAAATGGCCGTTCTCACCGCGTGCTCGACGAGCTGCCAGAGCTGCTGCCTGTCGGTGACCCTCCCCAGAAACCCAATGGGGATCCGGAAGGCTCCCTTGTCGCGGCGTCCGCCGCCGTAGCACTTTCCCCGCTCATCCATGCCGAAGGCCTGCTCGAGCCAGGCGGCAGGATCCACACTCGGCGAATGCGTGCGCAGCGAGCCTTCGATGTACTTGTCGCCGATGACCCCGTAAACGACGCACGTGTCGATGTCTTCTCGGCGCACGAGAAAATCGGCGGCCTGAGCGATCGTGTCGCGCTCGGCCTCGCTGACGAACCCGACGCCCGCCATCGCGAAATTGCGTCGAACCACCAACGCTTGAAGGGCACGAGCGATGATGTCCATGGCCGTCGGCGCGATCAGTCGCCGCGACAGGTCTTGGAGCAGGTCGCGATCGCACACTTCGACGATCTGGCTCGCTGCGCGGAAATCCGCGGCTCGCGCGAGCATGAAATCGTCGGTGTCAGTCGCCAGCCCGTGCATGAGCGCCGTCGCGATGCGTCGGTCTTCTTCGACGTCGCCATCGAGACCGGCGAGCTCCTGGAGGTACTCCACGAAGATGGTCGACGTCGCGCCCACGTCGAGCCGCATGTCGACGAATCGCGCCTTTGGCGGAGACGTCGCTCGGTGATGATCGACGATGGTGAGCACTTCGTAGTCCGCGCCATCGACAAGATCGGGGTCGATCTCGTGAGAATCGACGAGCCCGAGAAAGTCGACGTGGCCGACTTCCCGCACACTCTTGATCTTGCGAAGCTCGAGGCCCAAGAGCTTGACCAGGGCGCGATTTTCGCGGTGGCTTAGCTCGTGGCAATAGCCCACGGTCGTTTGCCCAACGCCGAGACGCTGAGCGATGTGCGCCTGCGTAATCGCGCACGCGATCCCGTCGGGGTCCGGATGGCCTCTCAGCGCGATGAGCATCTGCTTGCCGCGCGCAGCCCCCAGCGCCTCGGCGAAAGCGCGGGCTCGCGGCTCGATGCTCGTGTGGGTGGGCACGGCCAAACGGCGAACCGGCTCGGTCATCACAGGCGGAATTGTGGACACGTTTGCACCTAGAAATCAAAGAGCCCGGCGGTGAGCGTCTGAGCAGTCCCGGCGGGGCGATTCTGATAGTGAGGATCGGGTTGCATGTTAAGCACGCGAAACGAAGCGGGAAAGCGCAGCACGAGCTCTGCCAGACACAACCTCGCTGCGCGGTTGGCGCGATTCGTGCGGGCAACACTAATTCCACTCGTTCTGACCGTTCCACCCTTTTTCTGGGTCGCGCTCGCCAGCGTTCGCGCGTCGCAAGCGGCCCTCGGCCGCGACCAAGGGATCTTCCAATATGTCGCATGGGCCCTCGGGAAGGGTGCCATCGATTATCGCGACGTACGCGACGTCAACGGCCCGCTCGCGCACTGGGTCCATCTCGGTTTTCTCGCGCTTGGTGGCGCAGACGAGCACCGCTTCCGAATCCTCGACCTCGCGGTCACGGGAGCGACGTTCGCATTCGTCGGCGCTTGCTTGCCGGGGCTGCGCTCGCGCAGCGCGCCGCCGCCGCTCGAGCGCGCCGCGTGGGCCCTGGCGACGTGCGTCGTATTGAGCGGACAATACCTCCTCTATGGCTTTTGGGATCTCGCCCAGAGGGAGAGTTTCTTCGACTGGTTCATGCTGCCGAGCGTCGCGCTCCAGTTGGTTGCGCAACGGCCGCGCAAGGGGGCGCCGGCTCGACGCCTCGAAGCGCTGCTCCTTGTCGCGGTGGGCGCGCTCAGCGTCACGCCCTGGTTTGGGAAACCGACGTACGCGCTCTTTACCGTGGGCCAGGTCGTCACGCTCGTCGTCGATCGCGAGCAGGCGCTC
>Ga0209274_10001908_pt1 | contig 10448 bp, 6 predicted proteins | sample HubBroMetageREF1_FD_188343 | JGI IMG/M metagenome (GOLD analysis project Ga0209274, IMG submission 188343) | Reference soil microbial communities from the Hubbard Brook experimental Forest, New Hampshire, USA - Hubbard Brook CCASE Soil... | ecosystem: Environmental > Terrestrial > Soil >...
CTGGCGCAGAACTTCGGCATGCTGTTCAGTTTCAGCGCGAGCCAAGACTACGCGGATTCCTCGCGCGAGATCGCCTTCGCCGGTGCAGGCGGCCTGGGCCTGCCGGACCGCGATTATTACACGAAGTCCGACGCAAAATCCGAGGAAATCCGCATGAAATATGTCGCGCACGTGCAACACATGTTGGAACTGCTGGGCGGCTCGCCCGCGCAATCGGCGAAGGAAGCACGGGCCATCATGGACATCGAAACCGCGCTGGCGAAGGCTTCGCTGACGCGCGTGGAGCAGCGCGACCCATACAAGCTCTTCCACAAGATGGATCGCGCGCAGTTGCAGGCGCTGACCCCGGCTTTGAACTGGACACGTTACCTGAAGGCCAGCGGGCTGGGCGAGTTGAACGAATACAACGTTACCGAACCGGCCTTCTTCAAGGAACTCCAAACCCTGCTCGCCGCCACCCCGCTGGCGGATTGGAAAGCGTACATGCGCTGGCACGTGGTGCATGCGCGGGCAGCCTATCTTTCGCCGGCCTTCGTCGACGCCAATTTCGAATTCTTCGGCAAGTATCTGCGCGGCACCCCGGAACAGCGGCCGCGCTGGAAGCGTTGCGTGCAGTATGTGGATGGCGATCTGGGCGAGGCGCTGGGGCAGGTGTTTGTGGAGCGCACTTTCGGCCCGGATATGAAGGCGCGCACCTTGACCATGACCAAAGAGATCGAAAAGGCCATGGAGGACGATATCAAACAGTTGCCGTGGATGAGCGAAGCTACCAAGCAGCAGGCGCTTTTGAAGCTCCATTCGGTGACGAACAAGATCGGCTATCCGGATAAATGGCGCGACTATAGCTCCATCCGCATCGACCGCGCCGACTTTGCGGGTAACGTGGAGCGTGCCGACGTCTTCGAAGGGCGCCGCCAATTGGCCAAGATCGGCAAGCCGGTGGACCGCGGCGAATGGGGCATGACGCCGCCCACGGTAAACGCCTACTACGATCCGCAGATGAATGACATCAACTTTCCGGCGGGCGTGCTACAGCCGCCGGTCTTCGATCCCAAGATGGACGACGCGCCGAATTACGGAGACACCGGCGGCACCATCGGTCACGAGCTGACGCATGGCTTCGACGACGAAGGACGCCAGTTCGACGCGCACGGCAACCTGCACGATTGGTGGACCGAGGCGGATGCGAAAGAGTTTCAAAAGCGCGCCGATTGCGTCGCCGATCAGTATGGGCAATACACCGTGGTGGACGACATTAAGATCAACAGCCGCCTGACCTTGGGCGAAGACGTCGCCGATCTGGGCGGCGAGATCCTGGCTTACATGGCGTGGAAGGACGCCACCCGCGACCAGAAACTATCGCCTATCGACGGCTTCACGCCGGAGCAGCGCTTTTTCATCGGATTCGCGCAGTGGGCCTGCGGCGACGAGCGCGCCGAGAGCAAGCGGGTGCACGCCATCACCGATCCGCACTCCCCGCCGGAGTATCGCATCAACGGCGTGGCGGCGAACATGCCGGAATTCGCGGCGGCGTTTGCTTGCAAGGTGGGCCAGCCGATGGTGCGGAAGGATCCTTGCCGGGTGTGGTGATCGAGCTGGCCCAAAGGGCGCCCCGTCAGGAAGCGATTTCCGTGACGGGCATCTCCGGCGCAGCCAGACTGCGCGGCCGGGTATCGATCCGTTCGGGGCTCTCCAGCACAAAACCAAATGGGTTGGTTTCGAGATCTTCGAATTTACGGGCAGTCACCAGCACGCGCGCTTCGAGTGAACCGGTGGCCTCGTTGTACGCCTCCACCGCCCGCTCCAGGCTCCTGCCCAGCCGATCCCAGTGACCGCTCATGTAGGACAGCCGCTTATAGAGTTCCTTGCCCAGGCGGCTGATCTCCGCGGCATTCTGCGCGATGTTTTCCTGACGCCAGCCGTAATGCACCGCGCGCAGCAGGGCGATCAAAGTGGTGGGAGTAGCGAGGATGACGCGCTGCAAAGCGCCGGCTTCGATCAGGGACGGATCGGCTTCGAGAGCCGCGCTGAAAAAGCTCTCGCCGGGCAGGAAAAGCACTACGAACTCCGGCGCCGGGTCGAACTGCTCCCAGTACTGTTTGCGGGCGAGCGTAGTGATGTGCGCGCGCACCTGGCGGGCGTGATCCTGCAGCAGCGCGGCCCGCGCCTCGTCGCTGGCAGCCTCGCTGGAAGCCAGATAGGCCTCCAGCGGCGCCTTGGCGTCCACCACGATGTTCTTGCCGCCCGGCAACCGGACCAGCAGGTCGGGCCGCAATCGGCCGTCGTCGCTGGTGGTCACCGGCTGGGAGTAGAAATCGCAGTATTCCAGCATGTCCGCCATCTCGACCACGCGTTTGAGCTGAATTTCACCCCATCGGCCGCGCACGCTGGGCGAGCGGAATGCGGTCGCCAGCCGGCTGGTTTCGGAGCGGAGCTGGGTCTGGGTGTCGAGCAGCGCACGAACCTGCTCGGTGAGTCCCGCATAAGCTCCGGCACGCGCCGTCTCCAGATCCTGTATCTTGCCGTCCACCTTGTCCAGCGATTCGCGGACCGGCCGCATGAGTTCCGCTATGGCCCGCTGGCGCGATTCGAGGTCGCCGCGGGCGGCTTCCTGCGTGCGCTCCAGGGTCGTCTTGGCCAAATCCAGGAACGCCTGATTGTTGCTTTGCAGCGCCTCGGCCGAAAGCGCCTTGAAGGTGTCGGCGAGCTTCTGCCGGGCATCATTCAAGGCGGCCTGCAGGTCTTTGTATTGCTGCTCCTTATTCTGCAGGCGCTCGTTCAGGACAGCCCGCTCGGGCTCCCACTCGGCCTTGGCGCGCTCCAGGGCTTGACGCGTGGTAGACCGGAGCATCACCCACGCCAGAAACATTCCGATCGCCAAACCGAACAAAAAACATGTTGCTAGGGCAATGTTTTGCATGCTTTTGGAATTATCGCACGGCTGGGGCGCGGCGGCGTCTCGGCAAGCGAAAACGAAACTCCTTATAGTACGGCCGCGATAACCTTGGTTAACGTTAGAGGTCCGGACCGGAGTTCAGTCCTCGTGCTCGTCATGGGCGGCCGCAGCGCCTGCGCCGCCCGTGGCCAACGCCGTCATCTCGTCGCGCGTGTAACTGCGGACCTTGGATTTGCCCTTGTCCTTGTCTACGGCGTCCGCGGCTTCCACTGTAAAGGCCTGGACGCCCACCAGTTCGTCTTCCAGGTTGAACGAGGGAACAGCGCGTAAAGAGGGCACCTGCGCGATGCCGTGCTCGTTAACGATGCATTCCATCCCGTTCGAAAGAGGAAAACGGATGCGAAGACGCTTTTTGACAGTGACCTTTCGCAGGTCGGACAGCGTCATGCGTCCGTTTCCTGGAAAGCTTCCTCAACTCCCGACTCGGCGCGTGTGGCAATGCGTTCCTGGCAGGACACACAGTACTTGGCCCACGGCACCGCGTCCAGCCGCTTGGCGGAGATCGGCTCTTCGCACTCGTAACAGACGCCGTAGGAGCCCTGTTCGAGGCGCCGCAAGGCGTCCTGAACTTCGCGCAGGAGCTTAATATCCAGGGTGTTCCGATTCAGGAAAATCCACTCTTCGTGGCTTTGCTGGCTCAAATCGCCCTCGTCGTGCGGGTGCTCCTCGCGGGCCAACACCTGAGCGGCTTTCTGGGCGGACATGCTGCTGCGCACTTCCTCCGCCTTTTTCTCTAGTATCTTTCTATAACTCTCGTATTTGCTTTTCACGCTACTTCTCATTCCGCTAGCCCTTATGGCCGAAGAGATATGACGCCCGCACACCCCGAAAAGTTGCAGGACGGCTGGCAAATCTCAGTGGCTTTACGCCCGTATCGGCACCGGGGGAAAACCTGCTATGATACTGAAAGCGGGACCGGTGATGCGTGTCGCCGATCCCGCCGCGACGTCTACCGCTTGGCCTTTCGGGTCCAAACGATCAACGCCGAGATCCGACCGACGAACGTCAGCCGAATTATCAGCATAAGGATCATAAAAGAATCCTCCTTTCCGCTTCCAGCGAAGGCCCGGGCCGCACCCGGGCTTTCCTGTTTGAAGCTCGAGTGCTTCGCGCAGGAACCCGCTTCTTCACTTTCCACGGAAAGCTACTTGATGAGTGGCGCGGCGGCGCCAATCCTCGCTTGAAATTCAGGGTAGGCAGAGGCCGAAATCTGCTATGATGCTGGTGCCGGGACCAGTTAACGGCACCGATCCCGCCAGCAAAAGGATCATGTTAGATCCTCCTTTCCGCTTCCAATGAAGGCCCGGGCCGCACCCGGGCTTTCCGGTTGAAGCCCAAATGCCTCGCGCAGGACCGCTTCTTCACTTTCCAGGAAAATCTACTTGATGAGTAGCGTTGCGGCGCCAATCCTCGCTTCGGAAAAACGGAACGGTTTCTGTGTGTATCTGTGTCCATCTGTGGTTCCAGGCTGTCTTTCCGGTTAGAATCCGCCTGTGTCGTGAATCCCCGTCCCTTCCACGCACTGATAGGTGCGCCCGGCGCGCAGGTTCTTGAACTCCTCCACCTGTCCGCTGGGCCAGTGCAGCACGGCGCGCTCGACGCTATCCCGCTTGCCCAACCCAAACGTCACGGGCATCTCCGATTGCGACAAATAACTGGATCCGCTCTTCACCATCCGCGATCCGGTTTCGCCGCCGCTGGTCACCCGCACGGTCGCGCCGATGCCGTCGCGGTTCGACTTGGTGCCCACCAACCGGAAGCGGATGGCGCGATGACCATTGTTCCGATCGTTGCGGTACAGATGGACCGGACCCTGGTTGGTGGTGATCAGCACATCCAGGTCGCCATCCCGGTCGAAGTCGCCGAAGGCCGCGCCGCGCCCCACTTTGGGGTCCGCGAAGCCGCCCCCCAATGCGGCGGCCACATCCTGAAATCCCGCGCTCCCCTTGTTTAAGAACAGGTGCGGCGGCTGCGCGTAACCGGTTTCGGGCCGGGCTTCCCGAATGCCCGGGTCGATGTGGCCGTTGACCACCAGCAGGTCGAGCAGCCCGTCGAGATCGGCGTCAAAGAAGAAGCAGCCGAAGCCCAGGCTGCGCCGCGACAGGCGTCCCACGTCTGAGCGCGCCGCCTGATCCACATACAAGCCGCCGTGCGTGCCGCGATAGAAGCCGATCATCTCGTTATCGAAGTTCGTGATGGCCAGACCGGCGATGCCGGAATTGTCGTAGTCGGCGACATCCACCCCCATGCCGGCGCGGGCCTTGCCATCCTCGCTGAAAGCCACGCCGGCTTTGACGGCGATATCTTGAAACGTCCCGTCGCGCTGGTTGCGATACAGCTTGTTGGGCTGCGTGTCGTTGGCCACCATCAGGTCGATCCAGCCGTCCTGGTCGTAGTCGAGCATGGCCACACCCAGCGACTTCGAGCTGCTCTCGAAGATCCCGCTCTTAGCTGTGACGTCCTCGAACGTGCCGTTGCCGCGATTGCGGAACAGCCAGCAGGTGGCGCCGCGATAGGCCTCCGGAGTGCAGTACGACTTGTGTTTGGCGTCCATGCTGCAGAACACATCCTGCGCCGGCGACCACTTCACGTAGTTGCAAACGAAAAGGTCGAGCAGCCCGTCGCGGTCAAAATCGAACCACAGCGCCGAACTGCTGAAACCCAGGCGGGGACCCAGTCCGCTGTGTTCGGTAATGTCCAGGAACCGCCCTTTGCCCGTGTTCTGGAACAGCCGGCTTTGCCCCACGCAGGTAACATAGATATCCGGGAAGCCGTCGTTGTTGAAGTCCCCTACCGCCACGCCCATACCGTACATTTCCACATCCAGGCCGGCGGCGTGCGTCACATCCGAGAAGGTGCCGTTACGGTTGTTGCGGTAAAGGCGCATAGTGCTGTGCTGCTTCAAGTGACCCGGCCAATCCATGCCGTTGATCAACAGGATGTCCTGCCACCCGTCGTTGTCGTAGTCCAGAAAGGCGCAGCCCGGACCCAGGGTTTCGGGGAGATACTTATCGCCAAACGCGCCGCTATTATGCCGGAATTGAATACCGGCCGCGGTAGTTACGTCGGTGAAACGGAAGCCGGGATCCGTTTCCCGACGGTCGCGGCTCGGTAGCGCGTTCGAGGGCGCCAGGGCCAGCGCGCCCAACAAAAACTCCCGGCGGTTCACGGCAGTTGCACCAACCCCTTTTTGACCGCCCAGACCACCAGTTCCGTGGTGCGATGGATACCCAGCGCGGACATAAGATTGGCGCGATGCACGGAAACCGTATTCACGCTCAAGTTGAGAATCCCGGCGATTTCCTTGTTCGAATTCCCCTTGGCGATCAACTCCAATACCTGCTTTTCGCGCGGCGTGAGGCGTTCGTAATCCGGATCCGGCTCGCGGTGCGGGGCCAGCACTCCAGGGCCGATCACGGTCTTTCCGGCTGCCAAGTCTTTGATCGCGCCGGCCAGGTCCACATCCAAGGCTTCCTTCAGCAAATAGCCGCGCGCGCCGGCGTCCAGCGCATTGCGCACATAGTTCTCCTCGGAATACATGCTCAGGATCAGCACGGCGGTATCCGGCGCGTTTTTCAGAATCTCGCGCGTGGCTTGTACGCCATCCAGTCCGGGCATGGCCATGTCCATCACGATCACGCGCGGATGCAATTCTTGCGCCAGTTTGATGGCTTCCATACCGTTGGTGGCTTCGCCTACGACCTGTATTTCGGGATCGTCTTCCAGCATGCGCCGGAAGCCCTTGCGCACCAAGCCATGATCGTCCACCAGCAGTACCGGGATTTTATCGCTCATAGGTATCCGTTAACGGAACATCCAGCCGCACCAGCGTACCGCCTTCGCCCGCACGCAGCACTTCGAATTTGCCTTCCAGCAACTCGGCACGCTCGCGCATGGCGGTCATGCCGATGCCCTTGCGCGTACCGCCGTTGCGCGATTCGGGCATGCCTGTGCCGCGGTCTTCCACTTCCAGATTCAGCCGTCCGGGCGGAAACTCCAGCCGCACTACGGCCAGTGCGGAGCCCGAATGACGCGCCAGGTTGTTTAAAGCTTCCTGCAGCACGCGGTACACATGAATAGCCACGCGGTCGCCGATCTCCGCGCCGGTTCCCTTTTTCTCGTATCGTACCTTAATTCCAGTCTGCTTCTCGAATACCGGCAGATACCAGTCGATGGCTTTCTCCAAACCGCCATCGTCGAGAATGCTGGGATGCATCAACTGCGACAGGTTGCGGGTTTTTTCCAGGGTGGACTGGGCCACTTCGCGGACCTCGCGCAGATCCTCGCAGAATGGCGAATCGGCGGGCAGACGCTTTTCGGCGCGGCGCAACATGGCGCCGATGGCCGTCAGCACCTGGCCGAATTCGTCGTGCAACTCGCGCGACAGAGAGTGCAGCGTCTCCTCCTGCACGGTGATGAGCTTGCGTGCCAGATCGCTGCGGTGTTCGGAGACTGTGGCGAGATGCTGGAACAGGCGGCGGTTGGAATAAATCAGGTAGAGGGTGGTGCCGAAGATGGCCAGCAGCACGGCGGCCAGGAACAGATACACGTCGCGCGCGACACCCAAATAGATACCCTGGATGCGGGTTTCGGCTTCTTGCTCGGCTTCGTTATTCTGCACCAGCAGGCGGGCGACAGTGCTGGCGAGGTTGCCCTGTTGGGCTTCGAGCGAAGCCTTGATCATGTCGCGAGCGGCGCGTTCGTCGCCTGGGTGGCCTTGCGCGGCCACCTCGAACATGCGTGCGGCTAACGTCCGGAACTGCGCCAACGACTCCGCCAGGTAGCGTTGCCGCTGGGCTTCGCGCGCACCTGGGGCGAGTTGCGATTCTACACGCAGCGCGTCGTCCAGATCGTTTAGCTTGTTATCGAACTGCTTTCTCCAGGCCGCCAGCGGGTAGGGATCGTCGCCATACAGCATGTCGCGCATGAAGATGCCCAGTTGATTCAAATCGTCCTGAATGCGCAGCAGTTGCAGCGAGTCTTTGCGGTTGCGGTCCACCGTGCGTGTCTGCAGATCCTCCAGGCCGCGGATCTGGCGGAGCGCGTAAAACGAAAACACGCCTACCGCCGCCAGGGTGACGGCGAGTCCCGCCAGCAGCCGGCCCGTGGGTGAATCGATGGACTTGGTCATGGCGCCAAGTCAAGCATAGCAGGGCGGGCACTCAGGGCAAATCCAGATCCAGCGCGTATACGTCCGTGAATCGGTGCAGGACGTTAGCCGACGGCTGGCCATCCGGAGTCAGGCCGGCAAAATCGTTGCGAATCAAGTCGCTGCGTAGAAGCTGCTTCCAGGCGTCGACTGGCTCCACTTTGCCGCCGGGCACAGCGACTCGATAGAGGGCACCCTCGCTGGTGGAACGGTCTTGGTAGTAGATGAACTTACTGTCCTTGGACCATACGAGCCTGTCAACGCGGACGCCCTTTACCAGCGGCCGCCATCTCCGTGAAAGCGGGTCGAATCGCACCACCTCGCCGCTGTCGGCTCTGGTGGCCATGTAACGAGCGTCAGGGGACCAGAACGGAGGGTAGATATCGTCTGGGAGCTTTGAGACCTTTCCGGTTCGGAAGTCCAGGAGACACGCGGCGGAGGCGGTGGTATTCCCGCGCCCATCGAGCCAATTGCGCGCGAACCCCATGGTGTGACCGTCCGGGGCGAAGGTTGCATAGTCTTCCGCGGTCGGCTCATTCTCAAACAGCACTTCTGGCTTCCCGCCGTCCACGGGAATGAGGGCGATCTTGCCAGGCTTGCCACCCGGCCGCAAAATGCGGATCGCTAGGCGGCGGCTGTCGGGCAACCAAGTCCCACCGAACCCTTGCACGGGAGGAAAGGTCAACTGACGCCGCTCGCTGCCATCGGGTCGCGCGCGCCATATACACGCCTCTGGGACCGCAGTGTATGCGATCCATTTCCCATCGGGGGAGTAACCCCTGGAATCCGCGGCGACGCCTGCTAGAACTGGTACGAATCTGCGTAGTGCCGGGTCGTAACGCACCATTTCGCGACTCTCGTTTTCGCCCAATACAAACAGACGCTTGCCGTCCGAGCTAACGGCCGGCGGCGCCCACGGGAAGATGTCAAAACTAGCTGCGTAGATCTGGGTCGGATGCGGGCGGCGCAGCAGCCAGAATCGCGTGAGCTCGCGCATAGCCCATAGGGTGATCTTGTGCTCGGAGCCCTCCCGAAACAGGAAATACCTTCCGTCCGGCGTCCATACACCAGGTCCCTGACCCTCGCCCCAGCGCGCGCCCGGGTCTTGTAGTTCCGGCAGGAACGGCCGAAGTTGAGTTCCGTCGGGGCGCATTTCCCAAATCGACCTGCCACCCAGCGCGCCATTCACCTGGGTGAAGCGGATCAGATTTCCATCCGGCGACCAGCCGTCAATGCCGGCACTCCGTGCCACCTTGTGCAACCCAGAGCCATCGGAGTTGATTACCCGTAAGCCGTCGTGGCTGAATGCGATCTTGGTCCCGTCCGGAAACCACCGGGCGGCTCCGGACGAGAGGTCGACCACCCGCCGCGGTGCGCCGCCGCGAAGGGAAAGCCTCCACATCGCCCTTGGACCATCGGAGCCATCCCAGCCGTTGACCAAGAGCTCGGATTTGTCAGGCGAGATGTCCCGAAGCTCGGCGTTCCGAAATGGAATGGGCATCTCGACCAGATCGCCGCCTGCAACGGGAGTTTGAACGATTCCGGCGCGCCCTGCCCTGCGCTGGTCGAAGTAGATTTTCTTCCCGTCCGTAACCACCACGCCGTCGGCCAGCCCGAAGTGGGTGAGTTGCACCGCGTGAATCACTCGGGGAGGGCGCGGCGTCGAAAGCGCTACTAACAGCGCCCCGGCGACCGCGGCGACTGTCCCCGCCGCCAGGGCGGCCGCGACCATGGCTCGATGCCGCCCCACCAATTTCCTCGCCCGGTACAATGCGGACGCCCGGCGCGCCCGCACCGGCCGGCCTTGCAGGTAAAGTTCGATATCCGCCGCGAAGTCCTGGGCAGAACCGTACCGCCGCACCGGCTGCTTTTCGACTGCCTTACGCACGATATTGTCCAGGTCGCCCGCCAATATGCGGCGCAGCTTCGGCGGCACTCCCGGAGCATGGCTCGCGGGCGGCGGTTCGTATTCCCGAATGACTCTAGCCGGGTCGGCTTCGAAGTCTTCTGCGCCGGTATAGGCCGATACACCCGTCAGCAAACGATACAGCAGGACGCCCAGTGAGTACACATCGCTGGCCGCGGTGATCCGTGCGCCGGAGGCCTGCTCCGGGCTGGCTGAGATAGGCGTCAGACGGCGCATCAAGGTGCGCGTGGCTTCCAGATCGGCGTGCGCCATGGGGTCCATCACTTTGGCGATGCCGAAGTCCAGCAGGTGCGGATCGCCGTTCTCGCTCACCAGGATGTTGCCGGCCTTGAGGTCGCGATGCACCACCAGGTTCCGATGCGCGAACTGCACCGCGGAGCACACCTTCAGGAACAACCGAAGCACTGCTGCCGAGC
>Ga0209274_10001910_pt1 | contig 10441 bp, 9 predicted proteins | sample HubBroMetageREF1_FD_188343 | JGI IMG/M metagenome (GOLD analysis project Ga0209274, IMG submission 188343) | Reference soil microbial communities from the Hubbard Brook experimental Forest, New Hampshire, USA - Hubbard Brook CCASE Soil... | ecosystem: Environmental > Terrestrial > Soil >...
CCCCAACGACGCCAGCTCCCGCGCAAATTCCACCACTCCCGTCTTGTCAAACACGCTCACCAGCGCCCGCCGCACGCCCGTTTCTCCCGCCACGATTCCTCCAGTCCACAAAGCCCCGCCAGTGTATGCGTTTGCGTAAAAATTCGGAAGGGCGTGCCTCCGCTCCTTGCGTTTGTAGGGGCGGTTCGCGAACCGCCCGCGGTAGGAAAGCGAACCTTCTTTGCAGGATCAGCTGGGGTGGGGCTTCAAACGAAAGGTTCCGCAGGATATTTCACAAGCGATCTAATATAGCCGCCATTCTAAACTTCGAAACAGATCAGCTTCCGGCTAGTGCGTTCGGCGGGCACTAGCTCGCCTGGCGCGGCGATGGGACATCAATTCAGCCCGCTGATATTAAGCGGTGTGAGCTTGTGACGTTGCAAATCGAGCATGTAAACTTGGTTGCCCTTCAAATCCCCAACCCAATTCTTTCGCCACTTCAAGAAGACGGCTGTCTTGCCATCGGCGGAAACTTTGAGATCGGTCGCATAGCCATTCTCATCGGTAAGCTTCTCGATCGTTCCAGTATCGGGACTGAAGCGGTACACGTCGTAATCGAAGCGACGGTTAGCGGCCATGAAGATGATGCTTCCGTCCGGCAGGTAGTTTGGATAGTCGAAAATCGGGTTCTTGTGATCCACTTCCTTCGGAACGTGAGGCTGAAAGGTCTGTAAGGGAGGGCCCGGCTGAGTTGTTGAGTAAACTGCAATGTGCTTACTGGTTTCGACGCCTTCGGTTACGATCACCATCTTCTTGCCGTCCGGCGAAATCGAAGCTGGCGATACCATGTAGAAGCTCTCGGTCGTCAGCTGACGCACGTTCTTGCCATCCAAGTCGCTCGCGTAAAAATTCCATTCGTGCGGGTGAGGCTGGGCGATGGGAGAATAGGTGCCGTAGAACGCTGCTCGGGAGAAGACGATTGCTTTGCCGTCGGGCGAGAAAACGGGCGACAAGTCGGCTACCTCTGCGGGCGACCACTGACGTGCGTCTGAGCCGTCGACGTTCGCGATGATGATTCGAGAACGCGCTTCTTTATTCGGTGTGTACGAGTAAGCGATTTGCTTCCCGTCCGCCGAGAACGAGGGGGATGATTTCCAGCCCGTATCCACTTTCGTCAAGCGCGTTGCGACTCCAGTCTCTACAGAGACCTTGTAAATAAATGCGGCTTGGTCCTTTTCGTAGGTGACGAGTATCAACTTGCCGTCGGGAGACACCGCAAGCCCGTTCATAACCCCGGATTGACTCGCAGCGCACGTCACGGTGAGGAGAAAGATTAGAACAAGCAAACTTCGTGTGGGATTTATGCGGCTTGTCGTCACCATTCGTAGATTGTCGAAGACATCACGCCCCAGATACAAATGCCCTGCGAAACGCGGCACACAAACACGCAACCCACGGTTTGACACATACTCGGAAACTGACCCCCACGTTCAACTCGAAACTCTCGCCTTCAATTTCACGTGCCCGCCTTCAATGCTGACGGTGTACTCAATCTCCTTTCCACCCTTTTCCTTCAAATCCTTCGTCTTCTGCCGCACGAATCGCTCGAAATCCTTCAGGCTTGGCACCCCAGCCTTTTCACCCGTCTCCGTGCGCGCTTCCACCAATCTTTGATAAAGCTTCTCCACCTTTTCCGTCTCATGCTCCGGATCAGAAAGCGCCAAAGCAAAATCAGCAGCGTGCCGCACTTCCGCAGCTCGCGTCGCCGCATCCGCAGCCGCATGCGCAATCGCCGTCGCTGAAGACACCCCCGTGTCCTCCGCTGCCACCTTCACCGCAGCCTCCGCCGCGACCCGCGTCCGCATCGCGTCTTCCGCGGCCTTGCGCTGTCGTTCGCCTTCGATGGCCTTCGCCGCCGCGCCATAATGATGTTGCGTAGTTCCAGATTCCTTCTGGATCAGCTTCTTCCGCCACATGTCCTGATACTTCGCGTACGTCGAAGCCAGATTGCTATAGCGAAATCGTTGCCCCGACGAAAGCTCCCCCGCCCGGTCCGAGTAGCGCTTCAAGTTCGATTCCAGCCGCCACTGCGTATCCGTCGGAGGCCGCGAACGCCCGCCGCCGAAATATTGTTCAAACTCAATTTTCAGCGTGCGGATGTCCCGCTCGATTTGTCCGAGTTCTTCGTCAATAGTCGCCATAGTTTTTCGATCCGCGAAGCAGCACAATTCACGAAGCGCAAGCCTTCCCACAGCCCGCGCTGGGCCAACTCCCAGCCACCCCTGTCTCCAGCCTAGAGTGCGCAATCGGCCGCGTCAATGTGACCCTCCGCCTATATGTCGCAAAGGGAAATGCCTCTCCACAACCCTTCGATTGCCAGCCCTTATCATATTGTGTTTAAATGCCTTAGCGATGAACCCCGTTCCCGAATCCGCCGCCAAATTGCAGAAGGATTCAGGCGCACGCCTCCGCGCCATCCCTTCCGTGGACGAACTGCTCCTTCAGCCGCGCCTGGTTGCGCTGGCCGAAAAATCCGGTCGCGCCCTCGTCACGCAAGCCGTCCGCCAGGTCCTGGCCGACTTCCGCGCGCGCCTGAAAAACGAGCCGCCGCAATCCGCCGTTCAAAATGCCGAAGCATTCGACGAGGCGCAATCAGACGCTCGCGTCATTGCCGAAATCATCGCCGAAGTCGTAGTCGGAGTCGTTGCGAAAGTCGAGACCGTCCTAGCCCCATCTCTCCGCCGCGTCATCAACGCCACCGGCGTAGTCCTCCACACCAATCTAGGCCGCGCCCCGCTTTCCCACGCCGCCGTCTCAGAAATAACCGCCACCGCCGCCGGCTACTCGAATCTGGAGTACGACACAGCGCGCGGTGAGCGCGGCAAACGCGATGCCCACACGAACAAACTTCTCGCGAACCTGGTCGGCGCCGAATCCGCCATCGTAGTCAACAACAACGCAGCCGCCGTATTTCTCGTCCTCAATACGCTCGCGAAAGCCGCCGAAGTCATCGTTTCCCGCGGCGAGCTGATCGAAATCGGCGACGGTTTCCGCATTCCAGACATCATGGCCGAAAGCGGCGCGCTCCTCCGCGAAGTCGGCACCACCAATCGCACTCGCCTGCGCGACTACGAGCGCGCCATCACCGATCACACCCGCCTGCTCCTGCGAGTGCATCCTTCGAATTTCCGCATCACCGGATTCACCGAGCGCCCTTCGCTCCAAGAGCTAGTCGCGCTAGGAGAACGCTTCCATCTCCCGGTTTATGAAGATCTCGGCTCCGGTTGCATCGCCGATCTCGCGGCCAGCGGAATCGCGGAGCCCGTCGCGCGTGCCAGTTGTGAAGCCGCTGTGTCAGTTATCTCTTTCAGCGGCGATAAATTATTGGGCGGTCCTCAGGCGGGAATCATCGCAGGCAAAAAAGAAATCGTGGAGCGCATTCGCAGCAATCCGCTCTTCCGCGCCCTCCGCGTGGACAAGCTCACCATCGCGGCTCTGGAAGCCACGCTGCAATCCTACCTGCGCGGCGCGCTCGACGAAATTCCCACGCTGCGCATGATTCGGCTGACCCAGGAAGAAATCGCCAAACGCGCGAAAACTTTCTGTGAAAAATATCGGCCCGTGCTACCAACGGACGTAGTGCTGGAAATCCATCCCGGCTTCTCGGTAATCGGAGGCGGCTCCACTCCCGATCAGCAACTCCCCACGACTCTGATCGCCATCTCCACTCCCCGCCACTCCGCCGCACAAATCGAAGACCGCCTGCGCAAGCCGCGAACCAGCAATCCATCCGGCACAACCACGCCCGCCTCAACGCCAGTAATAGCGCGCATCGAAGACGACCATCTAATCCTCGACCTCCGCACCGTGAACCCCGAAGACGAAGGCGAAATCGCCTCCGCGCTAGTAGCCGCTCTCGCCTAAAGCAGTCCCCATTTTCTCTCTTCCATTTTCACTTTCTCCGTGCCTCGGTCCAAATCAAAGCCTGTTAATCACGCTAGCCACGCACCCGGCCCCAAAACCATTATCAATATTCACCACGCTCACATTCGAAGCGCAGCTGTTCAACATCGCCAGCAAAGCCGTCAACCCTCCAAAACTCGATCCATAACCCGTGCTCGTCGGCACCGCAATCACCGGAGCCGCCACCAACCCCGCCACCACGCTCGGCAGCGCTCCCTCCATCCCCGCCACGCAAATAATCACCCGCGCCGCCGCCAATTTTTTCCGGTGCTCCAGCAGCCGGTGCAATCCCGCGACGCCCACGTCATAAATCGCCTCCGCGCGATTTCCCATGATTTGCGCCGTCACCAGCGCCTCTTCCGCCACGGGAATATCGCTCGTCCCGGCGGTCACCACCAGAATCAAACCCTTCCCATGATTCGCTGTGCTGCGCGAAATCGTAATCGCGCCCGAAAGCTCGTGAAATCGCGCCGCCCGCGCCAGCTTCTTCACCGCCGCAAAAACTTTCCTGTCCGCGTGCGTGATCAAAATGTTGTGCGACGCCTTCGCACGCAGCATTCCGCGCGCAATCTCCGTCACTTGCTTCGCCGTTTTCTTCCTCCCGAAAATCACTTCCGGAAATCCCTGCCGCAACGCGCGATGATGGTCAATCTTCGCGAAACCCAAATCCTCGTAAGGCCATTGGCGCAGCTGTTCCACCGCGCGTTCCACCGGCAATCTCCCGCGCTTCACTGCCTCCAGAAATTTCCGCACGTCCCCTTCATCCATGATGTGCCCTCGACAAACTCCGCATTCTAGCACCGCTCCAACGTTGTACACGTGACGTGCATCGTTCTCCGCCCATTCGTGCTACAGTGCAGCCCAGTCGCGCCACCCACACCCATTTTTCACACCGCGCGCGAATCTCAGCCTGATTTTCCGGAGGTGCACACATGAGCTACTTAATTTGGGAGATTATCATCGGCGTCCTCGCCGGCTTTCTCGCGGGGAAAATCGTGAAGGGCTCCGGCATGGGTATCCTGATGGACCTCATCGTCGGAATCGTGGGATCGATCTTGGGCGGTTGGGTTTTCACTTTGCTGGGACTGGCGGCATACGGCCTGATCGGCCAACTCGTAATGGCTACGGTGGGCGCCATTATCTTGCTACTGATTGTTCGCGCCATAAAAAGAGGTTGAACATCGCCTGATTGTCGATCTGCAGGGGCGGGTCCCGCAGCCGCGGGACCCGCCCCTGCAAGATCAGGCCTCCACCAATTCTAGTTTTCAGCCTTTCCCGTAACATCCACCACACTAACCGTGCCATATTTTTTCAACACGCCCTCAATCTCCTTGCGGTCCCCAACGCAAATCCACTGCAAGTGATCCAGATCCACGAATTTCTTCGCTGATGCCTGCACCCCAGCCGCGTCAATCCCCGCGATGTGATCCGGATATTTATCCCAATAATCCACCGGCAATCCGTAATACTGCACGGTCAGCCAATCGTTCAGAATTTCTCTCGGCTGCTCCAGCGAAATCGCGAAGCTCGCGATAATCGCCCGGTGCGCATCGTCCATTTCGCCTTGCGGCACCGGCTCGTTGTTGATTTTCTTGAACTCATATAGGAAGCGCTCCATCGCGTCGCCCGTCACCGGCGTCCGCACCGGCGCAAATGCCAGCCAGTCGCCCGGATAAATCTCCGCGTTGAACCGGCTGTAGGCCCCGTACGTTAGGCTGTGCTCCTCGCGTAGGTCCAAGAACAGCCGCGCCTGCGGCCCGCCTCCCAGCACCTGATTCATCACGTCCAAGCCGTAATATTCCGGATCAGTCCGGCGAATCGCGCGGTCGCCCACAATAATATACGTCTGCACCGAAGCTGGACGATCCACTAATGTAATCTTCGTGGACTGTGGCGTCACCGCCGCCGCAAATTTTTCCGGCGCCTCCGCTGCGCCCATCCAAGCCCCGAAATATTTCTCGATCGTCGCGCGCATCTCACTCGCAGTGAAATCACCTGTCACCCCCAATATCGCGTTCCCCGGCACGTAATGTTTCTCGTGAAATCGCTTCAGATCCTCCACGCTGATTTTTTCAATTGACTCTTTCGTCGTGGAAGCCAGCGCCATCGGCGTATCACCGTAAATCACGCGCTTGAATCCCTGCTGGCCCAGAAATTGCGGGTTCGAAAGCCGCTGTTCCAGGCTCGCTCCCTCGCTCTGCTTGTATTTCGCGAGCTCGCCCGCCGGAAAACTCGGATGCAGCACCACATCGCTCATCAAATCCAGAATTTTCGCCGTGTCGGTAATCAGCCCCGCAGCATTCACCGACGTGTAACTCACGCCAAACCGCGAACTCGCCTCCAACGTCGCGCCCAGCGAATCCACATCGCTCGCGATCTGCTCGCTCGTCCGCTTCTCGGTTCCTTCGCGCAACATGCCTGCCGTAAACGCCGCCAATCCCGGCAGCTCGCTTGGATCCGCCAGTTGCCCCGGCCGAATCCACATCGTGAACGCAATCGTCGGCAGCTTGTGATCTTCTTCCAGCACAATCGTCAATCCGTTCTTCAGTTTCACCACGGTTGGCCGCGGCAGCTGTACGCGCAAAATTTCCTTATTCACCGGCGCTCTGCCTAGCTTCTGCATCGAGCTCGCCGGTGCGCTCTTGTCCTGCCCTTGCGCGAACGCTGCTCCCGGCTGCAAAAGTCCCGCGAAAATTGCCAGTGCCGCTGATGTCACAATCGCTGCGCCCGCAGTCCGCCAAATTCCGCTGAAATTCCTCATCGCGCTCCCTCTCATTGCGCCCCCTTTGACGAAGCCTTCTCATCCGCCGCCGGATAAGTGATCACCACCGCGCGCTGATCTCGCACCAGATATTTTTTCGCCACCGCATTCAATTCCTCCACCGTTACCGCGTGTTCTTTGTCCACAATCGTATTAATCAGATTCGGATCGTTGAAGTACACCGTGTAATTCCCAATCAAAATCGCCGTGAACAAAGCCGACCGCCGGCGCTCGATGAACTGCCGCAGCAGCTGCGATTTCGCTTTCGCCAATTCTTCCGGCGTCACTCCGCTCTTCACCACCGCCGCGATTTCCTCATCAATCGCTTTCTCCAGGTCTTCCACTTTCACGCCCGGCCGCGGATTCGCCGAAATGTACAGCTCACTCGTTCCAATCCGTGTGTCCGCCTGTACGCTTACCTCCGAAGCGAGTTGCTTCTCCTTCACCAGCCGCTGGTAGAAACGCGAACTCTCTCCTTGTCCCAGCACGTACGTCAGTTGCTGCGCCGCATAATTTTCCGGCGTGTTGCCGGCAGGAATGTGATACGCCATATCAATTTCCGGCAAACGCGCTAGCGGATCATAGATAACTTCGCGGCGCTCGCCGTAATGCGGCTCCTCGCTCAAGTCCACTTTCGGCGGCGCCGGCTGCGCGGGTATCGCTCCGAAATATTTCTTCACCTTCGCCAGCGCTTCATCCGGATCGAAATCGCCCACCAGCGTCAGCACCGCATTGTTCGGCGCGTAGTAAATCCGGAAAAAATCCTTCACATCGTCAATGCTCGCCGCGTTCAAATCAGACATCGACCCGATCGTCGAATGTTTGTAAGCAAAATTGTCGTAAGAAAGATTGTCCACATCCAGCTGCGCCCGCCCGTACGGCTGATTATCAATCCCTTGCCGCCGCTCTTCCTGCACCGCGTTCCGCTGGTTGTCCAGGTTCGCCTGCGTCACGTTCAACGCGCGCATGCGATCCGCTTCCAGAAACAATCCCAAATCCAGCTGGTTCTTCGGCAGTTCTTCGAAATAAGTGGTGCGATCTTCATTCGTCGTGCCGTTCATTCCGCCGCCGTTGTTGAACACCAGACTGAAGTGCTCGCCCTTTCCAACATTTTCCGAGCCTTCAAACATCATGTGCTCAAACAAGTGCGCGAACCCCGTCCGCCCCGGCCGTTCATTGCGGCTGCCCACGTTGTAGCAAACATCAATTCCGTAAACCGGCGCCGAGTGATCCGGCACCAGAATCACCCGCAATCCGTTGTCCAGCTTCACGTCGCGAAATTCCAGCTTCGGCACCTTCACTCCAGCGCTCGCTGCCTGCTCTTGTCTCGGCGGCGCCGCGCTCAACGCCCCGCCCAATCCCAGCGCGAATCCGAGCCCCACAATCGCAGTCGCGCGCAAGTTCCGCATAACATTCATTTCGAAGCCTCCCAATAGCGGCAGGTATTCTCCACCTTTGCGCGATATGACGCAAACACGCCTGTTTAGATAGCTGGCGCCTCAGCTGCCGCTCCCTCATCCCGTTTTTCCGCATAAAGCCGATTAATCCGCGGCTGAATAAACCACACGCCAATGAAATAAAACCACACCAGAAAGAACGGCCCCGCATAGTCGTAAAAAGTTACCCGCTTGCCGCTCTCCGCCATGACCAGGTTCTTCGCCACGAATACCAGACAGTAAAAGATGCAGTACATTGCAAACAGATGCAGAGGGATTATGACCGCAAACAATCGTGGGTTGATGCTCTGGAAAATCGCGCCGAACGCAAAGACATAGACCGACGAATAGATGACCGAAAATAGAAAGAACCCGCTTCTGCGTCTCAGTGCCGGCTGTACGATCGAACTAAGAAAAGAGCCTACAGACCACAGCCACAAAAGAAAACACATCATGCACAGCCCTGTAAGCGTCGCCATCAGCAGCATCGCCGTGGTGGCTTCCTCTGGCGATTTTTTGGCGGTCAAGAAAGACCCGAAAGCCACAACCTCGGTCGCGACTAACGTTGCTACAAATAAAAAGAAGAGCTGCCAGTGTTTCGCCCCGACAAAGAACCGTTCGATCCAGTTCATATTCCCCGCCTTAGCCGAACCTAAAGGCTCCCCGGCTCGCCAGTGACTCTCGGAAATCCACGCACAGTTGTCAACATTTAATCCCGCTGCAGCGCAGCCGCTTCGCGGCGCGGCGGCTTGACTGCGCCGCAACCCGCCGCCTAAACTCGATGGTCCATCAACCTCACATGCCAAAATCCAGCGGCAAGATCATCACAGTCGGCATCACCGGTGCCAGCGGCGCGGCCTACGCCCAATCCGTCCTCCGCCTTCTCGATGCCGACCCGCGCGTCCAGCGCGTCTTTCTCGTCGCGAGCGAAGCCGGCATGCGCCTGCTAGCAACAGAACTCGGCGTCGTCCCGACGGACCCCAAAAAACTCCCGCCGCTTCTCACCAACACCCCAGCAAAAAAAATCGAATATCTCCCCAACAAAGACATCGGCGCCAGCATCGCGTCCGGCAGCGCCATCGTGGACGCCATGGTCATAATCCCGTGCTCCGCTGGCGCGCTAGGCGGGATCGCCGCCGGAACGGCCAGCGACCTACTCACTCGCGCCGCCGACGTCTGCCTCAAAGAACGCCGCCCGCTCGTCCTTTGCCTGCGCGAAACTCCGCTGAACCGCATCCATCTCGAAAATATGCTCCGCGTCCACGACGCCGGCGCCACCGTCATGCCCGCCATGCCCGCCTTCTACTACGCGCCAAAAAAGATCGGCGACCTGATCGAGCAGTTCGCTTTCCGCGTCCTGGCGCAACTCCGCCTGCCGCAAGAAAAACAATATCGCTGGAAAGGTGGGAAGGATTAATCCTCTGCTATCCTATCTCCGTGCATCTGTGAGTCTGTGGCCAACAAACTCGTGACCAAGAACCGCATCCGCATCGTGCTCGAAATGATCAAATTCGAGCACTCGATTTTCGCCCTACCCTTCGCACTTGTAGGCGCGCTGCTGGCCGCTCGCTCCGCCGGCGCCTTCCCCACCTGGCGCCAACTCCTCTGGATCGTTGTCGCGATGGTGGGCGCGCGTTCCGCCGCCATGACCATGAACCGCATCGCCGACCTCGAATTCGATCGCCGTAATCCCCGCACCGCCAATCGCGCCCTCCCTAAAGGCGAACTCTCCGTCGGTTTCGCGGCCGCGTTCACAGTCATCGCTTCCGCCGTGCTCGTATTCGCCGCATGGCAATTGAATCCGCTAGCGCTCAAACTCTCCCCTGTCGCGCTAGCCATCTTATTCTTCTATTCCTTCACAAAACGTTTCACCGCCTCGTCCCACTTTGTCTTAGGTTTCGCTCTAGGCATTTCGCCCGCCGCCGCATGGATCTCCATTCGCGGCTCGCTCGATCCTCGAATGTTGATCCTCTGCGCCGCCGTCACCCTCTGGGTCGGCGGGTTCGATGTTCTCTATGCCTGCCAGGACGTCGATTTCGACCAAGCCGCTGGCCTCCACTCCATCCCCAAAAAATTCGGCGTAGCCCGCGCTCTCCTCATCGCGCGCGCCATGCACTTAATAATGGTCGCGCTTCTCATTTGGCTCGCCGTCAGTTTCCATCTAGCGTGGCCTGCATGGGTGGGCATTGCTGTAGTAGCGGCGCTGCTAGGCTACGAACACTCGCTCGTCCACCCCCACGACCTCAGCAAAATGAATGCTGCGTTTTTCACCGTGAATGGCTATATTAGTTTGTTGTTCCTG
>Ga0209274_10001912_pt1 | contig 10436 bp, 8 predicted proteins | sample HubBroMetageREF1_FD_188343 | JGI IMG/M metagenome (GOLD analysis project Ga0209274, IMG submission 188343) | Reference soil microbial communities from the Hubbard Brook experimental Forest, New Hampshire, USA - Hubbard Brook CCASE Soil... | ecosystem: Environmental > Terrestrial > Soil >...
GAGCTCGACCGCCCTGTCGAGTACGGCCAGAGTCTCCTGGAGCGATCGCGCCATGGCCTCGAAGCGCAAAAGCCGCGCACCGGAGCCGAGAGCATGGAGACGCCGACGAAGCTCGTCGCGGAGGGGTGTGGACGAGGGATCGGCGCCCAGCGCTGACAGAAGCTCTCGCGCTCCCGCGACCTTTTTTCCGAGCGAGGCGACGAAGTCCGCTCGCGCGCCTCCGAGCTTCTCCCCCCCGCCCTCGTTTACGCCCGACGCGCTCGACATCACCCCCTGGCCCCGTAGCACGATGGGCGCGCCAGAGGCCAGTGACCTCGAAGCGTTGCTAGAGTGCCGCGCCTGTCCCTCATGAAAGCGCCCGCGCTCCCATCGCCTCGCTCCCGACCCCCCGGCAGCGCCGCGATGGAGATCGCCACGGCGTTCGGCCTCGCGGCGCTCGCGGTCCTGGCTTGCACGCTTCCCGCCACCCTGAGGGTGTCCGAGCGGGGGGTCGCGACCGTCACCGCCCCCCGAGTCTGGCTCGCCCTCGCGACCAGCGCGCTCGCGCCGATGGTATGCAGCATCTTCGTCCTGCGCGCCGCACGCGAGGGGTTGCGCGCCTTTTCCGGCCCTGGCGCTCGCCTTCGCGCTCTCGGAGCAGTCGTCGGGCTGTCGGGGCTCCTTGTCGGGCTTTCGATTTTCGCGGCCCTTTTGCGCGCGACGACCCACAACCGGGCGCTCGCCGGCGTGACCTTTGCGCTGGGCGGCCTCGCGCTCGTCGTCGGCGTTGCCGTCGTAAGCGGTCGCGCCGTCGTTCTGCTGGAGCAGGCCTCCCCGCAGCGGCGCGCTGCGGCGGGGGGAGCGATCTCTTTGGCCGTGGCCGCTTCCGTCGCGTGGACGGGGCTGCGTCTTGCCTCCGCGGCCGGGCGTGACGCGGCACCTTCGGCGTCGGCAGGCATCGTCGTCGACGTCCTCGCGTTCGGGCTCGCCGCCCTCTTCGCCGCGCGCCCCTCCTTTGCGGAGCGCCGGAGTCTCGCGCTTGCCGGACCGGTGGTCGCCGTGCTGGTCGCCGTCTGGGGATTTTCCGCCCTGCGCGACCCAGCCCTTCGCGCGGCCATCGAAGAGATAGCTCCGGCGTTTGCGCCCCTGGCGGACCTCGTGCCAAGTACGTGAGCCGGTGGCCGCTCCGATGTTCCTTCGCGCGCGTATGGCCTCATCCTTTTGGCCACGCTGGGCGCTATTTCTTGCGGTCGTGCTCGTGACTGCCGCCGCTCCGCGTCCTTCGCGCGCCGCCGGCGACTCGAGCGGACCGGCCGCGGGGGCCCCTTCGGCCGCGGGCCTGCAGGGGCTCGCGGTCGTCGCCTTCCCCGGGGCCACGGAGGCCGCGTGGCCGCTCGCCCAAGCCCTCTATGCCGAGCCCTCGGTTCGCCCGAGCGGCATCGATGATGCCTCGGCGCGCGTCCTTTGCGGGGAGGCCGCGCCCAACGGCTCGGCGGCTCCCTTGGTCGATTTGGCTGCAGCCGTGGCGGCGCTGCGCGGAGAGGACGCTCCTTCGCGAATTCTCCTCGCCGACATCGCGCGCCGTGCCGCGGTTCGCGCTCTCGTCACGGTTCGGCTTGCCGACGGTCATCCGCTCGCGCGCGTGTTCCTCGTCGAAACAGGCTCGTTCGACGCCGCGACCTTCGCGCCCGACGACGCACCTCCGCGGGTCTGGTCTGCTGCGGTCAAGAGCCTTGTGCGCTCCTACGCGGTGCGGACCCCCGAGCCTTCGACGCCCCCCGTTCGCCCGGCGCCCGCGCTGGCCACCCACGAAACCCCACGAAGCGCACCCGCGCCGAGCTCGCGCGCATTCTACGAATCCGCGTGGTTCTGGGGGGCGCTGGGCGGCGCGGCGCTCGCGGGGGGCCTCGTTTTTCTGGCCACCCGGGACACGAGCCCTTCGACGATCCATCTTGAGCTGCAGGTGCACTGATGCTCCCGCGCGCTCGACGAAGGCTCCAGTGTCTGAACTGGGTCTTTGGCCTGCTGCTCGTGGCCCTGGCCATCCCCTGTGGGGCCCGGGCGGCGCAAGACCCCCCCGAGCCGTCCCCGCGTGACATCGGTTCGGTGACCTCCACGTCGCGGTTCGAGCTCGGGGCGCCGCCTGCCGATTTTCAGCGCATCGATCAGGGTGGCATCGCCCTCGAATTTCCCGCGAGCGTGCGATCGCGGGTCGAGCCTCTCGTCGACGAGGTCGAGAGCACGCGTGGGCGACTCACGAAAGACCTCGGCCAGTCGGTGCTTTCGAGTGTGTATGTACGGGTCGCGCGGGGGCCCGACCAGATGGTCGCGCTCGCGCCGGTTGGCTTCCCTCCTTACGACTACGCGGCCGCCATGGCCTATCCGTCGGCGCATCTCATTGTCCTGTCGATGCAAGCCCCGGTGACCTGGGAGGGGACCGATCTCAGCGAGCTCCTGCGCCACGAGCTTGCCCACCTCGCGCTCGACGAAGCGGTTGCCGGGCATCATGTGCCGCTCTGGTTCAACGAAGGCCTCGCGATGTACGAGTCGGGCGAACAGCGATGGGACCGCTGGGAGACACTCTCTCTCGCGGCGTTCGGCGATCGGCTGCTGCCGCTCGCGGACCTCGACAAGGCATTCCCGCGGGATCCGAGCGGGGTCGGCCTGGCCTACGCCGAATCGGCGGACGTCGTTCGGTTCCTGTCCCGCGATCCCGATCGAGCGCGGTTCGGGTCGCTCGTGCAGCGCGTTCGCGTTGGGGTCGAGTTCAACCGCGCCCTCGAGGACGCCTACGGCACCGACGTTCGCAAGCTCGAATACGAGTGGCGCGAAGATGTGAAAAAGCATATGCGCCTGCTTCCACTTCTCACGGGCGGGGGCATGTTCGGGGCGCTCACGGGTGTGCTTCTGATGGCCGCGTGGGCGCGTCGCCGCAGGCACGCGAAGGCGAAGCTCGCACAATGGGCCCGCGAAGAGGCCGAAGGCGAGGCCGCGACGTTGGCCCGTCGCGTGAGTCAATCGCCCGCCGCGCCCGAGGCGGCTCCCGACGCCGTGCCGCCGCGCGTGCCCTCGATGCCCGTCGTCGAGCACGAAGGCAGGTGGTACACGTTGCACTGATCCCCGTCCGGCGGACGCGGTGTGGTCCCTGGCCGGCTCGGGCCTCCCGCGTACGCGCGAGGGTCCCGAGGCGCGAATCTCAGTGAATCAAGGTTGGACAGCCAGCGACCACGCGGACGTCGAGCACGTCGCCGCTCCTGATCTGCTGGCACGCGGCGCCGAGGAGGGTCACCGTTTGGCCCTCCAGGATCCAGTTGCACGTGGAGGTTGCGGATCCGGCTTCCGAGGTCATCCCGGGCGGGCCGGGCGGCATCGCCTCCGAGGCGCCCTCTGGGCTCACTTCGTCCCCGCTCGCCGGGATGGCGTCGCTCTGCAACAGGGCGTCGCTCGCTGCGATGGCGTCGGTTTGCGCCGTCGCGTCGGTTTGCGCTGTCGCGTCGGTCTGCGCTGTCGCGTCGCTCGGCGTTGTCGCGTCGCTCGCTCCGATGACGTCGCCCAGCGCCATGGCGTCGCCGGCACCCATCTCTGTCGCGTCGGGGTCGATACACCCTGCCCCGGTGGCGAGTGGCTGCTCGTCGAGAAAGACGTTCACCAGGTTCGGATTCGGCGGGACGGCGTCGAGTTTGAGCGTGCAGCTGCCCGTCACCTTCGCCGCCACCTGGAAGAGCGCTGCCTGGAACGCCGGCTCGTCCGTCGTCGCCACGTCGTAATACTGGGGCCCTGCCCCGTTGGGATCGCGCGCCGTTCCACCGGCCGTCGCGAGCGTGTCGAGCAGCGTCGCGTAGGGCGCGCTGCCCGGAACGCCCACCACATACACGGGGAATCCGTTGGCGGCGAGCGCTTGCACGGCGCTCGTCGTGGGTTCCGCGTCGAGACAGTCCAGGCTGCCGCCGCCCGCTCCCGCGCAGCAGTTCGTGCTGGTCACGCATCCAGGCGTGCTCTCGATGTCGAGCTCACAGCCCGCGGCGTCGCACATCGCATTGCTGTTGCAATTCGGGCCACCGTCAGTGGCTAGAACGACATACGTCTTGCCGGGGAACGTCTTCAAGAGCGGCAGCAGCGCGCTCAGCGTCGCGGCGGTGGGCGTTCCGCCCTGGGCGCCGACGCGACCGAGCACGCTGAGAATCTCGGTGGCCGTTGGCCCGAGCTGACCCGAGCGCGCGTCTCCGGGGCTCAGGCTGACGAGGGGAATTCCGACCGCGCACTCGTCGGGGACGCCCGGCGCGGCGCTCGACGGGGGCTCGGCCGGGTTGGGAAAGACCTCCACGCCCACGTTCACGCGCGGACCGAGATCGATCACGATCTGCGTGAGCACGTTCACGATCGTGCCCCACTTGTCGTTGTCGTTCATGCTCCCGGAGCGATCGAGCACGAAGTAGAGATTGGGGACCTCTCCGAGCAGCGCCTGGTCGACGCAAGCGCACACGTTTCCGTTGGGCCCGAGGTTGCAGGTCGGCACGCTCGGGCTCGCGTCGCTCACGAAAAACGGGGTTCCCGCTTCGTTGACGGAGTCCGGCAACGCGCCCGGATGCGCCGGCTCGCCGCATCCCGCAGCCCCACCTAACCCCGCGCCGGTCGCAAGCACGAGCGTCGCGAGAGCGCAGGAAGCAAAGCGCCGGCCGGACCGCACGAAGGATCATTGTAGCCTAAAGTCCGTGCCAGCCTTCCCGACGGTCCCAGGGCGCTTCGTTCGGTACGCGAGGCCCGCGATCGCGGCCGTTCTGGTCGTCCTGGCGATGGGAGGCATTCCGGGAGCGCGGCTTCGCTCCGTGAGCGTGCGGGGCTCAGTCGACGTTCCCTTGGAGGTCAAAGATCGAGACGGCGCGGTGGACGTCGCGGTGCGGGATGGCCCGAGCGGTGCCGCCGTGGCGAGGGCCCACGTGCGCGCGCTGGCCGTCTTCGGCGATCGCGTTTACTTCGCCGGCGTGGGCGAGACCGCTGCGACCGGCGCGGTTCACATCGCCGATCTGCCCCGCGGCGAGATATGGATTCTGGCAGATGCCGCAGGGCACGCGCGCGGGTCGGCGCACATCGCGCTGGGCGCGGAGGCGCGGGCCGTGGCGATCGCCTTGGCAGCGGCGCACACGCTCCGGGTCGCCGTCCGCGACGAGCTTGCAGCGCCACTCGGCGGCGCGGAGATCGAAGTCCTCTCGGCCGCCGATCCGCTGCCTGTGGGCGCTCGATCCGACGCCGATGGCAGCGCGCTCGTGACGCGTCTCGGGGCCGGGCCGTGGCACCTCACCGCGCATGCTGCCGGCTTCGACGACGCGAGCGCGCGTGCGGAACACGACGGAGAAACCGTCTCGATCGTTCTGCGCAAGCTCGGCGCGATTGCCGTTCACGTCGTGGGTGCGGATGGCAAAGACGGGGACCACGCCCAGGTCTCCGTGGCGGGCGCCACACTATGGCCTGCGCGATCGATCGAGGCCGACGCGCATGGCGACGTACGCATCGGGGGTCTCGGCGTGGGCACCTACGCGCTCCGCGCGACTCGCGGCGATGCGGTCTCGCCCATCGAGCCGGCCGTCTCGGTGGGACGAGGACAAGAAGCGACCGCCGTGCTCCATCTCCTGGCGGGACACTTCGTGCACGTGCTCGTCGCGGGCGGCGACGGCGACGACGCCAACCCCATCGCCCGCGCTCGCGTCACGCTCGCCGAAGGGGGTCTATCCCCGTTCCCGCTCGAGGCGGCGACGGACGTCAAGGGGCGAGCGCGGTTGGGTCCCATCGCTGCGGGCCCCGCCTGCGTTGGCGTGCGAGCCGACGGCTACGTTGCGCGAGGCGCGGTGGCGATCGCCGATCCCCCGGCCGCCGAAACGCGCGTAGTGCTCGTCCGCGCCGGAGTCCTTTCCGGACGCGTGGTCGACACCCACGGCGATCCGGTCGATGGCGCCACGATCGAAATCTCGGGGACCGATCCGATGGGGGGGCCGATTCTCGACGACCCGCGCCGCTCGAGCTTTCAGGCGGCGCACTTCGACGCCATGCTCGGCGGTCCGTCCCCGCTCCTGGCCTCGGGCGAGCTCGGTGTGACGGCAGGGCCGGTCCCGCCGATCCCGGCCGCGGGCATCTCGGGCATCTACGGAGCCATGCCCGCCGAGCGAAGCGGGGTCGACCCCGAGCCTTGGGTCACGCGCGAAGACGGTACGTTCCGGGCAGCGCCGGCGTCGCCCGGGCGCGTGCGAGCGTTCGTGCGACACCCGCAATACGTCGAAGCCCGGAGCGACGTCGTGACCTTGGTCCCCGGGGGCGAAGCGCAGGTGCAAGTCGTGATGCACCGCGGGGGCTCTCTCGAAGGCCGAGTCGTCGACTCGGACGACCACCCCGTCTCGTCGACGCGAGTCTTCGTCTCGGCCACCCGCGGGACGCTGGAGCGGATGACGCGTACGGCGAGCGACGGGACATTCGCGTTCGCCGCCCTCCCCGAGAGCGTCATCTTGACCACGAGCAGCGACGACGACGAAACGCCCGACGTTCGCACCCCCTTCGACATTCCCGAGGACGGCCGCAGGGAGGTTACCGTCCGCCTCCCGGCTCCGAGGAGCCCGCTCGTCGTCACGGTGGTCGACGAGCGGGGTGGGGGGATAAGCGCCGCGCAGGTCAGCGCCCGATCGCTGTCGGTGGACGCGCCGCTTCGAGTCACCGCTTTTACCGACGACCGCGGTGAGGCCGTCCTCAAGCGGGCACGCGGCGTTCCGCTTCGGGTGGAGGTCACGGCGCCCTCTCGCGCTCCGCGGGGGTTGGTCACCGAGGCAAGTCGTGAGTCGCTTCGTGTCGAGCTCGCGCCCGCGGAGACGTTGACAGGCGAAGTGGTCAGCAGGCGCCATCGCGAGCCCCTCGTCGGTGCCGAGGTCGTGCTCCACTTGGATTGGGGTGTGCGCCGGGCGAGCACGGATTCGGAGGGGCACTTTGCTCTGCGCGACCTTCCCGCCGGGACAGCGCATCTGGCGGTGCGAGCGTCGGGGTTCGCCGCGGCGGAGAAGGCGGTCACCGTGACCGATACCGGCGGCCGTCGGGAGTCGGTGCTCGATCGCATCGAGCTCACCGAAGAGGGCATCGTCGAGGGGGACGTCGTCGACACCCGCGGGGACCCGCTGGTGGGCGCGCGCGTCGCGAGCGGCCTGGCTCCCACCTGGCTTCTCGTCGGGTCCACTCCGAGCGGGGTCGCCGTAACCGACGCCCGCGGGCGCTTCACGTTGCGCGAGCTCTCGGAGGGAAACCTCACGGTCGAGGCCTACGCGCCGGACGTCGGTCGCGGTCGGCTGTCGGGCGTGGCAGTCGTGGCCGGGCGCACGACCGATCGGGTTCATATCGTCATCGAGCGCGACGTGGCGGATGCGGGAGAGCCGTCCGCGAGCGGCGGCGTGGCGGTGACCCTCGGAGAGACCACGGCTCCCACCGAGGTCGTGGTCGTCTCCGTCGCCGAGGGAAGCGAGGCCGAACGCGCCGGCATGGCGGCCGGCGACGTGCTTCTGGCGGTCGACGACGTCGCGGTCGCCACCCTCGAGCAAGCACGCGAGAAGCTGAACGGTCCCATCGCGGACGACGTCGTCCTGCGCCTGCGCCGCGGGGACAAGGCGCTTCTTCTTCGGGTCGCCCGCGACGCCGTACGGCGCTGACTAGCAACTAGCTCCCGGCGACCCCTCGCTCGGGCCGCACGAGCGCCTCGATCATCGCGGGGGAAAGGCGGCGAAGAGAGAGAGTCTGGTCGATGTACGCGAGGCGCGTTGCGCCCTCGGCACACAGCGTTCCGTCCGCCGCGCGCACGATGCGATAGTCGAACCTGACGCTGGCGGCGCGGACTTCACCGAGAGACGTTTCGACATCGAGCTCGTCGTCGAAGCGCGCGGGAGCCCTGTATTTCAAGGTCACCTCGGCGACCGCGAGATGGATCCCCTGGTCGGCCCACGTGGCGTAGGTGACACCGCGACGGCGGAGCCATTCAACGCGTGCGACCTCCATATACGCGAGGTAGCTCGCGTGGTGCACGATGCCCATGAGGTCTGTCTCGGCAAAACGAACGCGGACGCGGACGACGGTACGGCTCGAGGCGAGGGCGACGGGGATCACGTCTGGCGCGTATCATGAGTGCGCCGCGCACGTCACCCGTCGGCGCCATGGGCTACGTTCACCGCGTGGCTGCGAAGCGTCGGCTCCCTGTTCTGCCCAGCGGGGGCGACGCGGACGCGGATCCGACGCGCGCGCCGTGGCAATGGGTGGGTTTTGGGAGCCTGGCGATCTTCGTCGTCTGGGTCCCGCTCTCGGCGGCCGCGATGACGCTCGCCGCGCGAATCGTGCCCACGGGATCGAGCCCTACCGAGCTTGCGGCGCCGGCCATTCCGATATTCCTGGCCATCGCGGCTTCCGGGCTGGCGCTGGCGGCCGCGGTCGGTGGCTTCCTCGTCGGCCGGTGGGGAGGCGCGGGAGTGGGCATGCGGGAGGCGTCTCTTGCGGGGCTGGTGGCCGCGCTCGTCGCGGTCGCCCTGTCCTGGGCGCGCTCCGGGCTCGCGGTGGGCGCTCTCCTCGTCGTGCCCTTCGCGGTCTCGTTCGCGGCCCTCGGCGGCAAGCTGGGGCGTTCAGCGCGCCGGCAGGTCCGATAAGGCGGACCTCACACCAGCACGCGCCAGGTGGTCGCGCCGCCGCCCGGCACGTCCTGGAGCTCGACGCCCCGCGAGGCCAGCTCCTTGCGGATGGCGTCGGCCCTGGCGAAGTCTTTCGCGGCTCTGGCGCTGCTCCGCTCGCGAACCTTCGCGTCGATGGCGGCTGCGTCGAGCCCTCGCAGGGCCAGACGGCGAGAGCGGGCTCGCCCGAAAAACTCCGATGAAGGCTTCTGGAGCAGCCCGAGCGGGAGGCCACACGCTTCGAGCGCCGCGCCTGCGGCGGCGGCTAGCTGTCGCATCTCGGCTTGCTTCGTCGGGTCCCCGCCGAGCTTGTGCACCTGCTGGACGATCTCGTTCCCGATGCGCGCGACCTCGCCGATCACGCTGAGCGCGACGGCCGTGTTCATATCGTCGTCCATCGCCGAGAGCACGCGTTCGGGGGCCTCCCGCACGGCAACGGCTCGCGGCCCAGGGCCTTCGGCGCTCGGTACTGCGCCCGCGGCCGCGGCCACGAGTGCGTCGCGCGTGCCATACAGATATTCGAGGCGCGCCTCGGCTTCGTCGACCGCAGGAAGAACGACGCGGCCGTCCGGACGCGTCTCGACGTCGAAGTTTGCCTGGCTGCGGTAGTGCGCGCTGAGCACGAAGTAGCGCAGGGCCTCGCCGTCGTTGCGCTCGAGGATCTGAGCGATCGTCACGAAGTTGCCGAGCGACTTGCTCATTTTCTCTTTGTCGACGTTCAAGAAGGCCGCGTGGAGCCACAAGCGAGCGAAGGGCTCCCCCCACGCCGCTTCGCTCTGCGCGATCTCGTTCTCGTGATGGGGAAAGACCAGATCGGTCCCTCCTCCGTGGATGTCGAAGTGAGCCGTCAGCAGACTCTCGGCCATCGCCGAGCACTCGATGTGCCATCCGGGCCGGCCCTTGCCCCACGGGCTGTCCCACCCGAGCGTGTCAGGACCGGCCGCCTTCCACAGCGCGAAGTCGACGGGGTCTCGCTTGCCCTCCCCCGGCTCGACGCGCGCTCCCGAACGCAGGTCGTGGACGACGCGGCGCGAGAGCTTGCCGTAGCCGGGGAATGCGCGCACCGCGAAGTAGACGTCGTTGCCCTTGCTCGTGGGAGCGACGTAAGCAGCGCCCTTGGCGACGAGAGTTTCGACCAGGGCCACGATCGAACCGAGGCTCGCGCTCACCCGCGGCTCGTGGTCGGGAGCCAGGCAGCCGCAGCCCCGGAACTCCTCGGCGTTGATGGCGGCCATGCGCTTGGAAAGCTCGAGCGGCGCCTCTCCGCGCTCGGCGGCGCGTTGCAGAATCTTGTCGTCGACGTCGGTGACGTTTCGTACGTACGTGACGCGATAGCCGCGCGCGCGCAAAAACCGCACGAGCGTGTCAAAGACGATGAACGTGCGTCCGTTTCCCGCATGCGCGTGGTCGTAGGGAGTCGGCCCGCAGACGTAGACCTTGACGTGCCCGGGCTCGATGGGGTCGAGCGGCTCGACCCGCTGGGACATGGTGTTGTAGAAGCGAACGGACCCACTGGGCATCGCGGCCAGCACCTCATAGCCGCATCGATGCGATTTGACACGCGCGTGATATGCATCGAGGCGCGATGCGCTGCCTGCGATTGATCGCCCTCGCCTGGCTCGCGGGGTGTGCCTCCGTAGACCTTCTCGAGAACGGGGTGCTTCACAAGGGCGATCTGGCGCTGCAGCTCGGGCCCATCCCCGAAGGCTGGCGGCGCGTGGAGGTCGACGGGGGCGACCTCGCGTTCCGGGACGACGCTCGCGCGGCATCGGCGCTCGT
>Ga0209274_10001913_pt1 | contig 10425 bp, 3 predicted proteins | sample HubBroMetageREF1_FD_188343 | JGI IMG/M metagenome (GOLD analysis project Ga0209274, IMG submission 188343) | Reference soil microbial communities from the Hubbard Brook experimental Forest, New Hampshire, USA - Hubbard Brook CCASE Soil... | ecosystem: Environmental > Terrestrial > Soil >...
TAGTGGCTGAATACAACCCACAACTGCAAGTGCAGACCACGGCCGCGTCTGTGAATGTTTCGGCCGCGCCGGACCTGGTGGAAACCAGCAAGACGGACGTTTCCATGACCGTGACGCAGAACCAGATTGATAATTTGCCGATCAATGGACGCAACTACATCAACTTCACGCTGCTGGATTCGCGCGCGGCGCGCGACAACACGCCTTCGATCGGCGCGGCGCCCAATACCGGCCTGAACCTTGGCGGCCAGCGCGGCCGCTCCAACGAAATATCCGTGGACGGCGCGGACGCGATCGACAGTTCGGTGAACGGAGTGCGCGCGACGGTATCGCAGGAAGGCGTGCAGGAATTTCAAGTGATTAGCAGCAGCTACATGCCGGAGTATGGACGGGCGATGGGCGGGGTGGTCAACATCGTCACGAAATCGGGATCAAACGATTACCACGGCAATGCTTTTGGCTTCCTGCGCAATGGCGCGATTCAGGCGCAAAATCCGTTTTCAGTGACGGCGTCGTGCAGTCCGACCACGTTTGAATGTGGCATCACTCCCGTCAAGCAATCCTACACGCGCGTGCAGGCCGGCCTGACGCTGGGCGGCCCCATTCAGAAGGACAAAACATTTTTCTTCTTCAGCTACGAACTTACGCGACGCGAGGAAACGGGATTCACCGCGATCGGCCAGGACAATTTCGGACTCGTCAACTCGAATGTTCTGCCACCATTTTCGGCGCCGTGCCCGCTGCCTGCGTATCTGGTGACGCCGACTCAGGAAGCGTTCGTTTCCGCTGCGGGACCCGCAGGCATCCCTTATCTTTGCGCAGCCGCAGCGAGCTCGTTCACGGCGATTTTCGGGAACTCACCATTCTATCCGGGCGCGACGTTTCCCAGCACCAGCGCGCCGGTGCCAGCGTCGTTCACGGGTTTGGAGTCAACCATCGGAAATTTCCCTATATCCGAGAAGGGCAGCATCTACTCATTGCGCCTTGACCATATCTGGAATTCCCGCAACAGCACGTTCGTGCGTGGCATGGTTTCACCCGACAGCGTGGACGGCATTCAGGTGAACGCGCAGAACCAGACGTTCGGGCAGAACTCCGGGAACCGCACGTCCACGCAGCAGACGCACGACTGGGCCTTGATTGCGCAGCACTCCACGACCATCAGCAGCAACGTGTTCAACGAGGTTCACTTCCAGTTTGCGCGCCGCAGTCTTTTTTATGGTTTCTCCGATCTTCCTGGTGGTTCTGATCCCGCTGTGAATATCGCGGGCGCGGCGTATATCGGGCGGGAACCTTTCTCCACGGAGGATCGCCTGGAAAAACGCTACCAGCTGACTGACAATCTGACGTGGATCAAAGGAAAACACTCGCTGAAGTTTGGCGTGGATTTCAACTTCATTCAACTGCAGTCGCCTTCGTCGCAGATTTTCACGCTGAATTATGGCGGCGTTTACGATTTCGGGAGCGTTTCGATCGCGGCAGGCGCTCCCAGCCTGACTCCCCTGCAAGCATACGGCTTCGGCACGCCCACGATTTTCTTCCAGGGAATCGGCCAATCGAATAGCCCTTTCAACAATAAATTGCTGGGAGTTTTCGTGCAGGATAGCTGGAAAATAAATCAACGGCTCACTTTGAATTACGGCCTGCGTTACGACATTGGCTGGCAGCCCACCTTTGCAGCCGCTACCGCTGCCAACGCAGCGGCGGAGAAAGCGTTTGGAGTGCAGGAAGGCGTGCCGATTGACTCCAACAATGTTTCCCCGCGCATCGGGATCGCCTGGGACCCGTTCGGCAACGGCAAGACCGTAATTCGCGCCGGCTACGGATTTTTCTACGACAATCCCGCACTAGCGCTCACTTTCCTTGCCACAGCGGAAGACGGCGCGCGTTCGGCGTTGCTACAATTCCCCGGCGGAACACCGGATGGCTCGTTGAACGCCGCTTCGATTTTTCAGGGAATACTGAATGTGCCGGACATGGGCTGCTCCACGGCCACGCCCAACATGTGCTATCAGGCCAATCAGCAGCGCTTCAACGCGTTCCAGCCCAATTCCCTCTTCATCAATCAAAATTATTTGACGGTGCCGAATCCCGATGTGCCGGGAGCGCTCGGTTATCCGCTGGTGGGCATCCCCTACACGATTCCGATCAAGAGCAATTTCCAGTACGCGCTGGCGCAACAGGCGAACCTGTCGATCGAACGGGAGCTTTCGCGAGATTGGAAAATCAGCGCTGGTTACAACTACACGCACGGAACGCATCTGGACCGCACGATCAACATTAACGTGACGAATCCAGCGATTCTCGATTCCAATGCAACGAACGCGATCGAGGCCGGGCTCATCACGCCTGGAACGAATCCTCTCACTGTTCAGGTTCCCACCAACGGAGGCGTTCCAGGCTGCGTTAATACCGGCACCGGCAGCGTCCTGGTTGAAGCTCCCGGCGTATTCGGGATCGGCTCGTCTGCGCCGGGATGCGGAACGCCCATCGGTGCTATCGGCACGGCGGCTGCGTTTAATTTTTTCCGGCCGTCGGGTCCGAATCCATCGTTCGCCGGTCTCGTGGGAGGTTACGCCAACCTGCTGGGCCTCGCCCAAGCGGGTGGATTCCCCACAGGCTTCCCGGGAGTGCAGGTGCCGTGGAGTGACGTGAATCCGCAAACCTCGACGGGCAACTCTCTTTACAATGGATTCACGCTGACGGTGACGAAACGTTTTTCGCACGGCTTCGAAATGATTTCCGGTTGGACATGGTCGCACACCATTGACGACTCGACCGACCTCTCGACGCTGCTGAATCCGCAGGACAACAGCAATCCGAATGGTGACCGCGGAAACTCGGACTTCGATCAGCGCCATCGCTGGATCACCAGCGCCGTGTATCAGACGCCATACCGCCAGAGCGATTCTGAGTGGTGGAAAAAATTCCTTTCGAACTTTACGATTTCGCCGGTGATCGAAGTGGCCTCGGGACGGCCTTTCAACGTCCTGCTCGGTTACGATACCAACCTTGATTTCGGTTCCTCGACGGGCCGTCCGTCCGTGCTTCCCGCCGACGCAACGGTTCCCGCCGGTTTCCCAGCGGCGACCACCTCGCCTTTTATTCGCAACGCCGAGTTCATCATTCCCACGAATTGCTTTGGCAGCGACGGCTCAGTGATTCCGCCGAGCGCAACCGTTCCCGTGCCGCCCACGGGCTGCACTGGCGATCTTGGCCGTAACGCTTTCACCCAGCCGGGCTACTTCGAGATTGACCTTCGCATCGCCAAGCAGATCCCCATCACCGAGCGCGTAAATCTCCAGGTGATTGCCGATGGATTCAACATGCTGAACCATTTCAATGTCAGCGGCGTGAACCCGGTCTGCGATTCCACCGCCGGCGCGGCCAACTGCGCCGCTGGCCAGCCCACGTCGGCGTACGATCCGCGAACGTTTCAATTCGCGCTGAAACTCAACTTCTAGTTCCAAGTGGCACAGCCAATTTCGCCTGAGCTGACGCGTGCTGAAATGGCTGGGCGCCGCAAGTTCACGCAGAATTTTGCGCTCCGCGAGCGTTCGCGCTAAAGTGTTTGCAGGCGCTCGCCACGAGCGTTCGATTCAACGGGAACACTATTCATGAGCGCAATCGTGTGGTTGATCCTTGGCTTGGTTGCCGTCGGCGTCGTCGCGGCCATGGTGTGGTCCGCGGCGCGGCGTTCGGACGCGCAACTTTCCGCGGTGCGTCAGGAAATGCAGAATTCCCTGGCGACGCAGGGCCAATCCGTAAACGCGCAAATCAATCACTTGATGCAGGCGGTCACCACGCAGCTGGGCCAGGTGCGCCAGGAATTGCAAACCGGTGTGGCATCTTCCGGCAAGCTCGCCAGCGACGCGCAGATCGCCATGGCCCAGCAGCTGCAATCCTCGAACGAAACCATTCGCAAAATCAGCATGCAGATTGCGGAGGTGCAGCAGGCGGGTCAGCAGATGTCGCAATCCGCGCAGACGCTGCAAAATGTTCTGGGCGGCGCGAAGACGCGCGGCGTGCTCGGCGAAGTGGTGCTGGAACGTTTGCTGCAGGATGCATTGCCGCGCGGCGCCTACGAAACGCAGTACCGCTTCGACTCCACCGGCGCGATCGTGGACGCGATCGTGCGCAGCGGGGACCGCATTCTATCCGTGGACTCGAAATTTCCGCTGGACGCTTACCGGCGGCTCTTCGACGCGGGCGAATCCGCGCGGCGGGAATTTTCCCTGGCTGTTCGCAAGCATGCCGATTCCATCGCGGAAAAATACATTTTGCCGGACGAGCATACCTTCGATTACGCGCTGATGTTCGTGCCCTCGGAAGGCGTTTATTACGAGCTACTGATGACCGAAGATTCCAAATACGGGCAGATTGATGAATATTGCCGGGCGAAACGCGTGTTTCCCGTTTCGCCGAATACCTTTTACGCGTGCCTTAGCGCAGTGGCCATCAGCCTGCAAGGGCAGAAAATCGAGGAGAACGCACGACATTTGCTTGCGGGTATGGGCGGACTGAAAAAGCAATTCGAAGCGTTCGCCGAGGTTTACGAACGGCTCGGCACGCATCTACGCCACGCGCAGCAAAGCTACGAAGACGCCGACAGCCGCCTGAGCCGCGCGCGCAATTCGCTGGAACAAATGGCGCAAGGCGCATTGCCCGCACCCGAAGCGCAAGCGCCACCGAAAGAGCTGAGCGCCGCCTCCGAGAAATAATTCTAAAGGCCTGACGTATTCGTTTCAGATACCCGGATGCCGCGGCAATCGTGGAACACCAGGTGCGGGGCGTCCTCACTGCAACGCCGTGGCCGCCGATTCCATTAGGGTGCGAAAATCTCCTGCCATCGTGGTGGAAAGAATCTCTTCGGTTTCACGCCACGCTTTTTGCGTGTCGTCCGGATGATGCGTCAGCCGGTCCGCCAGGTTCTTCACATCGTGTTGCAGGTCTTTGGGAGCGATGCTTTCGGCCGCGGTAAAATAACGGCGCGCGATACCCGCATCGGGCGCGGCAAGAATTCGCCCGTGAAACGAAAAATCTCCCGTGGCAATCGCCTGCACTTCAATTTCCGCGGAATTTTGTGGGCCGCCGGAAGTCAGCACTTCTTGCCGGTCGCCCCGCAGAAATCGCAGCACGCCGGGAGTTTGATTTTCCATCCACACGCGCAACGCCTGGTCCGTGCCCTGCACGTGTAAAGCGAGCTTGCTGCGTTTTTCCGGAACCAACGGAGGCAAGGGCGGATCGAAATGCAAACTCGCGAGCGTTGTGGCCGCCGCCCATTGCGCGCCGGGCGTCTCGATGGATAATTTCGCGGGACCGGGCAGCGCGCGCGGGCTCGCCAGCACCACGATGCATTCCGGTGAAGATGCCAGCACGAACGCGCGTTCGCCATTAATGCTCACGCGATTCGCGTCCACATCGCCACGAAAACCGCCGCCGCAAATGGAAAACCGGTCCACCCGCGACACCACGGGCGCGACGCTGGAACCGTGCTCGCCCGCGCCCGCGGCGGGCGTATCTATCAGCGCAGCGGCCGAATTGCCTGCGGCGGTGGCAATGAGCACCGGGGCGTCCGTGGGAGCGGTGAAAAATGCGCGCCCGCTTTTGTCGGTCTTGACGCGCTGCCCTTTTCCGACGTCCACTGTAATTCCATCCGCGAGCCGCCCGTCCACGCCGAGAACCGCAAGCGTCGCGGGCTGCCCCGCCACGAGCCTGGGCGGAAGCACAATCGAAACAGTCCAAGTAGTGGCGGAGGTGGATTGCGCGCGGACCAGCGGCACGCAAATCAGAAGAGAGAAGCAGCTAACGATACATACGATAGAAGCCTCGCTCAGGAAAAATGCACGCATCCACGCACGCTGCGCCTTTGTGATCCAGAATCCCAAAACAAATCGCCGGTTTCGTGTCATTTGGCAGGCGGACGCATGACGCGCTCGTACACTCTGGATTCGCGGAACAGCCGGAACAGCTCGGCATCAATTTCGTTGGCTTGCACACATTCATCCAGGATGCTCAGGGCGCGCTCGACGGGAACCGCTCGTTTGTAGGGCCGGTCAGAAGCCGTGAGAGCATCAAAAATATCGCAAATCGTCATCATTTTCGTCGGCAGCGGAATTTGATCGCCGTGCAGCTTGTAAGGATATCCGGCGCCATTCAATTTTTCGTGATGTGCGCGCGCGATTTCCGGCACGCCGCGCAATTCCTTCGTCCACGGAATCTGGCTGAGGAAATTAAACGTGTACACGACGTGCGATTCGATCTGCTGGCGTTCGGCAGCGTCCAGGCTTCCCTTGGGTATGCAAAGCAGCCGCAGTTCATCCGCGTTGATATAGGGCAGCTCGCTGCCCTTGCTGTCCAAGAAAGATTTCTTGGCGATTTCGTTCAGCTTGCGGAATTGCCCCTGCTCCATCAGCGTGGGCTCATTCGCTTGCAGGATAAATTCCAGATAATCCTGAATCCGGTCGAGGCGCTGTTCGAAATCTTCGCTGAGCCGCACGATTTCGCTGAGCGCGTCGCCGCGGTCGCGCTCCAGAAACATCTGCAGCTTGCGGCGCACCATCCCCACTTCCACTTCCTTGCGAATGTAGTCGAAACGCTGTTTCACCAGTTCCATTTGCAGCGGATACAGCTTTTTCGCCTTCACCAGCACTTCCTCGCGCACTCCTACTTTTCCGAAATCGTGCAGCAGCGCGGCGTAGCGAATTTCCTTCATCTGCTCGTGATCGAAACGGCTGGCGCTGTATGGACCCGTGGAAACCTGGTCCACGATTTCGGCCAAGCCCTGGGTGTAAGCGGCCACGCGCAATGAATGCCCGGACGTGGTGGGGTCGCGCTGCTCGATTGCGGTCACCGCGGCTTTCACGAAGCCTTCGAACAGCGTCTGAATATCGTTGTAGAGCTTGCGGTTTTCGTAGGCCACCGCCGCTTGCGATGCCAACGATAAAGCTAGGCGCACGGAACGTTCGTGGAACGGCTGCACGTGCTCGGCCACGTCCGCTTCGCTGCGCAAACGCGCCGCCGGATCATTTTTTGCGTTGATCAGCTGCAGCACGCCCAGCACTTCGCCCTTGGCGTTGCGCATCGGCAAAGTGAGCAGCGATTTCGTGCGATAGCCCGATTCGCGATCGTAATGATCGTTGAAGTGAAACGGCATTTCCGGCGGGATGTGGTAGGCGTCCGCGAAATTTACCACTTTTCCGTGCAGCGCGGTATAACCCGCCATGGAATCTTCCGCCAGCGGCAGCGTGAATTCCTTAAAAGGAAACACCAGGCTGTCGTTCTGCGTCAGCATGAAACGCAAATGGCGTTGGGCCTCGCCCGCATCTTCAATGAGGTACAGCGAGCCGGCATCCGCCCGCGTGATTTCCCGGGCCTTGGCCAGAATCAGACTGAGCAACGCGCGAACGTCGCGCTGCGAAGAAAGCGCGATGCCGATTTCATTCAGTTGTTCACGCTCGCGTTCCGCGGCTTCCAGTTCTTCGCGGGCCTCGCGTTCGCGTGCAGCCAGTTCGATATTTTCAAACGCAATCCCCAGCGTCTTTTCCAATTCCTCGCGGGAAGCGTTCGCGGAAACGAATGCGAACACTGGCGCCGCTGCCTTTGCGCCTTGTGATTGGGGCGTCTTCGCGGGGGCCACGCGCGTCGCAGGCAGCACGCCGACCACGCGATAATTTCTGCCGGAACCATTCCAGGAGGCGGGTAGCATCGGCACGCCATCGCACATATCCGCAAGCACCACACCGTAATTCGCAGCGCATCCTTGCTCTTGTTTCAAGCTCGAGGCGATCTGGTTCTTCGCGGAGAGGCTGCACAAATCATAATTTTCGCGCAAAGGCGCGGCGAGCTTCTCCGCCAGTGAGCGTTCCATGAACCAGATTTCTCTCTTTTCGCCCATAAGCTCTTACGCGCCGCGCCCGCGCCTCAGTATAGCGGAACCAACGAGAGTGCCACAGACAGCCGATTCTATAACCTTTTTGCTCGCCTGCAGCAGGTGTCCTGCGCGCGGCACGTCATGGGCCTTAATGGGCCTTCCCGCCTTGAATCACGCGCGTCCGTTTGCTAGCCTTGCGCGGATTTCAATTTCCACCCCTGAAAGCGCAGCGTACGGCATTCGCGGCAAATATGGCCGAACCCACACGGATAATCAACCGCACGGCGGGGCTGCTTCGCGAATGGTGGGACCACCGAGGCTCGTTCGTCATCAGCCTGCTGGTAACGCTATTCGCACTGGCAACTTACTACGTCACGTTCGTCGGCGAGCGGCCCATGCCGATGGCCGATTTCGTCAAACGGATGGAATTATCCAGCCTGGACACGCGCTTCCAGTTCCGCGGACGCACGCACACCGATCCGCGCATCATCATCGTGGATGTCGACCAGGAATCGCAGGAACTGCTGGGCCGCTGGCCGTTTCCGCGCATCCATTTCGCGCATTTGCTGGATGCGCTGCGCGAAGACGGCGCGCGCGTCGTCGCTTTCGATATGACTTTCAGCAAGCCCGACCAAACGGTGCTGCCGCTGCAGGAGCTTTCCGGCGATTTGGCGGCGGAGCAAAAAAAGGGGCAAGCAGTCAGCCCTGCGATTCTTTCGACAATCGAAAATGAGGAAAAGCAATACAACTACGACCAGCAAGTGGCCGAAGCTATTCAACGCTTTGGCAATGTGGTCCTGGGAAGTTATTTCCTCTACACCAAGGCGGATCTCGCCGGAGTCTCGAGTCAGGCGCTCGATGAATATGCCAACCAAATTGCGTATTTTCCTTTTCCGCAGGTGCGGCCACTGCCCTCCGCCAACGGTGAAGCTGGCCGCGTGCACGCGATCGAGCTATACGATGACCTGAACTTCGTGCCGCGCGGCGCCGAAGCCAATGCCGCGATTTTCACCGAAGCGGTGGCCGCGAAAAAAGGCGTGGGCTTTTTCAACGTTTTTCTGGACGCCGACTCGGTGGTACGCCACGTGCCGCTGGCGATTCCGTACGGCCGCGATCCGGACCGCGCCAGCTGGGATTTTTACGCCGCGCTCGAAGTCCAGACGGTGCGCCTGTATCTCGGCCTGAGCGACGAACAGGTGGTGCTGACCTACGGCGGCAGCGGAATCGTCGGCGTGGAATTCGGGAAGCAACTCTTCGTGCGCACGGACGATATCAGCCGTCTGTTGGTGAACTACCATGGCCCCGTGCGCACCTATCCTTACGTTTCTTTCGCGAACGCTGCGCAGAAGAAATTTCCTCCGGGCACTTTTAAGGACAAGATCGTCCTGGTCGGTGCCTCCGCCACCGGAATTGGCGATTTGCGAGCAACACCCTTCGGCGGCATCGATTTTCCGGGTACCGAGATTCACGCCAATGTGATTGACAACATTTTGAACCAGCAGTTCATCGTGCATCGTGGCTTGCAGGCGCTCACGGACGTGGGATTTATTTTTCTGTTTGGCATTCCGCTGGGAATCTGGCTCGCGGTGGTGCAGCCGCGCTGGATGATCCTGGGCTTCGCGTTCATTTTTCCGTTCGTCGGAATTGTGTACTGGGCCTTTCTGCATGGCTGGTGGCTGAACTTCATTGTGCCGGCGCTTTTCGTGCTGGTTCCGAACGTCAGCCTGGTGGCGCTGTATCGCGTGCTGATCGAAGAACAGGAAAAACGCAAAGTGCGCGGCGCGTTCCAGCAATACGTCAGCCCGGAAGTGATCCGCCGCTTGCTGAGCGATCCCGAACGCGTGAAGCCGCGCAAGACGGAAGTAAGCGTGCTCTTCAGCGACATTCGCGGTTTCACCACCATTTCCGAATCGCTCGATGCGCAGACGCTCGCCGGGCTGCTGAACGGCTACCTGACGGAAATGACGCGGATTATTTTTCACCACCAGGGCACGCTGGATAAATATATCGGCGACGCGGTGATGGCGATTTGGGGCGCTCCCTTTGACGAACCCAATCACGCCGAGCGCTGCTGCCTGAGCGCGGTGAGCATGCTGACACGCCTGGCGGAATTGCAGGCGCAGTGGCGCGCGCAAGGAAGTCCGGTGCTGGAAATCGGCATCGGGATCAATACCGGCATCGCTTCGGTCGGCAACATGGGCTCGTCGTTGCGCTACGGTTATACGGCGATGGGCGATGCGGTGAATCTGGCCGCGCGGCTGGAAGGTTTGAACAAGGAATATCACACGCAAATTCTAATCAGCGAATTCACGCGGAGTGCTCTCCGTGACAATCAATTTCTATTTCGCGAGATTGACTTCATCCGTGTGAAAGGCAAGCTGCAGCCCGTGACTATTTACGAAATCCTCGTCCCCGGCGCGAAAGAAAATGGCGGCGAAGAGCTTGTCATGCAATTTGGGGTGGCGCGCGAGGCCTATAAGCGCCGGGAGTGGCGCAGCGCGCAGGCCGCATGGGCCGCGATTCTGGAGCGCTGGCCGGACGATGGCCCTTCA
>Ga0209274_10001916_pt1 | contig 10422 bp, 10 predicted proteins | sample HubBroMetageREF1_FD_188343 | JGI IMG/M metagenome (GOLD analysis project Ga0209274, IMG submission 188343) | Reference soil microbial communities from the Hubbard Brook experimental Forest, New Hampshire, USA - Hubbard Brook CCASE Soil... | ecosystem: Environmental > Terrestrial > Soil >...
GCGGTGGCGGCCGCCCTCGTGACGTGCACGCACCCGGCGTCGAGCCACGTCCTCGTCTCCGCGCACGCGGCGACTTGGTGCGCCGCATGCGGTGCGCTTCGCGCCGGAGCAGGGGGCGAGCCCGTGCGCTGGCTAGCGGCCCAGCTCCCCTCGCTTCTCACGAGGAAGCACTTCGAGGAAGTCATCCTCGTCCTTCACTGCATCCGTCAATTGACGCTGCTGACCCAGCGCGAGGCCTCGCCGGGGTCCGCGGTCCAAGGCGCTTTTCGACGCGTACGCGCCTCACTCTCCGAGCTCGCGCGTTTGCCGATCGTGCGCGACGTCGACCGACTCGACCAGGCCATCGCCGAGCTGCCGCAATCGCTTCTTCGCCCCTAGCGAAAGGATCCCCGCCCCATGCTGCCCAGCCGCACCCCCCGTCACCCACTGCGTTCCATCACGCGCTCGCGCGCCAAGTTCACGCTGCGCGACCAAGTCCTGCAGCTCCGAGGCGAGCTCCTTCGCGCGCTCGGGCAGGCGATCGAGTTTCGAGACCGAAACCGCGCCCTCGCGCTCGAGCTCGCCGAGGTCAAGGCCCGCGCCGCCGACCAGAGCCGCGCGCTGCGGGCTCGGAACGCCGTGCAGACGGAGCGCTTCCGCGCCACCTGGCGCGAACTGGTCCACACCCGAGCCGAGGCGCGCGCAGAGCGGAGCGCGCGGCGACTCGAAGTCTTTCTCCTGCAAACGCGCTGTCAGGCGCTCGAAGCAAGGTGCCGTGCCTTTGCGCTCACGATCCAGCGCACCCGCGCCTCCGAGCTCGACGTAGGGGCCCCGACCCAACTTCCGCCGCACACGCAGGGCTCGGCCTGATGCGCCCGCCGACGGATCGCGGCCGATGAATACGGTCGTCCAGGTGCGCCATCCCGCGGGCGACGCCCACCCGCGAGCCGAGCTTCTTTCCGGCGCTCCGTGCGCGGTCATCGCGTCCCCGACCGGTCCGGTCGCTCTCTTTGGCCCGGGCGAGGTGGTCGCATACAGGATCCGCTACCGTCGTCGAACGCGCGTCTTTGTCTTCCGAACATTGGACGTCGACGATGCGCTCGCGGCGTCCGTGCCCGGGGTCCGGCCGCACGTCGAGCTCCTGCTGGAGCTCGGGACGCGCGGGCGCATCCGGCTCGTGCGTGGCCTCTTCGCCTACCTGGCCAAGCACGCCCACGACCCATCGAGATTGCCCGACGCGTTCTATGTCCGCGTGGGCTTCGCGCTGGCCGGACGGCGGCCCCCTCACAAGATCCTGGTCTCGCTGCTCAGGCAATCGACTTCGGCCGCCGCGAGGGACATCGACCGCGACGTCGCCGTGAGCCCGCATCGTCCGAACGCTCTCCGACGATCACTAGGAGGTCGATAAGCATGCCCGCAAGCCGACGGAACTTTATTCGGAAGGGAAGGAGGGACCGATGACGCGGCCGGGCGATGCTGGTGGAGGTGCAATCCCCGAAACCCTCTGGACGGCGAACGATGTCGCCGCCTATCTCAAGGTGAGCCGGTCGTGGGTCTATCACCGCTGCGAAAGCGGCGAGCTTCCCTGCCTCCGGGTCGGAGCGCTCGTCCGCTTCGAGCCCGAGCGGATCAAGGCGTACGCACGGGGTGATCGGCCCTTGACGGCACTGGTGGCGCTCCGCAGCCGTTAGTGCTCCATTCAGAGGAGGTTCAAATGGCGTCGGTTACCTTTCGCAGAAGCCGCTGGTTCGTGAAGTACCGCGACCACCGAGGTCGCTGGGTGCGAAAGGCTTCGAGCGCGCGGACCAAGACAGAGGCTCGGCGGCTCGCTGACGACATGGAGCGTCGGTGCGAGCGCCAGCGCCTCGGCCTTGAGGCCCTGCCAGACGAGACCGGTGGCGGCACCCTGACCGATCTGATGACCTGGTGGTTGACGACGTACTCGATCCATCTCGCGTCGCACGAACGCAACGTGCGGACGGTTCGAAAGCACCTGCTTGGCCCAGACTTGGGCGAGCTACGACTCGTCGAGGTAACCCCGGCCGCGATTGAAAAGGTCCTGCAGGAGAGGTCCGGCAGGTTGGGCCCGCAGACCCTGAATCATTTGCGCATGTTCGTGATGTCCGCGTTCTCCGCGGCGAGGAAGGTGGGAAAGTTCTCGGGCCCGAATCCAGCCAAGGAGGTGCAGCGTCGGAAGGTGCCGCGCCGTACCCCCGAGTATTTGCGCGCCCACGAGGTGCCGATCGTGCTCGCATATGTCCCGTCCAAGTGGCGCCTGCTCTTTGCGACGGCGGTCTACACCGGCTTGCGACGTGGTGAGCTGATTGGCCTGCGCAAAAGCGACGTGAATCTGGAGGCCCGGTTGCTTACAGTCGCCCGTTCGTACGACCGAGAGACCACGAAGGGCGGGCACACCGACGTCATTCCGATCGCAACCGAGCTCGTACCTTTCCTGCAGGAGGCGATCGATCGGTCTCCCTCGGAGTTCGTGTTCCCGGCGGACGATGGCCAGATGCTCAGCGCCCTGACGCCGCTTGAAGACGTTCTACGGCGCGCCATGAAGCACGCGGGTCTGGTGCTTGGCTACACCCACGTTTGCCGGAGGAAAGGGTGCACGCACCGCGAGCTTGCGAACGAGGCTGAGCTCCGCCGTTGCCCTAAGCATGGGATGAAGCTCTGGCCCAAGGCGCGCGTGCGTCCCATTCGGTTCCACGATCTGCGACACACAACGGCTTCCCTGTTGATGATGTCGGGTGCGAACCCCGCGGCGGTGCAGCGCATCCTGCGCCATAGCGATCCCCGGATCACGACGGAGGTGTACGGCCATCTCGCCCCGGAATACCTGCGAGCGGAGATCGATCGCCTGCGCTTCTTCCCGGAGAAGGATTCGGCTCCTCCGAAGCCGGTCCAGGTCCAGGCGGCGAGCGCAGTTCACGCCCCGTTTGGTCCCATGGTGGTCCCGCAGGCTCCCGGACGGCATATGGCGACCGGACCGTCGATCGCGAAGACCCTGAAAATCCGGAGGATTAAAAGGGCACGCCCGGCAGGACTCGAACCTGCGACCCGCGGCTTAGAAGGCCGCTGCTCTATCCAACTGAGCTACGGGCGCGTGTGTGTAACGGCCTGAACTTGCGCATATTTTCGATGGCACACAACGTGGCGCAGAAGGGCGTCAATGGCGTCGTTACCATGCCGTTACCACAAGCCCGTCGGTTTCGCCCCGACAGCGCGCCGCCCCACGGCGGGGATCCGTCGCGACCGGATCCCGTCGCGATGCGCCCAACGCGTCGAGATCCAAGTGATTCCCGTCGACGGACGTGAAGCGCATGTTCATCCGCGGCGTGGACTCCGGCGGATGAGCGGCGGTCATCGAGGGCGCTGCTCATCGACTCCGAGATCGCCCGACTCGCGCGGATAGCAACGGGCGCACGTGGCCTTCCGACAGGGGTGGCGTTACGCTTCTCGCGATGGCTGCCTCTGCCCGAACCTTGACCGTGAGCGTCGAGCTCCCGCTGTCGGCCGGCGAGGGCGCCCCGCTGGACCCCGCGGTGGTCGGTGACGAGCTGCGTTTGCTCTGGATCATCGAGCAGGTGCGCCTGCATCGGATCGGAGCCGGCAAAGGGGCGGAGGTCGCGGGGATGCCGCGTGCGGCGTTCATGCAGGCGCTGGGTGCGCACGGCGTGCCGGTGATTGACTACGCCCCGTCCGATCTGGAACAAGAGCTCTCGGCCACGTAGGCGCGCGGTGATCGTCGTCCCTGATGCGGGACCGCTCATCTACCTGGGTGGGGCGGGACAACTTGAGCTCCTCCGATTCCTGTACGCCGAGGTCGTCGTTCCTCGGATCGTCGTGGAGGAGATCGTCGTCGCTGGCGCGGGTCTGACCGGAGCCCACGAAGTTGCGAACGCCACATGGCTGAGAATCGAAGACGTCAGCCCGGATCCAGCGCTCCTCGTCGTGCTCGACCGCGGCGAGGCGGCGGCCATCCCGCTGGCCACACGGCTGCATGCCACACTACTCGTGGATGATGCCGAAGCGCGGACGATAGCCGCTGAGCGAGGTATCCCAGTGATCGGCACCCTCGGTGTGCTGCTCGCCGCAAAGCGCAAGCAGTTGTTGGCTGAAGTGACGCCGGTGATCGCCCGCATGGAATCCATGGGGATGTTCGTGTCCAGCCGCCTTCGGGAGGAAGTTCTGCGCCTCGCGGGGGAGACGGGTTGACGAAAGGCCTGGACGGGAGGCCTTTGACGTTCGGAGACCGGCAGGCCGACGAGGACCGCGACCAGTGCCTCGGCCGCCGCGGGCGGAAACCGCTTGACTCTCCGCCCGAGGGCGGGCAAACGTCGAATACGGCGGCACCGACGCCGAACCCCGACGGCTCCGCCCCCGCTGGAGCCCTCGACCGGGGCAAAGGGGAGACGACTCCTCCGGTTGGTTCATCGTGCGTCCTCTCGAGCTGCGCAGCCGAGGGCGGGGGCCGAAGCGGCGCGGAGCGAGGAGTTCCACGATGACCGCCAAGAGTGATCTGAAGAAGCTGATCCGCGAACGCCAGCAGAAGACCGGCGAGTCGTACACGTCGGCGCGCGTGCATGTAATGCGAGCGCGTTCGGAGCGACTCGGGCTCCCGCCAGAAGCCGAGCGCTCGCCGCCCATGGCCGCTGAAGCCGCTATCCTCAAGGTGAACGACCTTTCGGCTCGCGTCCGTATCCTGGGCGAGGAGGGACAGCTCACGTTTCGTTCGGGCGACGCGCGTGAGCTGATCCCCGGACAGATCGCCGCGCTCGCGGTCGACAAGCGATGGACGTGGCGGGGCGATGCCTACGCGAGCGGCAAGGTCGAGAGCGCGTGTGTCGACCTGCCGAAGCTCGGCCTCGAGCCGCTGCCACTCGAAGGGGGCGAGCTCGAGAACGTCGCGTCGTACTCGGAGCCGTACCGTCGCCCCGATCCGTACGCACCGCTCTGGAGAAAGCTCACAGCGAAAGCGCGTCCCTCGTTCGAGTTCGACGGCATCGCGTGGGGCGCGCTGCCAGGGCTTGATGCCGACGAGAACCCGACGTGCGACGCGGCCGAGCTCGCAGAGGCGGGCGACCACCAGGGCGCGAGGAGGCTCCTGATGGGGGTGCTGGGCACCGACCTGCGCTGCATCGACGCGCACGCGCACCTCGGCAACTGGGAGTTCGAGCGATCGCCGGAGCGCGCAATGGTCCACTACGAGATCGGGATCCGGATCGGTGAGCTGTCGCTGCCACCGGGCTTCGACGGCCTGCTCGTCTGGGGAAAGGTCTACAACCGGCCGTTTCTGCGCTCCCTGCACGGCCACGCGCTCTGCCTCTGGCGCTTCGGCAAGCTTCCCGAGGCTCAGCATGCGTTCGAGCGGATCCTGTCGCTGAACCCCAACGACAACCAGGGCGTGAGGTTCTGCTGGGAAGACGTGCGCCGGGGACGAACCTGGGAAAGGACGCAGGAGCGCGAGGAGGCAGAACGGGAGCAGGGGCGAAGCCTTCACTGAGGACGCGCAAGATCCACACGCCGCACACCGTAACGACTGAGCCTGGGGCACTTGTCGGTCGCGCCCGATTCGGGTTATCGAGGCCGTCGTGACCACCAAGCCTTCCGCTGCGCTCTCGATGCGCGACAGACTCTCCCACCTCTCGTTCGAGGAGGCCTGCAAGATCCTGGGGCCCGACGGAAAGCGCCTCTTGATCCGCGGAGGGGGCCTGGATCTCGCGTCTTCGGACGCGCTTCGAATCGACGACGAGGAGGCCCGAGTCGAGTGGGAGGCGGGGCGGGGTGGCCTTTCGTCGAGAATCTTCTTCGACCCAGCAGCGAGGGGACGATTGCGCGCAGAGTGCACTGGTTGCACGACTGCCTGCGTGCACGTCGGCGGTCTTCTTTCGATCCTCTTGGAGCAGAAGACCGACCTCGGCCTCGCGGCGCCCCCGCCTGATATAGCGAGGGCGGTCGATGAAGATCATCTGGTCGCGCAGGCCCTCGAGGAGCGAGCCGAGCGGGCAAAGACGGAGCGGATGAAGGTCCAGTCGTCCGATTCGTCGACGCCGTGGACCGACTACCAGGTCACGAGCGCCATCAGCGGCAAGACCTATCGCGTCGCCCTTCGCAGCGGGGCACGGGGCGAGTCGTACTGCTCTTGCCCGGATTTCAAGACGAACACGCTTGGGACGTGCAAGCACGTCATGAAGGTGCTGTCTCGGGCGAAGGCCTTCCCGAGGGAAGTCCGGAGCAGGCCGTACCGTCGGACGCGGATCACGGTGCACCTCCGGTATGGACAGCACGTCTCGCTCGGCGTGGCGCTGCCCCAGAAGCTTTCGGCGGAAGCTCGGACGATCGTCGCGCCCCTTACGAGAGGGCCGATCGAGGTCCCGAGCCTCGTCCGCCGGCTTCAGCAACTGGAAGCCGGAGGGCATGCCTTCTTCGTCACCCCCGACGCCGAAGAGTTCATCCAGAGAAAGCTCCTCGCGGTGCGCATGCAGAAGCTCGTGGCGGACATCCGGCGAGCTCCGGAAGCGCACCCACTGCGGACGACGCTCCTGAAGCAGCCGCTCTTGCCGTACCAGCTCGATGGTATCGGATTCGCGGCCGGGGCCGGGCGCGCCATCGTCGCGGACGAGATGGGACTCGGCAAGACCATCCAGGGCGTCGGCGTTGCGGAGCTCCTCGCGCGAGAAGCTGGAATCCGCAAGACCCTCATCGTCTGCCCCGCGTCGCTCAAGTCGCAGTGGCATGCCGAGATCCAGCGTTTTTCCGGGCGTAGCACCGAGATCGTCGCCGGACCCGCGAAGGGCCGCGCCCACGCCTACGCGGGAGACGCCTTCTTCACGATCTGCAACTACGAGCAGGTCCTCAAGGACATCCTGCACATCGAGAAGACGCGCTGGGATCTCATCGTCCTCGACGAGGGACAGCGCATCAAGAACTGGGAGGCGAAGACGAGCCGCGTCATCAAGGGGCTGTCCTCGCGGTTCGCGCTCGTCCTGTCCGGCACGCCGCTCGAAAACAGGCTCGACGACCTGCATTCGGTGGCAGCGTTCGTCGATCCCCATCAGCTCGGCCCCGCCTTCCGCTTCCTGCACCGGCATCATCGCCGTGACGAGGACGGCAAGCTCGTGGGCTTCAAGAACCTCGATGACCTCCGCGAGCGTCTCAAGCCCATCCTGCTCCGCCGGACGCGCGAGTCCGTCCGCCTCGAGCTGCCGCCGCGGTCCGTGGAGATCGTGCGGATCCCCCCTACGGACGAGCAGAAGGCCCTGCACGACGCGCACATGCAGACGGTCGCTCAGATCGTGCGAAAACCCTATCTCACCGAGATGGATCTGCTTCGCCTCCGCATGGCGCTCCTCATGTGCCGAATGGCTGCCGACAGCACGTTCCTAGTCGACAAGCAGAAGCCCGGCTGGTCCACGAAGCTGGACCGCCTCGCGGACATCTTCGACAGCGTCGCGGCCGAGCCCGATCGAAAGGTCCTGCTCTTTTCGGAGTGGACGACGATGCTCGACCTCATCGAGCCCCTGCTCAAGAAGAGGAAGCTCGGCTACGTGCGCCTCGACGGATCCGTTCCGCAGAAGAAGAGGCAAGCGCTCGTGTCGCAGTTCCAGTCGGACGACCGAACCCGCGTCTTCCTCACGACGAACGCCGGGAGCAGCGGCCTGAACCTTCAGGCGGCCAACACGGTCATCAACGTCGACCTGCCCTGGAATCCGGCCGTCCTGGAGCAGCGAATCGCGCGCGCACACCGGATGGGACAGACGAGGCCCGTCTGCGTCTTCGTCCTCGTGACGGAGCAGACGCTGGAGGAGAATCTGCTGACGACGCTCTCGACCAAGCGTGACCTTGCGATAGCCGCCCTGGATCCGGATTCGAACGTCTCCGACGTCGACGTTCGAACGCAGGCGGACGACATTAAGGACAAGCTCGAGGTGCTCCTCGGCGCGAAGCCCGAAGCGCCCATCGACGAGACGGTCAAGGAGGTCGCCTCCCGCGAGACATCGAACGATCGACTGGTGCAAGCCGGTAGCTCTTTCCTTCGCGCCGCGCTCGACCTCCTCGGCGAGGGCGGCGGAGGGCACGATGTTGGGAGGCACGAAGCGGTCCTGAACGACCTTCGAGCCGCCTTCGACACGAAGGTTGTCGCCGATGAGCATGGCAAGCGGCGGCTCTCCGTCGCCGTGCCGTCGCGCGAGACGCTCTCGGCCCTCATGCGGGGACTCGCCGGTCTTCTCGTCGACGCAAACGGCGACGATGGGAGGCAAGCGCCGCGCGGTGCGTGACCCAGTGCTCGCGCAACAGGCCCGAACTCTTTCCGCAACCATCGTGGCGCTTCTCCCCCCGTGCCGTACCAAGTCGTTACCACGACACCGGTGCTTTCCCGGTCAAATCCGGGCCACAGAATGTCGTCGGAGCGGCGGCGATCCTGGACGTAACCCGGCGGAAGCACGCGACGTTGTACGTGTTTCGGATTACGCCCCGGACCGCTTTAGAAGGCCGCTGCTCTATCCAACTGAGCTACGGGCGCGCGCGCGGCGCAGTCTAGCGCGCTTCTTCGATGACATCCGCTCTAGTTCACCCGCTCGGCGGCACCCGTCTCTCGGGCTACGGTAGGCCGAAATGCTCCAAACGGCTTCCGGCCCGCTCGGGCGCGCCCTCGACGAGGCGATCGCCGGCCGTCCCTCGGCCCTGCATGCCCTTCTCGCACGAGGATCGAGGCTGCCCGGGACGCGCGCGAACGATGCGCTGGCGGACGCCTTCGCCCAGGAGTGCCGGGCACGGGGCCCGCAGACAGACCGCGTGGTCCTGGCTTTGGTCCGACTCAACGAAGAAGAAGCGCCGGGAGCGACCGCGCTCGAGTTTCTCCCGGTTTGCGGGATTTGCGCCCTGGGGGCGCGGGCCGCGAACGACGAGAAGAGCCGCACGCCATTCGTCGCGGAGCTCCATGCTCGCGCGGACGACCTGCGTTTCCGGGTGAGGGACGCCGTCGTCGATGCCCTGGCTCGAACCGGTGCACGCGCGGGCGATTGGCTGCTCGCCCAGGTTGGCCCGTGGATGGATGGCTACTTTCACGGGGCCGCCGTGGTCCGCGCCTTGATTCGTGAATCGTGGCTCGGCGCTCTTCACGACGCGGCTCCCGTGATGGCTCGGTTGGACCAAGCCTTCGCGTGTGCGCGCGATGCCCCTCGCGCCGCGGCTCGGTATCCAGGCCGCAAGGCGCTCGTCGAGGCTCTCGGGCTTGCGCTGGGGCCCATCGGAGTGCGCTTCGGCGCGCCCACCTTCGAGATGCTCGCTCGCTGGGCCGCCACGTCGGACCCGGAGCTTCGGGAGCTCGTCGCGACAACCTTGGACGACAAGCGCCTCGCGAACCGATTCGGTCCGGAGCTCGCTCGCGTTCGAGTCGCCCTCGACGCCAGCAAGGCCCCGGTTCGAAACCCGGACCACGACCACGGCCCGAGTCGCGATCGAAGCGGAGCCAGGCGGCGGGGTCGGCGCGCCACTTGACTCCCGGCGCGAGAGGCGCGACGTCAATGTCATGACCCTGTTCGCCCTACTTCTTCTCCTCGCCGTCGCCGGCCTCTGCGGCAGCCTGGGCTCCGGGCTCGCGGGCTATTCGCACATGGGCTGCTTGAGCTCGATCGTGCTCGGTTTCATTGGCGCCTGGCTCGGAACATGGTTCGCGAGCCAACTGCATCTGCCAGCGCTTTACGTCCTGCACCTACGAGGCGAGTCGTTCCCGGTCGTCTGGTCGGTCATCGGGGCGGCGATGTTCGCGGGGGTCACGAGCATGCTCACGGCTCGTAACCCACACGGGTTTTAGCGACTTACTGCAAGACCAGCGTCTGCATCGCTTGGGCCGGAATCGAGCCGCTGACGGACTGCCCCGATACGACGACCGTGTACGGCACGGCCGCCATGCCAGAGTTGAAGATGACCACGGCGGTGGTTCCGTCCGGGTTGTGGCCCGCGGTCGCAAAGAACGTCTGCGTTGCCGTCGTCGTGTTGTCGCCACCGGGCATCGTGCTCAGTGTTGTCTGGAGGATCGTCGCGCCGGGCTGGATGTACTTGCTGACGTGACGCATCACGTAATAAACGGGCGTGTAGTAGATAGTGCCGGTCTGATTCGTCCCGCCGGCGGGCATTTCGTCGACCATGATGCTCGCCGGATTGCCATTTTCGATGTGGCTGACGCCTGGGTCTCCGCGGGTGCTGCTGTACATGTTTGGCCCTAACGGTCCCGCGCTGCCCATTCCGCCGCCGGCGGCGTCTTGCGCACCCCACTTGTTGAGCACAGCCGTCCAGTCGATCCATCCCGTGTACCAGTGGTTGAGCCCAACAATGATGTCGCGCGCGTAGCGAGTCACGACCGAATAGGGTCCCGGATGGCCTCCCGCAGCACCGTTGGCATAGTCCCAACCCCAGTCATACTCGTTCGCGCCC
>Ga0209274_10001919_pt1 | contig 10420 bp, 6 predicted proteins | sample HubBroMetageREF1_FD_188343 | JGI IMG/M metagenome (GOLD analysis project Ga0209274, IMG submission 188343) | Reference soil microbial communities from the Hubbard Brook experimental Forest, New Hampshire, USA - Hubbard Brook CCASE Soil... | ecosystem: Environmental > Terrestrial > Soil >...
CACGGGATGCTGTTGCGCCCACGGCGCGGCGGCCTCAGGCACGCCGGAATCGCGGATAAGCGCATCCGCCATTATCCGCAAGGAGCCGGCGGGCGAGACGATGCGGCTGCACCAATTGCCAAACGAATCGCGATATCCCGTGATGGGGACGCTCGGAGTAATCAGCATATGATCGGGTCGAATGAGGTCGGAAACGCGAGAGTAGTGCACGCCAAGCACGAGAATCATGGGCGTGGGCTGTGGGAACCTGTAGAGGAGCTCGTAGCCCACTTGGATTTGCATATGGCCTCACTGTGCAAGCGCTTGCGAGCCCTCGTCGTAACACGCGCAGGTTTCCGGAAGGCGCAGGGCCCCCTTCTCCCGCGCCATGCGCTTTCGCGAGCGATCCCCAGGCGGCCCCTTTAGGGCATCATCACCCTCATGCCGCGACCTACCCGGACGGCCCGCACCAACGCCGCGTAGTGAACGCGCTTGGCCCACCGGACAGCAGACGCGACAACGTCTCGATCCAGCGCGCCTTGCGCCCTGCAAGCGATGCGGCCGGCCACCAGCGATGCGAGAGTGCACCCCGTTCCGTGCACGGAGCTCCTGCGCAGACGCGGCGCGTGGATCTCGATGATGTCTCCGTCGAGGAGGAGAACGTCGGTCGCAAGGGGTCCCCGCAGGTGCCCCCCTTTCACGAGTACGGCCCGAGGCCCGATTTCCGCGAGCGCGCGCGCAGCGTCTCGGGCATCACCGAGAGATCGGACGCGGCGTCCGAGAAAGGCGAACACCTCGTCGACGTTGACGGTGGCGAGTACGGCAAGAGGCAAGAGCCCCGCCCGGAGCTCGGAGAGGGCACGACGCTCGATAAGCCGAGCCCGCCCACGCGTTGGTTGCATCGGCGTATCGACGACGACCGGAATGTTCGGGTGACGCCGCAACTCCCGCGCGAGCGCGCGGACGTTCTCAAGGCTGCCAAGCGCTCCGACTTTGATGGCGCGCACGTCTTGATGGTCGAGGACCTCGCGGATCTGGGCCGTCAGACGGCGGGCCGGTTCCACGTGCACCGACCGAATGCCCGCGGTGGACTGGACCGTTGTCAGCGCGACGGCCGCGCATCCGAAGGCGCCCGCGCGCTCAAAAGCGCGAACGTCGGCCAGAACGCCGGCGCCACCCCCTGGGTCGAACCCTCCCACGGCGAGAGCGCAGCGCCTTTGACCCTCGGGTGGGCCGCGCACGTCCCGGGTGTCAAATCCGTGACGCGACGAGAGCACCGGTCGTGGCTCGATTTGCACGGACATGCGCATTAGCATCGCCATCTCGGAGGCAGGAAATGGCCGCGAAAAAGAAGACGAAGAGACAGGCTCCAGTCCATACGAAGGCGGGCAAGAAGGCCGCGAAGAAATCGACCCCGAAGAAGGTCGCCGCAAAGAAAGCCGCTCCGGCGAGGGCAAAGCTCATCAAGCACGAAATCGTGCATTGGGAGATTCAAGCGCAGAACCCTTCTCGCCTACACGACTTTTACGGCGACGCCCTCGGTTGGGACATCGACGCCAACAACGAGATGAGATACGGAATGGTCGCTTCGGGAGGCCCCAGCGGGATCAACGGCGGCATCGGGGGCTCGCCCCGGCCTGGCTCGCGCGTCTTGGTCTACGCGCAGGTCGCCAGCATTCCGGCACTCTTGGAGCGGATCGAATCGCTCGGGGGCAAGACGGTCATGCCGCGAACCGATATCGGTGCGGTGGTCATGGGCCTCTACGAAGATCCCGAGGGCAATCTGATGGGGCTTCTAGAGCCGCGATAGGCGCGGCGCTTCGGTGCTCGCATCGCACCTCAGGTCGGCGTCGGAAGCGCGCCGGGCGGGCGAATGCTTTCCGGTGAAAGGAGCCTGAGGTCCTTGGCGAGCTGCAAGCCCTTGTCGAGCGTATCGGCCAGAAACACGTGCTCGTGCTCGGCCTCGAGGTTGGTCTTCTCGAAGATGCTCCGAGGCTCGGGAAACGGTCCCGCGATCACGACGAGCTTTTTCGCACCGCGAAGGCGTTCCACCGCGCTCTCCAGAGCGACGAGGCCCGTCGCGTCGATGGAGGGGACCTTGCCGAGGGCGAGGACGATCACCCGCGCGTCGAGGCCGGCCGTCGCAAGAGCACCCATCGCCTTCTCCGCCGCGCCGAAGAACAGCGGACCCGCAATCTCGTAGACCGTCACGCCCTGCGGGACGACGCGCGTCTCGTCGGCGTCGGACGCGTCGAAAATCCGCGAGCTCGTGAGCTCGGACATGCGCTTCATGAAAAGCAGCGCCGCGAGAACGACGCCGACGCCGATGGCCACGACCATGTCGAAGACGACGGTCAGCGTGAAGCACGTGAGGAGCACGGCCACGTCGGCTCCCGGGGCGACGCGCACGATGTGAACGAAGTGCGGAGCGTCGCACATGTTCCAGGCGATGAGCAGGAGCAGAGCGGCCAAGGCTGCCATCGGCACATACGCGACGAGCGGCGCTGCGACGACGACGGCAAGGAGCACCGTGAGAGAGTGCACCACCGCAGCGATGGGCGATGTGGCCCCTGCGCGAATGTTGGTGGCCGTGCGCGCCAAAGCGCCGGTGGCCGCGATTCCACCGAAAAATGGAGCGACGATATTGCCGAGGCCAAGGCCGACGAGCTCGCCGTTGGGGTCGTGCTTCTTCCCGGTCGTTGCGTCCGCAACGACGGCCGACAAGAGCGACTCGATCGCACCGAGCATGGCAATCGCCAGCGCCGGCGGAACGAGCTCGCGAACTTTCGCCAAGGTCATCGAGCCCGACCCCCAGGGGAGCGCCGGCCGCGGAGCCAGGGGCGGAATGCCGGCATACTCACGGCCATCGACGAACGTGTGAAACCGCGAACCGATGGTGGCGATGTGAAGCGAGGGAAATGCTCGTGCCAACACCGAGGCTCCCACCGAGACCAGCACCAGCGCGACCAGCGGTGCGGGCAACGTCTTGGACACGCGAGGCCAAAGAAGGAGAAGGACCAAGGTCAGCGCGGCGACGCCCAGCTCGGCGAGCGAAGCCTCGTGCCGTGCATTCCAAAGCGCGCCGACCTTTTCGAAATACGGGTCGGGCTGTCTCGCTATCGGGAGCCCGAAGACATCCTTGAGCTGAAGCGTGGCAATGACGATGGCGATCCCGGCGGTAAAGCCCGTGGTCACAGGGTGCGGGATAAACTCGATGAAACGACCCAGGCGCATCGCGCCCATGGCCACGAGAAGCACGCCCGCCATGAGCCCGGCCGTGAGAAGGCCCGAGAGACCATACTTGGACGCGATCGGCACCAGAATCACCACGAAAGCGGCCGTCGGCCCGGTGACTTGGTGCTTGGAGCCGCCCGTCAACGCCACCACCGCGCCCGCGACGATGGCGGTGTAAAGGCCATGTTGAGGGGGCACTCCGACGGCAATGGCGAGAGCCATGGAGAGCGGCAGCGCGACAACGCCGACGACGACCCCCGCGAACACGTCTTTCTTCAGGCGTGATAGCGAATACCCCTGCGCCAGAGAGCGCCTGACCGCGACTCCGATGGGGAAATCGAGCTTGACCCGCGGCAAGCCGCTCAGCGACGACTTTCGATGGGGAATTTGGAAGCGACCTCCTCCGGGCCGAGGGTAGCAGAACGGGTTCGGGCCCGGCTCAGGGCGGAGCACCGCGCGCCGACGCGGGCAGGCGCAGCCAAAATACGGTGGCGACGACCCCGTACGTGACGGACGTCGACAGCAGTATCCCCGACAACCCCAACCAGCGGACGAAGACCGCGTTCAGCACTAGATTGAGAGTCGCATTGAGCACCCCCATGCTGGGCATGATTCGGCTGTTCTGGAGCGCGACATGCGCCCGCGCCAGCACGAGCAGCGCGCCGAACGCCGGCACGCCCACGAGAGCCCAGGGCAGAATGTCGGCCATGTGCTCGACGCCCGCTCGATCCATCGCCCCATGCGCGAAAAGGAGCACGCAGAGCGGCTTGCGAAGCGCTCCCACGAAGGTCGCAGCGAGGACGAGCAGGCCGAAGACGCCATAGAGCGTGCGCCGGGTCGTCGCGCTGAAGTGTGCGGGGCGTCCGACCTCGTGAGCGAGCCGACTCAAGAGGACCGGGAAGACCGTCGCCTGAAGGATTGACGTGGGAAGAGCCGCGACGTCGCTCGCATAACGAACGAGGGTTCCGCCTCCCACAACGCCGGCGAGCCCGGCCATCACCTGGTCGACCATGGGGTTGATCCGCGTGATGACGGTGCCTGTCGCCTCGAGACGCACCAGCGAGAGGATCCTGCCCACCGGCTCAGAACGCTTCAGACTCGGAATGATTTCCAGCCGGAGGCCGCGCGTGAGGGCATGCAGGATGCCAATCGCGACGAGCTCGCCCGCGAACATCGCGACGGGAATGGCTCGCACGCCCAGGGTGCGGTGTGCGCAGGCCAGCATTCCCCAGGTCACCACCATGCCCAGGCCGCTTCCAATCGGATGGGCGCGGAACACGCCCCTGGAGTTCAGCAAACCGACGTAGAACGCACGCACGGCCGTTGCCACGAGGCCGAGCGACATCAGAGCCACGAGCTCGAGAGCGAGGACCGGCGCAAAAGCCGTCAGACCAAAGACGACACCGCCGAGCGCCCCCAGGGTCAGACTCAGGCCCAGGCTGATGGCCAACGTGTACCCGAGGAGAGCGCCAGCGACCTCCGCGAGCTCCGTGGGCTTGCGTGCGCCCACGTCGATCAGCACCGCCACGGCGCCGGAGTCTTGGAAGGCGCCCGTCAGCAAGGCGGCCGCAAAGATGTAGTATGATGCAAGCAGGTAGTAGAGGTCTGTCGCCGCGCCCCGACCGAACCATGCCGCCAGGGCGATTGGGAGCAGGGCCTCGCCGGCCCGCAACACCGCTTGAAGCGGGAGCAACCGCAGCGCGGTTCGGGCGATGTTGGGCGGAGCTTGCTCGGTCATGAAGCCCGAGACGTTCCCCGGTAGATCGCCGCGTACCCTTCGCACATCCTGTCGACACTCCCGTGTTCCTGTGCGAACCGGCGAGCGGCCACGCCCATGGCGTCCAGTCGAGAGCGGTCGACGCGCGCCTGGTCGATGGCGCGGGCGAACGCGGCGCCACTGCTTTCGGGCACCAGCCATCCAGTCACTCCATCCGCAACGATTTCGGGAATGCCGCCGCCTGCAAATGCGATGACGGGTCGCCCCATCGAGAGCGATTCGAGCACGGAGAGCCCGAGCGGCTCCCGATCGGCCGTGCTCAGGATGACGTTGCAATCGGCGACCGCGGGTCGCGGATCCTGCTGGTGACCCAAGAACCTCACGCGTCCTCGGCGTTTGTGCGCGAGCGCCTCGAGCACGCGACGCTGCTCCCCGTCTCCGACCACCGTCAGCTCCACGGCCGCGAGAGCCGCGGCCTCGACCGCGAGTGCGACCCGCTTCCAGGCCGTGAGCCGGCAGACGATCCCGACCCGAAATGCGCCCACGGGCGAAGGACGCGGCGCCCAGTACTCCGTATCGACGCCATTGCGTACGACGCGGGTACGTTGCGCCACCGCTGGCGCCGCCTTGCCGAGGACTGCGCGCACGTATTCGCTCACGGCGACGAAGCGGTCCGTCCTGGCGGCCGCCCACCGGGTGAAGAGGGCCGAGCTCGGGTCGAAATAGTGCATCACGTGATGCTCGGTCCGAACTTGTGGCAGCTTAGCGCGGCGCGCAGCCCTGGTGCCCACCACGTGAGACCCGAACGTGTGCGTGTGCACGATGTCCGCCCGCTCGTCGCGCAGAAGCGATTCGATCCAACCGACATCCCGCGATCCGAACGCCCGACGAAGATACGATGCGGGGTTTTCGCGCGCTGGGCCGCGATCGTGCACGCGAAGGCCCGCATCGACGAAGTAGCGGGCCAGAGCTCGATTGGGCGTAATGAGCGCCACTTGGTGATCGGCCCCTGTCGCGTCGGGACGTCGCGCCAGATCCACGAGGAGTCGCTCGGCGCCTCCAATGTCACCGGCGACTACCACGTGCATGACGCGCAAACGGCTCAAGATTCGGAGAAAACACTGCGCGAAACGTTTCGGCAACCGCGAAGCGCGTATGCTCCGCCGCACTTTGACCATCCGCGTCGCCCTTCATCACGAGACCCGATACGCCTACGACCGCCCCGTCGACCTTGGCCCGCACGTCGTTCGACTTCGGCCCGCGCCGCATGGTCGCACTCCGATCCTGGCGCACACGCTCCGAATCACGCCGGCGGAGCACTTCATCAACTGGCAGCAGGACCCGTTCGGGAACTTTCAAGCCAGGATCGTATTCTTGAAGCCGGGAGCGGAGCTTCGCTTCGCGGTCGACCTCGTCGCCGAAATGACCGTGATCAACCCCTTCGACTTTTTCCTCGAAGAGGAGGCCAAAAAGTTTCCATTCGTGTACGCACCCTCGCTCAAGAGAGACCTCACGCCCTACCTGCAGGCGGTGCCAGAGAGCCCCCTTCTGACCGACTTCGTTGCAGGCGCGAGGGCGCAAGTGGTGACCGCGGGAAAGAACATGGTCGACGTGCTCGTTGACCTGAACCAACTCGTGAACAAGACGCTTCGGTACGACATCCGCATGGAGCCAGGGGTGTTCGCGCCCGACGAAACGCTGCGACGAGGCCACGGATCTTGTCGAGACTTTGCGTGGCTGCTCGTCCAAACACTGCGCCGGTTTGGGCTGGCGGCGCGCTTCGTCTCCGGGTACTCGATTCAACTCAAGGCAGACGAGAAGCCGCTCGAAGGACCGGCAGGCGTCGACCACGACTCGGCCGATCTTCACGCGTGGGCAGAAGTATTTCTGCCTGGGGCAGGCTGGGTCGGCCTCGATGCGACGAGCGGGCTGCTCGCCGGTGAGGGACACATTCCCCTCGCCTGCACGCCCGATCCCGAAACCGCGGCCGCGATCACCGGCAGCTTCTCTTGGAGCAAGCGCGACGAGACCGAAAAGGTCAAAGAGAAGTTCTCCTTCGAGATGTCGGTTCGCCGACTCGAGGAGGTCCCGCGCGTTACGGCGCCGTACACCGAGGAGGCCTGGACTGCGATCGCGCAGCTGGGGAGCGATGTGGATCGGCAACTCAGCGCAGCCGACGTGCGGCTGACGATGGGCGGCGAGCCGACATTCGTGGCCGTTTCCGACCCGGACGCTCCGGAGTGGAACATCGAAGCCCTAGGCCCCACCAAGCGCGGGTATGCCACGACCCTGCTTTGGCGGCTCTACGAGAGATTCACGCCGCACGGCCTCGTCCACGAAGGACAGGGCAAGTGGTATCCGGGTGAGCCTCTTCCGCGCTGGGCGCTTTCCTCCTACTTTCGGAAGGACGGCCTTCCGATTTGGCAGGACCCTGCTCTCTTCGCGCACGTCGAAAGCGGCTCGGCCACCGCGAGGGACGCTCGACGCTTCGTATCCCGGCTCAGCGAGCACCTTGGAGTCGATGAGGCCTGCGCGGTACCGGGTCACGAAGACGCCTGGTACTACCTTTGGCGGGAACGGCGCTTGCCGACCAACGTCGACCCCCACGAGTCCCGTCTCGACGACACGAGTGAACGAGCTCGCTTGGCGAGCATCTTCGACAAGGGACTCGCCGACGTCGTCGGGTACGCCCTGCCGCTCCGATGCGTCCAGGGCGACGGGCAACGACGCTGGGAGACCGGCCGATGGTTTCTCAGGCGCGAGCGCATGTATCTCTTGCCCGGCGATTCAGCCATGGGTTATCGGCTGCCGCTCGACTCGCTGCCGTGGGCGGCCCCCGATGCTGGCAACCCGGGGCCCCAGCCCCCCGAGCCGTTTGCAGCCTACGCGCCCCTGCCTCCGCGCGAGCGCCTGGCCGCCGTCATCACGCGCCAGTGGCCCGATCGAGCCACAGCTTCGGACTCTGCGCGTGTACGGCCAGAGACGCCACCGGACGTTGTCCGAACCGCGCTTTGCGTCGAGCCGCGCCGAGGGGTGCTGCACGTGTTCATGCCACCAATCGACACCGTCGAGGGCTATCTCGCGCTCTGCACGGCCATCGAGGCGACCGCGCTCGACCTGGGCACGAGCGTACGGATCGAGGGCTACCATCCGCCGGCCGATCCTCGAATCGGACGATTCCAGATCACACCGGACCCGGGAGTCATCGAGGTCAACATCCAGCCTGCCCACAGCTGGAACGAGCTCGTGGCCAACACGAGCACGCTCTACCAAGAGGCTCGCGCTTCCGGGCTGCACGCCGAGAAGTTCATGCTGGACGGCCGGCACACGGGCACCGGCGGCGGGAACCACGTCGTGCTGGGCGGCGCCACGGCGCCCGACAGCCCAATTCTTCGAAGGCCTGACCTACTGAGGAGCCTCCTACAATATTGGCTCAACCATCCGTCGCTCTCGTATCTATTCTCGGGCATGTTCGTCGGCCCGACGAGCCAGGCGCCGCGCGTGGACGAGGCGCGAAACGATAGCCTCTACGAGCTCGAGATCGCTTTTGCCGAGATGAGCGCGAAGCAAGCCCAAGGCGCCCCAGCGCCTCCCTGGCTCGTGGACCGCCTCCTACGCAATCTCCTCACGGACGTGACGGGCAACACGCACCGCACCGAGTTCTGCATCGACAAGCTTTACAGTCCCGACAGCGCCAGCGGCCGCCAAGGTCTGGTCGAGCTCCGATCGTTCGAAATGCCGCCGCACCCACGTATGAGCCTGACTCAGCAACTGATCGTGCGCGCACTCGTGGCATCGTTCTGGCAGACGCCCTACCGAATTCCGCCCGTTCATTGGGGCACCGAGCTCCACGACCGGTTTCTCTTGCCTCACTTCGTGCGCCAGGACTTTCGCGAAGTGTTGAGCGATCTCGCGCGTGCGGGATACCGATTCGACCCCGCTTGGTTCGCTCCCCATTATGAGTTTCGTTTTCCAGAGCTCGGAAGCGTGGTGACGAAAAATGGGCTCACTCTCGAGTTGCGGCAGGCGATCGAGCCCTGGCACGTGCTCGGCGAAGAGGCCGCCAGCGGTGCTGTCGCGAGGTACGTCGATTCGTCCGTGGAGCGACTCCAGGTCATGGTCCGCGGCATGGTCGACGGACGGCACGTGGTGACCTGCAATGGTCGGCGGGTGCCCCTCCAGCCAACGGGAACCAACGGCGAACGCGTCGCGGGCGTGCGCTATCGGGCTTGGTGTCCACCCTCGGCGCTGCACCCGACGATTGGTGTGCACGCTCCACTCACCTTCGACCTTTTCGACACTTGGAACGATCGATCGATAGGCGGGTGTCGCTACCACGTGTCGCATCCCGGCGGGCTCGCTCATGCGACATTTCCGCAGAATAGCTTCGAGGCGGAGAGCCGACGCGTGGCCCGTTTTTGGCCCTTCGGGCACACCGCGGGGTCGTCGAAGGCTCCAGCGGCCGAGGCCAACCCGCTGCTTCCCTATACGCTCGACCTTCGGCGAGGGGATAAGGTCGTAGGGTGAAGGCGCAGCGGGCCGCCCCGCTCCTCCGCGCGGCTGGTGGTGGGAATTACACATCTCGTCCGGAAACGAAGAAGTTCTGCCTAACCGGCTAGAATTCGGTACACCGTAGTTGTGGTGAATCGAGCTTCCACGAACTTCCGCGCGGATCGCCCACGGCCGCGGAGCGGTGACCCGCAATTCGCGGCCGGGCTCGCTCGCAGGGCCGTTGTCCGCGCGGCGCTCCTGCTTTCGCTCGTCGGCGCAATCGTGGGCTGCCGTCGAACGAATCTGACGAGCGCCTGGAGTGCGAGCGCCGGGCCGGGTCCAGCGGACGCCTCCGGGGTCTCGCTCGGCGACGAGCATTCGACCGCTACGGGGGCGTCCGTCCTCCTTGCGCGCAATCATGTGAATCGCGACGGCTTGTTTCCCAACACGGGAATCAGCAAGGCGTCGCTCGCGACGATGCAGCGCGACGATACGTTCAACGGGGCCGTCAGCGGTGCAGTTTTCGGTTCCCCACTCTACGTCGAGAACGGGCCGCAGGATCGCGGCGCGTTCTTTCTCGCAACCGAGAGCAACAACGTCTACGCGCTCGATGAAACGACCGGTACCCCGCTTCCCGGATGGCCAATTCAGGTGGGCTCGGCTGCGGTGCAGACCGGTACAGCTTCCGGGTGCCAAGCCCTCTCGCCGATCGGAATCACTGACACTCCCGCCATCGATCTCGCGACCCGTCTCATCGTCTTCGACGCCGTGACCGGCGACAGCAGTGGTAACGTTGCTGCGCACACGATTCAGGCCTGGTCCATCGACGACCCCGCGCATGGCCCCGTCTGGACCATCGATGTCGCGGCCAAATGGCCGGGGTTCGAGCCCCAGCAACAGCTTCAACGCAGCGCCGTGCTCATCCTCAATGGGGTGGCCTACCTAGCCTTTGGCAGCTTCAACGACTGCGCCCCGTACCACGGCTGGGTCGTCGGCGTG
>Ga0209274_10001920_pt1 | contig 10418 bp, 7 predicted proteins | sample HubBroMetageREF1_FD_188343 | JGI IMG/M metagenome (GOLD analysis project Ga0209274, IMG submission 188343) | Reference soil microbial communities from the Hubbard Brook experimental Forest, New Hampshire, USA - Hubbard Brook CCASE Soil... | ecosystem: Environmental > Terrestrial > Soil >...
CGGGCGTGCCGGGGTTCGGCGTGCTGGGGTGCTGGGCGTGCTGGCATGGCTGTGCGCTGCGTGACCGCCGCCCGGAATGCCGTGATCATGGTCGGGCGGGTGATCACGGAGGATCGCGCGGCCGGGCACGCGCCTTGAGTGCCGTGATCAAGGACCAGTTCATGATCATGGAACCTCGCGCGGGTGACCGCCCGGGTCGCCGCCGCGCGGCCGGGGAACCCCGCAGTCGCCTGCACAGCAGCAACGGTCCCGCGCGTGGCCGCCGCTCAGGTCGGCCGGGGCTTCGGCGGGTGACGCCGCCGGTTCCCCAGGGCCGGTCGTGCGTCCGGGGCTGGCGGTGCCGGGTTACAGCATCGGCGGGCCATGATGGTGGCAGCCCGGGCGTGGGCTACGTCGACGTTGGTTAGTTGTTGCTGTCCTGGCAGCTATAACAAGGCATCGTCGCTGTACCTGGCCGCGCGGGGCACAGCAGAAACGGCCCAGCGATGCTGTAACCCGGGGGCGGGCCGCCTGGGCCGGGGCCGGGGCTGACGCGGGTGAGGGCTGACGCGGGTGAGGGCTGACGCGGGTGAGGGCTGGGGCCGCCCGCCCGCGTCGGCAGCCAGCCGGATACGGCCGCGAACCTGGATCCTGACCCCGCTTGCACTAGCACCCCTCCCAGGGGAAGGCGGGTTTCGCCAACCCTCCTATGCAAGTTTCCGTGATCATGGTCTGGTCCGCAGTCAGGAAAACCAATGGCGGGGGCCACTAGGATAACCAGCGTGTCGATTACCCGTGACGAGGTCGCACACCTCGCTAGATTGTCCAGGCTGGCGCTCACGGACGATGAGCTTGATCATTTCGCCGGTCAGCTTGACGTGATCGTCGGTGCCGTGGCCAGGGTTCAGGAGGTCGCGGCGGCCGGCATTCCGCCGACCACGCATGCGGCTGATCTTGTCAACGTTTTCCGTGACGACGTCATCGTGCCGCCGCTGGCCGCGGACGTCGTGCTCGCTCAGGCACCAGCGGCTGAGGCCGGCCGGTTCCGTGTCCCCCGTATTCTGGCTGAGGACTGACCATGGCCGCTGCGACCGAACTGTTGATGCTGACTGCTGCGCAGATGGCTGCGGCCGTGGCCGATGGCCAGGTGTCGGCCGTCGAGCTGACGAGGGCGCACCTTGACCGGATCGAGGCCACCGACGTAAAGCTGCACGCGTTCTTGCATGTGAGCGCCGAGTCCGCGCTGGCGGCTGCCAGAGTCGTTGATGACCGCCGGGCCGCTGGCGAGCCGCTCGGGCCGCTCGCCGGGGTCCCGGTCGCGCTCAAGGATGTGTTCACCACCGCTGACATGCCGACCACCTGCGGTTCAGCGATCCTGGCAGGCTGGCAGCCGCCGTACGACGCTACCGTGACCAGGCGGCTGCGCGAGGCGGGCGTGGTGATACTCGGCAAGACGAACATGGACGAGTTCGCCATGGGGTCCTCCACCGAGAACTCCGCGTTCGGGCCGTCGCGCAACCCGTGGGACCTGAGCCGGGTGCCTGGCGGGTCATCGGGCGGATCGGCGGCAGCGGTCGCGGCCTACCAGGCGCCGCTCGGCATCGGGACGGACACCGGCGGCTCCATCCGTCAGCCCGCCTCGGTCTGCGGGCTGGTCGGCGTCAAGCCGACCTACGGAGGGTCGTCCAGGTTCGGCCTGGTCGCGTTCGCTTCCTCGCTCGACACGCCAGGACCGCTCGGCCGGACCGTGCTCGACGCCGCGCTCTTGCACGCGGCCATATCAGGACACGACCCGTACGACTCGACATCGCTTGATGCTCCGGTGCCTGGCGTGGTCGCCGCCGCGCGGAACGCCGACGTGGCCGGGCTCCGGGTCGGCGTGGTAGCCGAACTCAGCGGTGAGGGGTACGCACCGGGCGTGCTCACCAGGTTCAACGAGACCGTTGAACTGCTGGAGAGCCTCGGGGCTAAGGTCACCGAGGTTTCCTGCCCGCACTTCAGCTACGCGCTGCCCGTCTACTACCTGATCGCGCCCAGCGAGTGCTCGTCCAACCTGGCCAGGTTCGACGCGATGCGGTACGGGCTGCGGATCGGTGACGACGGTGAGGCCAGCGCCGAGGACGTCATGAGCATGACCAGGGCAGCCGGTTTCGGCGCCGAGGTGAAGCGCCGGATCATGCTCGGCACCTACGCGCTGTCCAGTGGCTACTACGACGCCTATTACGGCAAGGCGCAGCAGGTCCGCACGCTCATCATCCGCGACTTCGACGCGGCGTTCGAGCAGGTGGACGTGCTCGTGTCGCCGACCACCCCGACCACGGCGTTCCCGATCGGCGAGCGCGCCGACGACCCGATGGCGATGTACCTGGCCGACCTCTGCACGATCCCCAGCGACCTGGCCGGCAACGCGGCGATGTCGGTCCCGTGCGGACTCGCGCCGGAGGACGGCCTGCCGGTCGGGTTTCAGATCATGGCGCCAGTGCTCGCCGACGACCGGCTGTACCGGGTGGGCGCGGCGGTCGAGGCTGCGCTCGACACCAGGCGCGGTCAGCCGTTCCTTTCGCAGGCGCGTGGCCTGGCCGGTGTCAATGAAACAGCGGAGGCGCAACGATGACGCAGTCGGCCGCGAGGCCAGCTGATGGCGGGCCGGTCCCCTTCGAGCTGGCCATTGCCAGGTATGAGCCGGTGATCGGCCTTGAGACGCACGTCGAGCTCGGCACGGTCACCAAGATGTTCTGCGGCAGCCCGGTCACCTTCGGCGCTGAGCCCAACTCGGTCGTCTGCCCGGTTTGTCTCGGGCTGCCTGGCTCGCTTCCGGTGATCAACAAGACGGCGATCGAATACACGATCAGGATCGGCCTCGCGCTCAACTGCTCGATCGCGTCGTGGTGCCGGTTCGCTCGGAAAAACTACTTCTATCCGGACATGCCGAAGAACTTCCAGATCTCGCAATACGACGAGCCGCTCTGCACCGACGGCTTCCTGCAGGTCGATGTCGGAGGGCAGGAATTCACCGTCGGCATCGAGCGGGTGCACCTGGAAGAGGACACGGGTAAATCCCTGCACGTTGGCGGCTCTACCGGCCGGATACATGGGGCCGATCACTCGCTCGTCGATTACAACCGGGCCGGCATACCGCTGGTGGAGGTAGTGACCCGGCCGATCCCCGGCACCGGGGCGCAGGCGCCCGAGGTGGCCAGGGCTTATGTTTCCGAACTCCGTGACCTGCTGCGTGCGCTCGCGGTCTCTGACGTCCGGATGGAGCAGGGCTCGCTGCGGTGCGATGTGAACACCTCGATCGCGCCGGCCGGAAGCGCGCAGTGGGGCACCAGGACCGAGACCAAGAACGTGAACTCGCTGCGCTCGGTCGAGCGGGCAGTCAGATCAGAGATCGAGCGCCAGGCCGGAGTGCTCGACGCGGGCGGCCGCGTCATTCAGGAGACCAGGCATTTCCAGGAGACCTCAGGTACCACCACGTCCGGCCGCAGCAAGGAAGAGGCGCAGGACTACAGGTACTTCCCTGAGCCCGACCTCGTACCGGTTGCTCCATCGCCGCAATGGGTCGCGGAGATCAAGGCCGCGCTGCCGGAGCTGCCGGCCGCGCGCCGGGTCAGGTTGCAAGCGCAGTGGGGCCTGTCCGATCTTGACATGACCGCGCTTCGTAACGCCGGAGCGCTAGACCTTGTAGCGCGGACCGTAGAGGCTGGAGCGGCACCTGACCAGGCACGCAACTGGTGGCTTGAGGAACTGTCCAGGCGAGCGAACGATGCCGGAGTCGAGCTGGCCGAGTTGCCGGTAAGCCCGGAGCAGGTCGCCACGGTCATCGGGCTTATCCAAGCGGGCAAACTGAACAACAAGCTGGCCAGGCAAGTCGTTGACGGGGTCCTGGCTGGCGAGGGATCGCCGCAGCAGGTAGTCGCGGCGCGTGGCCTCGCTGTGGTCACCGACCCGGGCGTGCTTTCCGCCGCGGTCGACGAGGCGATCGCAGCCAACCCCGACGTCGCCGCGAAGATCGCTGATGGCAAAGTTGCCGCGGCCGGCGCGCTCGTCGGCGTGGTCATGAAGGCGACCAACGGCCAGGCCGATCCGGCTAGCGTCCGCGAACTGATCCTGCAGCGCTGCCTTACTGGATGACTTAACGTCATCGGCGGCGATTACTGAGCGATCTCTCAGCACTTTGTCGTCGCACCTACTTCTTTCCTCAATCTAAGCGTGACCTGGTGCACGTAGAGTCATCCCTGGTTGCTCAGCGCGCAAGAGTACCGCCTGAGCAGGCCATCTGAGCAGGCCATCTGAGCAGACCGCCGGTCAGGCGCTGAGAGCGGCTGAGAATTCAGGCGGCGGGGGCGCAGCCTGTTTGCTCAGCGGGCGACGAGTTGCTGGGGACGAGCGGGAGGCCAAGGTGTGGTCTAGGGCGTACGGGGGCCGGAGATGAGTTCGGCCACGCTCGCATGGTCCACAGCGTGGATTCTGCTGTCAGCCTTGGCGAGTATGCGGCTCTGGCGCCTTACGAGTTTCCCTGAGCAATTTGCTAAAAATGGTTATCGATGGCTGGCCGTTGCGGTGCTATGCCTTGGGGTCGGCGGCACCGTGCAGCAGGCGTTTGGCGGCTTGATCGGCGGACCTTCGCCGTTGCGGTTTGCCGATCTGATCAGCCTCGCCGCGCTGCCCGCGCTAGTGATAGGTCTGGTCACGATCACGGCCGATCGCTCGGAGCAGGGCCGTGCGGCACCTTCTTGGCCGCCCACCAGGGGAATGCTGGTTGACGGGTCGCTTTTCGCGGTTTCGTTGTTCGCGATCGGCCTGGTGACCATGTTCGGGCCTGACTATGTTGCCGCCGGGACCGGGTTCGGCGGGTTCGCGCTTGACCTGATTCGACCGGTGGCTGATCTGGCTGCGCTTGGCCTGGTGCTGCCGCTCATTCCGCGCAGCCCGCGACTGACCACCCTGCCGGTACTCGCGCTCGCCGCTCTGACTGTCGCTGACTCACTGGCGGTCGCGCAGCGGGCCGCCGGGACGGATCCTGGCGTCGGCTCGCATCTGGCCCTGGCCGCCGCGCTGTGCTTCGTCGCCGCGATCCCCGGACCTAATTCCGGCCGGGACAGCGCCGCAGGCGCCAGCCCGCAGAGCCAGGCCGGCCAGGCCCACGAGGTCGGCCAGCCGGGATCAGGCTCCTGGCGACTGGCGATCGCCTGGCTCGCTGGTGCCCGTATGGCCGGGCCCGCGGCCGCGCTTGCCGCCGCCGTGGTGGTCGCCGCGCTCGCCGTCTTCAGCCATCCGGCGACCATGCAGGCGGTGGCGGTCACCGGCGCGATCGTCGTCGTGCTGCTCGTGATCAGGCTGGCCTGGTTCACCACCCGGGCCGTGACCGTGACCGCATCGGAGCAGGCCTCCGAGCGAGCATTCCACTCGCTGGCCGCGTCCACCAGTGACACGGTGCTGATCTGTGACGCCGGAGGACTGATCGAGTACGTGAGTCCGGCCATAGCCGAGTTCGGATACGGCCGGGACGAGTTGGCCGGCACCGGGCTGGTCGATATCGTGCACCCCGATGACCGGTCAGCTGGTCTTCTGGCGGCGGTAACCGCGCTGGAAGGTGTGTCCGGCACCGCGACGTTTACTGGCCGGGTGAGGGCTGCCGACGGGTCATGGCGGCAGGTATCAGCCACCTTGTCGCGCTACGGCCAGACTGCCGAGCAACCTAGGCTGCTAGTTGCCTGCCACGACGAGAGCGAGCTCGCTGCGCTGCGGCGCGAGCTCACCCAGCTTACGTTCCACGATGGGCTGACCGGCCTGCCGAATCGCACCTACCTTGAGGACCTGGTCAAGAGCCTGAGCCCCAGTGGTGACCAGCCCAGTGGTGACCAGGGCGGGGGCGTGGCGGCGATACTTGTGAGCCTGGACGAAGACCCGCTCACCGCCGACCTTGGCTCGCAGCCGGGCGAGAGCTTGGTGTTCGCTCAGGCTGGCCGGAGGCTGCGAGCGGTCGCTCCACCCGGGGCGATCGTGGCGCGCTGGGGCGGCGATCAGTTCGCGATCCTGATCGGCGAGACCGGCTCAGGTGATCAGGGCGTCGCGGATCCAGCGCAGGTGACCGATCTGGCCGAGCATCTGGCCGGAGCGATCGCCGACGAGCCGTTCAGTGTTGCCGCCAAGGACATCAGGATGACGGCGAGCGTAGGGGTCGCGATGGCGGGGGCCGCGGACTCCGACCAGGTGCTTGGCCACGCGCATACGGCGATGATGAAAGCGATCCAGGCTGGCGGCGGCCGGATCGAGGTATTCAGCCCGCAGATGCACGCCGCGGCCAGTCGGCGGGTCGAGCTTGCGGCCGCTCTCGCCGAGGCAATTGCCGAGCATCGGCTGCGGATCGAGTACCAGCCGGTGGTCGAGCTAGCCACCGGCCGGGTGACCTACGTCGAGGCGCTAGTCAGCCCGATGCTGACGAGTCCGAAACTGACCAGCGGCCAGCAGATCGGAGCTGAGGACTTGCTCAGCCTGGCCGAAGAGGCCGGGCTGAGCCTGCGGTTCGGTGACTGGCTGCTACGCGAGGCGTGCGGACACGTCGCGCAGTGGCGGAACCGAGATGCCAGGGCGGCCGGCGGCCCGGGCATCGGCCTTGCGGTCAGCTTCTCAGCACGGCAGGTCGCCGCGCCGGGATTTGCCGCCTCAGTGCTCACCGCGCTTGACGCCGCCGGACTGCCGCCGCAGGCGTTCACGCTGCAGGTCACTGAGCGGACGCTGATCGAGTTCACAGGGCCGGTCGCGGCCGAGCTGGCCGGCCTGCGGGCCGAAGGTGTCAAGCTGGCGGTCGGCGATTTCGGCCCCGGCTACGCCTCGCTCAGCTACCTGCGACAGCTAGCGGTCGACGCGATCAAGATCGATCGGTCGGTCACTGCCGGTTTCGGGGCTGACCCGACCCTGACGCTGGTCATGTCGGCCGTTGTCGGTCTGGGCCGGGACCTGGGGGTCGAAATGATCGCCGCCGGGATCGACCGGCCGGATCAAGTTGAGCTGGTCATGAACATGGGCTGCGCTCTCGGCCAGGGCACCTGGCTCGGCAGGCCGCTTCCCGCGAGCGCGATCGATCCGCTCGCGGCGGGGAGTTCTGGGTCCTGGCAGCAGGGGCCTGAGCTCGCCGGAGACAGATCACAAGATCAGGCTGGGGACCCGGCCTGCAGCCCGGCGAGCTGAACGCTAAGATCCGCCCATGGGGCGTACTATCCGAATCGCGGTTATCGGCGGCGATGGCATCGGCCCTGAGGTGATCGCCGAGGCGGTCAAGGTGCTCAGGGCGACTGTAGACGACGTGTCGATCGAGACCACCAGCTACGACCTGGGTGCGGCTTGCTACCTGCGTACCGGTGAGATATTGCCGGACTCCGTGCTCGCGGAGATCGCTCAGCACGACGCGATCTTGCTGGGCGCGGTCGGCGATCCGAGTGTGCCAAGCGGAGTACTTGAGCGCGGCCTGGTGCTGCGGCTGCGGTTTGAGTTCGACCAGTACGTCAACTTGCGCCCGGTCAGACTCTACCCGGGAGTCGAATCGCCGCTCGCAAAGCTCAGGACGGCGGCGCTTGACATTCTGGTCGTCAGGGAAGGTACCGAGGGTCCGTACATCGAGATCGGCGGTACCTTGCGCAAGGGCACGCCGGACGAGATTGCCATGCAGGAGAACATCAACACCGCGTTTGGTGTCGGCCGGATCACCAGGTATGCGTTCGACCGAGCAGCGGCCAGGCCACGTCGCAAGATCACGCTGGTGCACAAGACCAACGTGCTCACTCACGCCGGTGACCTGTGGCGGCGTACTTTCGAGGCCACTGCGGCTGACTTTGCTGGCGTCACCGCTGATTACAGCCACGTGGATGCGGCGCTGATGTACCTGGTCACCGCGCCCGAGCAATTTGACGTGATCGTGACCGACAACCTGTTCGGCGACGTGGTGACCGCGTTCGGCGCGGCGGTCGTCGGCGGGCTGGGTCTGGCCGCGAGCGCTAGCATCAATCCCGAGCGCACCAGGCCAAGCACTTTCGAGCCTGTGCACGGGAGCGCGCCGAACATCGCAGGGAAGCAGAAGGCGGATCCGACGGCAGCGATCCTGTCGGCGGCGATGTTGTGCGAGCATCTAGGTATGGCCGAGCACGCGTCTAGGATCGAGCAAGCGGTCGCTGATGACCTGCTTGTTCGTCAAGGTGAGTGGGCCGCGCGCAGCACGGCCGAGGTTGGCGACGATATCGCCGAGCGAGTATCCGGCTAGGGCGCGTGCCGCCGGTGGTCGTCTGGACGCCGATCCGCGCGACCGAAGATCTGCGGCACGTACCCTAAGGCGTCGTGTTCGGAAAAGACCGGCCGCGACGCGGCTGCCGGTCGGCCTGCGGGCCGGGGTTGGCCAGCCCCACTGATGAGAGGTCAATATAAAAGTGCGGGGCGTCAGCAGGGACGCCAGTCCGCTGCGGGTCACGCAATGGGGCTGGGCTCGCACGAAGGAGGATCTGCGATGAGTGGCAGGGGCATATCTGATATAAAGTTCGATCTCCTTACGTCCGACCGGTGCGTGCCTGACGCGGTACGGGCGGCGATGCTTGAGTCACCCGGCTTCGGGCAGGTATTCACCGACCACATGATCACGCTCCGCTGGTCGCGAGACCGGGGCTGGCATGAGGGCAAGCTGCAGCCCTACGGTCCGCTGGTGCTAGATCCGGCCACTGCGGTCCTGCACTACGCCCAGGAGATCTTCGAGGGCATGAAGGCTTACCGGCAGGAGTCCGGGCCTATCGTCACGTTCAGGCCATATGTCAACGCGGCCAGGTTCCGCGCGTCGGCGGCCAGGATGGCGATGCCCGAGCTGCCTGACGAGGCGTTCGTGCAGGCGATCGAGATCCTGGTGACCCAGGACAAGGACTGGGTGCCTTCCGGCGCTTTGCAGAGCCTGTACCTGCGGCCGTTCATGATCGCCACGACTCCCGCGCTCGGCGTCGGCAAGCCGGCCAGCTCGTATCTGTTCGTGGTGATCGCATCACCGTCGGGCAGCATATTCACCGGGAGCGGGATCCGCGCGGTCACGGTCTGGCTGGCGCAGGACTACACCAGGGCCGCTCCAGGCGGGACCGGGGCGGCGAAGACCGGCGGCAACTACGCTGCCTCCTTCATCGCCCAGCAGCAGGCGCTCGACGAGGGCTGTGATCAGGCCGTCTGGCTGGACGCGGTCGAGCATCGCTGGGTCGAAGAGATGGGCGGAATGAACCTGTTCTTCGTGTACGGCTCAGGTGCCGAGGCGCGGATCATGACGCCGCCGCTGACCGGATCGCTGCTTCCCGGAGTCACCAGGGACTCACTTCTCACGCTGGCGCCCGATCTGGGAATCGCGGCTAGCGAAGGTCCGATCTCGGTGGAACAATGGCGCGCCGGCTGCGAGTCCGGTGAGATCACCGAAGTGTTCGCCTGCGGTACGGCCGCGATGATCTCGCCAGTTGGCGTGGTCAAGGGCCGGACCGGCAGCTGGCAGATCGGTGATGGCCAGCCTGGTCCGGTGACCATGCGGCTGCGCGAGGAGTTGCTTGGCATCCAGTTCGGCCATCTGCCCGACCCGCACGGCTGGATCCACAAGATCATCTAGGCGAAGGGTAGGGCGAAACTCGGCGAATTCTGGTCCAGGCGAGTGACGAGGCAACCGGGCCGCTTGGATGCCGGTGGCTGAGGGCTCGCGGTGGCCGTGCTGGGCGTGCTGGCCGTGCTGGGCGTGCTGGGCGTGCTGGGCGTGCTGGGCGCGCTGGGCGCGCTCGCACGGCTCCGCTCGGCGTGGCCGCCGCCTGGAGTGCTCATGGTCGGGCGGGTGATCGCGGAGGTTCGCGCGGGCGCCCAAGGCGCCTGGAGTGCCGTGATCATGGTCGGGCGGGTGATCACGGAGGATCGCGCGGGCAGGCACGCGCCCGCAGTGCCGTGATCAAGGACCAGTGCATGATCATGGATCATCGCGCGGGTGATCGCCCGGGTCGCCGCCGCGCGGCCGGGGAACCCCGCAGTCGCCTGCACAGCAGCAACGGTCCCCCGCGTGGCCGCCGCTAAGGCCGGCCGGGGCTTCGGCGGGTGACGCCGCCGGTTCCCAGGGCCGGTCGCGCGGCCGGGGCTGGCGGTGCCGGGGTTACAGCGTCGGCGGGCCGTGATGGTGGCAGCCCGGGCGTGGCTTACGTCGACGATGGCTTGTTGTTGCTGTCCTGGCAGCTATACCGGGGCATCGTAGTGGTACCTCGCCGCGCGGGGCACAGCAGAAACGGCCCACCGACGCTGTGATCCGGGGCGCGGGCCGCCCGGGCCGGGGCCGACGCTGGCCGGGGCCGACGCTGGCCGGGGCTGACGCTGGCCGGGGCCGACGCTGGCGCGGGCCGGGCAGCCCGGGCTGGGTCGCCCGCCTGCGTCGGCCGCCAGCCTGCGCACCA